>Ga0208129_1000374_pt1 | contig 19244 bp, 14 predicted proteins | sample ETNtaG_13_FD_185759 | JGI IMG/M metagenome (GOLD analysis project Ga0208129, IMG submission 185759) | Marine microbial and viral communities from oxygen minimum zone, Eastern Pacific Ocean - ETNP201306PF47B (SPAdes) (version 2) | ecosystem: Environmental > Aquatic > Marine > Oceanic ...
CTATATAAATCTTCCCTTTGGGCCTTACAGTAAAACCGATCCATCGTTTACGGCTTGTAATCTTTTTCTTATATGGAAGAAACAATGTACCCACATTGTCATAGTTCATTATTTTTGACAAAACGTCTGACTGCCTCCCATTAGCGATTATCACTGTTTCACCCGAACCGGTAGCAATACCGGCAGCCTCAAGTTTGCTCTCCATGCCCCCAATACCTTCTTTAGTCTTTTGTTTAAATACAAGTTTTTTAATATCATCCGAAATAGAATCCACAACTGACAAAACGCTGCAACTTTTGCCGGAGTTTGGAGTAGTGGTATATAATCCATCCACAGAAGACAAGAGTATCAGCAAATCAGCACGTAACAGGTTTGTAACCAGTGCAGACAGGATATCGTTATCCCCAAAAGTTATTTCTTCCACTGATATAGTATCATTCTCGTTAATAATTGGAATAGTCTTAAAATTTAGCAATGAATGCAATGTATTACATGTATTTAAATATCTCTGACGGTCTTCAAAATCCTGTCTTGTAAGGAGTATTTGTGCGGCATGATATCCATGCTTTTTAAAACATTCGTTATAAATCTCAATTAATTTCCCCTGCCCGATTGCAGCTGCAGCCTGAAGTTCAGGAAGGATGTTTGGCCTTTTCTGGAAGCCCAATGCACTGATACCTGCCCCGACCGAACCGGAACTTACAACAACCACACTATAGCCATTGGAACGAAGCTTAATAACCTGCTTCGAGAATTCCGTAATCTGATGCTTATCCAGGAAGCCATCCTCATTTGTGAGTACACGGGTTCCGACCTTAATTACAATCTTATTGACACCTGATAATATTTCTTCTCGAATATTCATAACTTTCAACGAATTTTTATCTTAATTTATTTACAAGAAAAGCGCTTGACATATTTAGCTTTTTTGGTACTATCCCGAAGACCTTTAAACCTATATAACTTTTAAGGAGAGAAAAATGGCAAAGAAAAAGGGTAAAGAAGTACTTGTCGTTGCTAGCAAAGTCAGAGAGTATGTAAAAAGTAAAAAATGTAATACGTCTGGAGAATTCATTGGTGAATTAAGCAATGCTGTTTATGGATTAATCGATAAAGCAGCAGCAAGAGCTAAAGGAAATAACAGAAAAACCATTCAAGCAAAAGACGCATAGTATTTTATAAGGTTTACTTTGAGCCGGCGGATAATTTTTCCTTAAAAATCTCTGTTAAAATCTTGGGGTTCGCTTTGCCTTTGGTAACTTTCATAGTTTGACCTATCAAAAAGGTTAAAGCGCTTTTTTTACCTTTGCCGTAATCCTCTGCCGCTTTAGGATTCTCATCTATAACTTTTGCTACAATATCATTAAGCTCACTTACATCGCCCATCTGTGTTAAACTTTTCTCCTTAACTATAGATGGAGCGGTTTTACCTGTATTTATCATTTCAACAAAGACGTCTTTGGCGATTGAACTGCCTATAGCTGGCTTGATCTTAACTAAATCAACCAGCATTTTTGGTGAAACAATAAAATCCTGCACATTTGTTTTTCGTTCGTTTAGTTCCCGAAGTACATCATTAATAATCCAGTTACTTAGCTCTTTTGGAGAATCCTGAGACAAGCCCACACATTCCTCAAAATAGTCTGCAAGAAGCTTATCGTCCGTCAAAATACCTGCATCGTAGTCAGAAATAGTATATTCATTCACAAATCTCTGACGCTTGCTGACAGGAAGCTCCGGGATTGTTGTCCTGGTTTCATCGATCCATTCCTGATCAATCCAGACAGGAACTAAATCCGGCTCGGGAAAGTACCTGTAGTCATGCGCCTCTTCTTTTGAACGCATCCGCCTGCTCACAGAGTCAACATCATCCCATAATCTTGTTTCCATTAACACGTCCTCACCCTTATCGAGTAAACTGCTTTGCCTGGATATTTCATATGCAATCACTTTTAAGACAGCCTTCATAGAATTAAGATTTTTAATTTCCACCCTGTTGCCAAGAACATTTGAACCCTTTTCACGTAAAGATATACTCGCCTCGAATCTCAAAGAGCCTTCCTGCATCTTACAGTCTGACACACCTATGTAAAGCAATATATTCCTGAGTGTCTGCATATAACTTTCCACTTCTTCAACACTTCTCATATCCGGCTGAGTCACTATCTCCAAGAGTGGCACACCTGCCCTGTTAAAGTCAACTAAACTGTAATTTGCACCTGATGTTTCCGGATGAACAAGTTTACCAGCCTCCTCTTCCAAATGTACGTTGTGTATATCGATTCTTTTCTCTTTTCCCTTTACGACTATATCTACGTAGCCGTTATTGCCGATGTTAAAATAGTTTTGTGAAGTTTGATAGTTTTTAGGTAAATCAGGATAATAATAACTCTTTCTATCAAAATTGGTAAATTCACTTATCTCGCAACTCAAAGAAAGGGCCGCCTTTAATGAATGCTCAAACGCCTTTTTATTCATCACCGGCAGAACTCCCGGCAAGCCTAAGCAAACAGGACATGTCTGTGTATTTGGCTCAGAACCAAACTTAGTACTACACCCACAAAAAAGCTTAGATTCGGTATCTAATTCTGCGTGAGTCTCCAATCCCATCACTACTTCATATTTCATCAACTAATCCTGTCAATTTAGTTCCGGTTTCTTTAAATGAAAATCGGTTCCATTCTCGAATAATTTTGCCACCTTTAAAATTTTCCTCTCGTCAAAATGTTTACCCAGAATTTGCATGCCAATGGGTAACCCAGTATTTGTAAAACCACAAGGAATTGAAATACCCGGTATCCCTACAAGATTAGCGGGAATTGTATAAATATCTGATAAATACATTTGCAGTGGATCAGTAATTTTCTCCCCTATCCTAAAAGCCGGCGTAGGACAAGTAGGAGAAATAATACAATCTACTTTTTTAAAAGCATCTTCAAAATCATTTCTTATCAGATTTCTCACCTTAGAGGCCTTTAAGTAGTAATCCTCATAAAAACCGGAACTCAAAACGTAATTACCTAACAATATTCTCCTTTTAACTTCACTTCCAAACCCTTCAGCACGTACCCTGCTATACATATCAATTATATTGTCTTCACTTAATTGACTTCTATGCCCGTACCGTACACCATCATATCTTGCCAGATTTGAGCTGGCCTCGGCAGTCGCTATAATATAATAAGTAGCGACTGCATATCCACAATGAGGAAGAGATAGATCAATCAACTCTGCACCATTTTTTTTATAGATCTCCAATGCATTCATTACGGCGCTTCCAACCTCTGAATTAAGACCTTCACCAAAAAACTCCTTTGGAACTCCTATTTTCAGATTACCGTCTACGTTATTAATATCCGATATATAATCTGGAACTCCCACAGTAGCGCTTGTTGAGTCAAAACCATCATGACCAGAAACAACTTGCAACAGTAATGCCGCATCATAAACATCTTTCGTAACAGAACCAATCTGGTCTAATGAAGATGCAAAAGCAACCAATCCGTAACGAGATACCCTTCCATATGTAGGCTTGCAACCAACATTCCCACAAAACGCCGATGGCTGCCTGACAGAACCACCTGTATCCGACCCTAAAGCCATAAAAACCGTATCTGCTGTTACTGCTGCTGCAGAGCCACCACCAGAACCTCCGGGAATACAATCAGTATTCCATGGATTTCGTGTAACATGAAATGCAGAGTTTTCATTTGAAGAACCCATTGCAAATTCATCCAGATTAGTCTTACCAATTATTATTGCATCTTCCTCTTTAATTCTTTTAACAACAAAAGCATCATACGGAGGAATAAAGTCCTCCAGTATCTTTGATGCGCATGTTGTTTTTATACCCACTGTACAAATATTATCTTTTAAGGCAACAGGAACGCCTGCCAGCAAACCAACTTTATCACCATTATCAAGCTTCTTGTCAACCTCTTTTGCCTTTAAGAAAGCACCATCCCTGTCTAAACAAAGATAAGCCTTAATTAAAGGTTCCTTGAGATTTATCCACTCAAAAAGCTCTTCAATTACCTCTTGAGCAGTAATTTCCCTTTTAATTATCTTTTCTTTAATTTGATTTGCACTTAGTTCGTGAGATAACAAAATAAATACTCCAAAATGTCACTATATTTAACGACTTATGATTGTTCAAAAATGAAATACTTATCAAGAAGTTTTTTGCAGGAAGAAAATGAGTACTAGCAACAGATCAGAAACTTTATTCTATTACCTTCGGCACCTTAAAGAAACCGTTGGCGCTTGAAGGGGAAAGTTCTAATATTTCCTGGCGTGAGAAAGAAGATTTTAACTTATCTTCTCGAAAAACGTTTTTTAGGAATGTTGCGTATGCCATTGGCTGGACTTCATCTGTATCCAGTTCATTCAGTTTTTCAATATAACCAAGGATATTGGTTAACTGTTTTGCAAATGTATTTTTTTCATCTACCGTAAGTGTAATTCTTGAAAGGTCAGCTATATGCTCAATCTCTTTTACGCTAATATCCATTTTTGCTCTGAAAAAAAACAAGAGTTTCCAGTCATTTATACAACTTTAACCACTTTACCGGCATTTATGCATCTTGTACAGATTTTGATTTTTTTGATACTTCCGTTTATATTTGCCCTTATAGTTTGTATATTTGCCTTAAATTTCCTTTTTGTTTTACCAGTAATCTTTAGCCCAACTCCACCCTTTCTCTTTGGCAAACCTCTACGTTCATATTTATATCCTACAGCCGTTTTCTTACCACATATTTCACATTCACGTGCCATAACAGATTCCCTCTTTAAAAAATTATTTATTCTTCTTCACAGTCTTCACAATAACCCATAATCTGAAATCGATGTGATTCCGCTTTAAACTTGTTTTCCAAACATATTTCCTCCTGATATTTCTCAATTCTTTCATCAGTAAACTCTACTATCTTACCGCATTTAATACAAACGAGATGTTCATGATGTTCATGGCCATAAACATGTTCATAATGCGCATGTTTTTCTCCGAAAATCACCTCTCTAAGCAAACCGCTCTTCACTAACAATGCAAGAGTCCTGTAAATTGTTGCCTTTGAAACCCTATTGTTGTTTTTTCTCATGTCAATCAACAGCTCTTCTGCTTCAAAGTGTCCGTGACTTTCAAAAACGTGGTTTAGTATAGCCTTCCTTTCGGGTGTAAACTTTAACCCCTTTGATTGAATGTAATCTGAGAACACCTTCTCGCTTTCATTCATATATATAACTAATATTCAAAATGACGAAAAAGGAAACTGGCCTAATTAAATATATACTTTTAAGACAGTATTATTTACCCACATAAAATTATAATATTTTCCTAATAATTACAACCTAAAAAAAATCTTTATGTTTATCACATCCACATCTTATAAAAACTTTACTCACATCATATATCTTAATTGAAATCAATTAAAAAAAACCCATCCCAGAACTTCCTGGGACGGGTTATTTATAGCCCCCAGCAATACCTACTCTCCCATCGTTAGACAGTACCATCGGCGCAGAAACCTTAACTACCGTGATCGGAATGGGAACGGGTTTTTTATTTCTACTATGGTCACTGGAGAATTCTTAGCAATTATTAACAGTATAGCTACAATTATAATAAGGGTGATCAAGCTTTTCGACAAATTAGTACCAGTTAGCTGAATCCGTTACCGGACTTACACACCTGGCCTATCAATCTCATAGTCTTTAAGATGTCTTCACCCTAATAAATTAGAGAACGATATCTAGTCTTAAAGCAGGCTTCACGCTTATATGCTTTCAGCGTTTATCCTTTCCGAACTTAGCTACTCAGCCATGCTGTTAGCACAACAACTGACTCACCATAGGTTCGTCCACCTCGATCCTCTCGTACTAGAGGCAGATTTTCTCAAATATCGTACGCCCACGGAAGATAGGGACCGACCTGTCTCACGACGGTCTAAACCCAGCTCGCGTACCGCTTTAATTGGTGAACTCCCAAACCCTTGGGACCTTCTTCAGCCCCAGGATGCGATGAGCCGACATCGAGGTGCCAAACCTCCTCGCCGCTATGAACGCTCGGAGGAGATCAGCCTGTTATCCCCGGAGTACCTTTTATCTGTTGAGCGACGGCCTTTCCACTCAGAAACCGCCGGATCACTAAGCCCTGCTTTCACACCTGCTCGACTTATGGGTCTCGCAGTTAAGCTCCCTTATGCCTTTACACTCTACATGCGGTTGCCAACCGCATTGAGGGAGCCTTTGGACTCCTCCGTTACTTTTTTGGAGGAGACCGCCCCAGTCAAACTGCCCACTTACCACTGTCAAGAACCCGGATTCACGGTATTCCTTTAGAATTTTAACAAAGTAAGAGTGGTATTTCACCATTGACTCCATTCCAACTTACGTCGAAACTTCCTCGTCTCCCACCTATCCTACACATACTGCGCCAAAATCCAATAATAAGCTACAGTAAAGGTTCACGGGGTCTTTCCGTCTTTCCGCGGGTATGTGGCATCTTCACCACAACTACAATTTCGCCGAGTCCCTCGTTGAGACAGTGTCCAGGTCGTTACGCGATTCATGCGCGTCGGAAATTACCCGACAAGGAACTTCGCTACCTTAGGACTCTCATAGTTAGAGCCGCCATTCACCAGAGCTTCAGTTCCAAGCTTCTCTCCTGATTGCTCAGGAAATAACCTATCCCCTTAACTTTCTGGCATCGAGCACGCGTCAGTCTCTATACATCAATTATACATTTTAGCAGAGACCTGTGTTTTTAGTAAACAGTCGCCCGGACCTTTTTCACTGCGACCTTTTTAACCGAAGTTAAAAAGGCACTCCTTATCCCGAAGTTACGGAGTATGTTTGCCGAATTCCTTAACGAGGGTTCTCTCGAGCGCCTTAGGATTCTCTCCTTGCCTACCTGTGTCAGTTTTAGTACGGTTGCCATGTTAACTCGCTAACGAGACTTTTCTTGGAAGACACTCAGATTACTTCCAGGCCAAGAGCCAACGTACTCGCTTTCGACACCTTATTGCTCCGGATTTTCCTAGAGCGGTGCCTCCAGCTTGAACAAACCATGTCTACTGGGTTTGCTAATCGTTGTGTCCACGTCCTCCCAAGCTCAAACGTTAAATAGCAGCACAGGAATATTAACCTGTTGTCCATCGTCTACGCCTTTCGACCTCGACTTAGGTACCGGCTAACCCTGGGCGGATTTGCCTTCCCCAGGAAACCTTAGGCTTTCGGCGAATAAGATTCTCACTTATATTATCGCTACTTATACCGGCATTCTCACTTCTATTTCGTCCACCTCTCATTTTTGTAAGGCTTCAACCTATCATAGAACGCTCCCCTACCATCCTAAAAGATTAGGATCCATAGTTTCGGTAATGAGCTTTAGTCCCGCTAATTTTCGGCACAAAAGTACTCGGCTAGTAAGCTATTACGCACTTTTTAAATGATTGCTGCTTCTAAGCCAACATCCTAGCTGTCTTAGCACTTTCACTTCCTTTTTCACTTAGCTCATTTTAGGGACCTTAACTAATGGTCTGGGCTGTTTCCCTCTCGACTACGGAGCTTATCCCCCATAGTCTGACTCCTATGTCAAATGCAGTAGTATTCGGAGTTTGATTGTGCTCGGTAGCCTGGTGGGCCCCAATACTCAATCAGTATCTCTACCCCTACTACACGATTGCATAAGGCTAGCCCTAAAGCTATTTCGGGGAGAACCAGCTATCTCCGAGTTTGATTAGACTTTTACTCCTCCCCTCAGTTCATCGCATCACTTTTCAACGTAAATGCGTTCGGACCTCCATTCCGTTTTACCGGAACTTCATCCTGACCAAGGGTAGATCACTCGGTTTCGGGTCTGCTATCTGCTACATTTATTCGCGCAGTTAGCACTCGCTTTCGCTTTGGCTTCACCCATTATAGGCTTAACCTGCAACAAACAACAACTCGCCGGTTCATTATACAAAAGGCACGCGGTTACACGAATTAAAAGAAATAAATTTCAATTAATATTGTGCTTCCACCGCTTGTAAGTACATGGTTTCAGGTTCTATTTCACTCCCCTAAAAGGGGTTCTTTTCATCGTTCACTCACGCTACTTGTTCACTATCGGTTACCAAAAGTATTTAGCCTTAGGAGGTGGTCCTCCTTAATTCATGCCGGTTTCCACGTGACCGGCATTACTCGGGAAATTACAGAAAAAACTTTTATTCCTTTCACTTACGGGACTATCACCCTTTATAGTCAAGCTTTCCTGCTTGTTCAGCTAGAAATAACAGTTTTTTTAAGCAAGCCTTATCTCGCTCCTCGCAACTCCCTCGACCCTGACCATACAACACATAAGGGTTATTACATATAGCCAGTTTAGGCTCTTTCCTTTTCGCTCGCCGCTACTGGGGAAATCGATTTTTCTTTCTTTTCCTGAAGGTACTTAGATGTTTCAGTTCCCTTCGTTCCTCTTATTACCCTATTTATTCAGATAATAATGTCGCGGTATGAACCAAAAGAAACACAAGTGTTTCTTACGACAGGTTTCCCAATTCGGAATTCTCCGGATCAAAGCTCGTTTGGCAGCTCCCCGAAGCTTATCGCAGCCCGCCACGTCCTTCATCAGCTTTTGGTACCAAGACATCCACCATGCACCCTTAGTAGCTTGATCACCCAAATTTCTAATTGTAGTTACACCGTTTCAAAATTGCTTTTATTGCCAAAGAACAATTAATGCTATTCATTTACTTCTTTACATGAATACAGCAAAAAACCATCTACTATCTTTATTAAAAGAATTATGGAGATGAGCGGGATCGAACCGCTAACCTCTGCCTTGCAAGGGCAGCGCTCTCCCAGTTGAGCTACACCCCCAGATAAATTCATCAATTCACTTTACTTTTATAAATTGATCTGAGGATGGTGGGCCTAAGTGGATTCGAACCACTGACCTTTCCCTTATCAGGGGAACGCTCTAAACCAACTGAGCTATAGGCCCTGGACCACTTTCCGCCTTATTTAAAAACAACTTATAGCATACTTATTAGTCGGTTTAGCACCCCCAAACACTCAAAAAAACAAATAACAACATAAAAGACGTCGGATGTACCTATTTTGATTTACTCCTTAGAAAGGAGGTGATCCAGCCGCAGGTTCTCCTACGACTACCTTGTTACGACTTAGTCCTCCTCACAAAACACTCCTTCAACATTTTCCTCCAAGTTGCCCTGGTTAGATATAATGTTTTCGGGTGCATCCTGCTTGGGTGGCTTGACGGGCGGTGTGTACAAGGCTCGGGAACATATTCACCGCGACATTGCTGATCCGCGATTACTAGCGATTCCAACTTCATGGAGGCGAATTTCAGCCTCCAATCCGAACTGAGATCGGCTTTTTAGGATTCGCTTCACCTCTCGGCTTCGCTTCCGTCTGTACCGACCATTGTAGCACGTGTGCAGCCCGGGGCATAAGGGCCATGATGACTTGACGTCATCCCCACCTTCCTCCGTCTTGACGACGGCAGTCTTTCTAGAGTACCCGGCATAACCCGCTGGTAACTAAAAACAAGGGTTTCGCTCGTTAGGGGACTTAACCCAACGTCTCACGACACGAGCTGACGACAGCCATGCAACACCTGTAATAGCTACGGACTGGATACCGTTCGTCCCCCTTTCAGGTTCCTACTTCTATCATGTCAAGCCCCGGTAAGGTTTTTCGCGTTGCATCGAATTAAGCCACATGCTCCACCGCTTGTGCGAGCCCCCGTCAATTCTTTTGAGTTTTAGCCTTGCGGCCGTACTCCCCAGGCGGGGCACTTAATGCGTTAGCTACGGCAGAGAGAATATAGGTAATTCCCTCTACTTAGTGCCCATCGTTTACGGCTAGGACTACCGGGGTATCTAATCCCGTTTGCTCCCCTAGCTTTCGCACACTGAGTGTCAGTAATAGGCCAGAGAATCGCTTTCGCCGCCGGCGTTCCTTCTGATATCTACGCATTTCACCGCTCCACCAGAAGTTCCATTCTCCCCTCCTATACTCAAGATTAGCAGTTTCAGATGCAATTCTTCCGTTGAACAGAAGGCTTTCACATCTGACTTGCAAACCCACCTACGTGCTCTTTACGCCCAATAATTCCGAACAACGCTCGCCACCTCTGTATTACCGCGGCTGCTGGCACAGAGTTAGCCGTGGCTTCCTTTGGAGCCTTTGTCAAATAAGCACGATATTAGCGCACTTACATTTCATAACTCCTGACAGGGCTTTACAACCCGAAGGCCTTCTTCACCCACGCGGCGTCGCTTCGTCACCCTTTCGGGCATTGCGAAAGATTCTCGACTGCAGCCTTCCGTAGAAGTCTGGGCAGTGTCTCAGTCCCAGTGTGGCCGACCATCCTCTTAAACCGGCTACCCGTCTTCGCCTTGGTAGGCTATTACCCCACCAACAAGCTGATAGGACATAAACCCCTCTCTAGGCGAAAGGTATTGCTACCCTCCCTTTGACAAAAGAAAATTATTTTCTTTTGTATTATTAAGTATTAGCTCCGTTTTCACAAAGTTGTCCTTATCCTAAAGGTAGGTAATCTATGCATTGCTCACCCTTGTGCCACTCGGCTTATATCCCGAAGGATATATCCTCGTTCGACTTGCATGCCTAATCCACGCCGCCAGCGTTCGTTCTGAGCCAAGATCAAACCCTTCAAAAATTTAAAGAACTCACTTAAGCTTTTTAACCACTCGTTACTTTCTTAGCACCAATCATAACAGTAACTACTAAAGTAACTTATAAGTTACACACCCTACGCTTTTATGTTGTCAATTTTCAATGAACAAGATCGTTGAGTATATACAAAATTAGAAAATTGTCAATAAAAAATACAAAAACCTGCTCAATTAATACTTCTAAGTACTCACCATAACAGACGATAACCATATTTATCAACATATCAAACATTGATAAAATTATTTATGTTTTTTTCAGTTTAAAAAGATGCAAAATAAAATGCTAAAATGTGGCGAAACCCCTCTAAAACCCTGAAATCAGGCAAGATAGTTGAAATTTTTTACTTTAATATTTGTCAATTTTTCCCAAACCAAAAATATTATAAAAAATACTTGACTTTTTGCACAAATGTTGTACAGTACCTACAAATCTCTACTATATATGGTAGGAGGAAAACTATGCGATTAGTAATACAAGGATTTAGACATTTATGGGTTCAATTTAGCATGATTACGCTGATCACGATGGTCTATTTTTTACTTGTAAGAATGTTTATATAACACAGTGGAAGACAAAGCAGACGACAATTTAAAACATTTAATGGCACAGATTGAGGTAGAACAAGGTTTGCGGTTCCTGAATGAAATACTGCCGCAGTGTATGGACTTGCAGAAGACAATGGCAAAGCTTATGCATAATTTTTATGCCTCCCTCTGCAAAGAAGGTTTTACAAACCACCAGGCACTTGAGATTATCAAAACGCATGGCACTGGTTTAAACAGTAATTTAAACAGTGAATCGTAAGTTTAAAATTTAGTACCGACAGGAATACAGATTATATATTTTAATATTGATCTCTCTCCAACCAATACGCTTTTCAGTTTTTCCTCCACCCTCCATACTCAAAAAGTAAGCAAACCGCAATATCATGTGAATCTATCAACCATTGATAGAAAACTCTATTTTTTTACTGGCAAACCGTAGTAATAAGTAACGGTTGTCTTTGTCAAGATATGATATCAGTTCCAAAATGCTGTAGAACACTTTCAATTCTAATACCACTGTTACTATTAATGGAAAATGCAGCCACAAAAACAAACTACGCATCAAATACCGCTATGAGAAAAAAAGTTTGTATCATCCCGATAGGAACCATAGACAGGGAAATTCTACATTACACACAAAAAGAACTGGAAGACAGGTTTAATGTAAAAATAGACATTGGCAGACAATTAGAAGATCCAACTTATGCATATCACAAACAGAAAAAACAGTATCATTCAACAAAAATTCTGAAACGAATACACAAATTAAGATTAACAGGATATGACAGGATACTGGGAATAGTAGACGTAGATTTATATGTACCTGAGCGTACATTCGTTTTTGGAGAAGCAAAAATAAAGAAAAAGGTGGCAGTAATTTCCTTAACAAGGCTTAGACAGGAATTCTACGATCTCCCGGAGGATCTTACTCTGTTTAGAAAAAGGATAATTATTGAAGCCGTTCATGAACTGGGGCATACATATGGACTTCGCCATTGTACAAAAAACAAATGCGTTATGTTTTTATCAAAAATATTAAGTGATACAGATCATAAAGGAGCAGAGCTTTGCAGTAATTGTGAAAAAATCATGGAAGAAAAAAAGGCAATTACCGATTAAAAGAAATTATCAGAAATGGCAACCAAAAAAAAAAGAAAAAAACTGACCGAAACAGAACACAAGGTTACGGCTCATGACCTTGCTAAAAAGCAACGCGAGATTTCTGTTAGTGAATTTTTTACAAAGAACAGGCATTTACTTGGATTCGACAACCCCAGAAAAGCCTTACTCACAACTATTAAAGAAGGCATTGACAACTCACTTGATGCCTGTGAAGAAGCAAAAATTCTCCCTGATATTAAAGTCAGGATAAATCAGGTAAAAAACACGGAAGACAGATTCAGGGTTACCATTGAAGACAATGGCCCTGGTATTTTAAAATCACAGATACCAAAGATTTTTGGCAAGTTACTATACGGTTCAAAGTTCCATAGACTTAAGATGTCAAGAGGTCAGCAGGGAATAGGAATATCAGCAGCAGGGATGTATGGTCAGCTAACAACCGGTAAACCGATACTGATAACCTCAAAGGTATCACCGAAAAAACCAGCACATCATTACAGCCTCGTCGTAGACACACAAAAGAATGAACCACGTATTATCAAAGACGAGATAGTGGATTACGACTCCAAAAGAGGAACAAAAGTCGTTATTGAGCTGGAAGCCAGATACCAGAAAGGCCGGCAGTCTGTAGACGGATACATTGAACAAACATCCATCGCCAATCCACACACTGATATAACATACATCAACCCCGAAGATAAGGAAACAAGGTATCCCAGGGCGTCAAAAGAGTTACCGGCCGATCCGAAAGAAATAAAGCCCCACCCCTATGGAATTGAGCTGGGAATCTTGATAAAGATGCTTCATGACACAAATGCAAAGAATCTCCGCTCCTGCCTTACTAATGATTTCTCCAGGGTAAGCACAAAAGTCGCAAATGAAATTTGTGAAAAAGCAGGTTTACACGGAAAGGCCCGACCTTCAAGAATCGCAGTCCAGGAAGCTGATGCCCTTTTCAAAGCTATCAAATTAACAAAGATTATGAATCCCCCTACAGATTGCATCTCTCCAATTGGCGAGGAATCCATTATCAAGGGCCTCAAAAAACAGATCAATGCAGATTTCTTCACATCAAATACACGGCCTCCATCAGTATACAGAGGCAACCCTTTTCAAATTGAAGTTGGACTGGCATACGGAGGAGACTTGCCTGAAGAGGGATTAATTCGATTACTAAGATTCGCCAATAGAGTCCCCTTGCTATACCAGCAGTCAGCATGTGTTATTGCCGAATCTGTAATGGGCACTTCATGGAGAAATTATGGGCTACAGCAATCTGCCGGTGCGCTTCCATCAGGACCCGTGCTCCTTATGGTACACCTCGCATCTGTCTGGGTTCCCTTTACATCAGAAAGTAAGGAGGCAATAGCACATTATCCTGAAATTGAAAAAGAAGTCAAATTAGCCTTACAAGAGTGTGGACGACACCTATCTACATTTATTAAGAGAAAAAGAAAGGCGGCTGATGAATTCAAGAAGAAATCATATATAAAAAAATACATACCGCACATAGGAGTAGCACTAAAGGAAATATTAAGCCTGAACGACAGGCAGGAGAAAAAAATAGTCAATAACCTGACAGATATCCTTGAAAGGAGTAGATCATGACAAAAACATTAAAGAAAATAGAAGAATCTGCTTCCACCATTCACAGCAAGATCACCAAGAAACAAAAACCCAGTATGTCTTTTCCAATTCGTTCATTAAGCAATGTCAAATACATTCCAAAGAGAGGTTTTTTAGAACTTATCGGGCAGAAAAAATCCCGTACTTTAACGGTGAATACCGTAAAGACATTTGCCCAGACACTGAGAGTGATGTCCCTTTCCAAGGAACTCATTGAAAAAGATGATATAGCCACAAAGAGAGAGGCTTATTATGTATCTAAGAATTGGGACGAAGCGCGTTTTGAAGAACAACCTGAATCAGATACCGTAATAGATGATGTCGAAGCAATGTTTGAGGTCAACAGAGAGCAATTAGGTTTTATCCCGGAAGAAAAGGGAGGAGATGTCGCCGGAAAGTTAGTAGTAATAGACAAAGACCAGGAAACCGGGAAACAGCTCAAGATTGATTGCACCAAGTTCGGTTCTGGTGCATACTCTATTCCCATTTCAACCGAACACCTGAAATTTGAAACCAACGCAAAGTTTGTACTGGTAATAGAGACTGCCGGGATGTTTCAAAGACTTGTAAAACACAATTACTGGAAGAAGGCAAATTGTATATTAATTTCTATGGGAGGAGTACCAACCAGGGCATGCAGAAGATTTATCAGGCGTTTGTCAGAGGGGAAAAAGATCCCTGTTTATGTCTTTGTTGATGGAGACCCTTATGGTATCAGCAACATATACAGAACCCTTAAGGTAGGATCAGGAAATGCGGCACACATAAACCAGTATTTCTGCGTTCCAAATGCACGATACCTTGGCATAACACCACAGGATATCATTGACTATAAACTCCCAACTCATCCATTAAAGGACGTAGATATCAAGAGAGCAAAAGACGCCTTGAAAAACGACCCGTTTATAAAACGGTATAAGGAATGGCAGAAGGCAATTAATCAGCTGTTAAAGATGGGTGTGAGAGCAGAACAGCAGGCACTGGCAAAGCATGGATTAAACTATGTAATTGAGAAATATCTTCCTCAAAAGCTAAAGAAGGCAAACAGTTTTTTACCTTAGACAATAATTCTTAAGGCACACTTACCATTTGACCTTGGGTGCATCTCCCCAGAGTAACTCCAGGTCATAATAGCTTCGCATTTCTTTGTCAAAGAGATGCACTATGACATCGCCATAGTCAATGAGTATCCATTTTGCTTCCCGGTATCCTTCTATTCCAAATTTTCTAATTGAAAGCTTCTTCAACTCTTTTTCTACTTCATCGGCTATGGTATAAAGTTGCCGTTCATTGATTCCTGTACAAATTACGAAATATCTTGTAACAGACGTAAGCTTGCTGATATCAAGTATAATTATATTCTGCGCCTTCTTCTTATCAGCGATTTTTGCACACTCAACCGCAACTCCTTTTGAATCTATCGTATTGACACCTCCGAAATGCTTAACACTATGAACTGGCTCCTTTACTGCTAGCTAAGTCACGCCTAAGGCGGATCTACGACTTGCCCGCCAGAATGACGAAGTCGGACGGTCAGATTGAACCGGCATATTATGACGCAACCTGTCCAACATACAGTACAGTCCCACCTTACTCAATACTGGGCAACCGGTGCTTAACTCTATGCATCATCCTCATCTTCGTATTGTCCCTCTATCGACCTAAGCTCCAACAGGCTAGTACCACAGTAGTGACAAAACTTTGCATATTTTGGATTTGCGGCCAAACAATCTTCACATCTCTGATACAGTAAGGTACCGCAAAGCGTGCAAAAGTTTGCCCCTTTCACGTGATGATTATATTCACAGCTTGAGTTAGGACAGACCGAAAAACTACTCTTGTTTGTTTCTTCATTCATTTTTGACATAATATGTTATAGTCAAAGAACTATCCTTCGACTCCGCTCAAGATAACGTCACACTGAGCGGAGTCGAAGTGTTATCAACATTGAATTTCCCAGTCATTTAATTAAGATGTAATAAAGCTCCAATTTTTGGTGAAAACTTCACTATAAGCCCGGCAAATACAACTGAAACAATTGACATTAACTTAATAAGAATGTTCAGCGACGGGCCGGATGTATCCTTGAAAGGATCTCCCACAGTGTCACCAACGACAGCTGCTTTATGAGCGTCAGAACCCTTACCGCCATGCTGTCCTGTTTCTATGTATTTTTTTGCATTGTCCCAGGCACCACCTGCATTTGCCATAAAGATGGCTAGGAGAAAACCTGTTGATAATCCACCGACCAGCAATCCCATACTTCCGGGAACACCTAAAATCAGGCCGACAACTATAGGAATAAATATTGCCAGGAATGATGGAAGCAGCATTTCCTTCTGAGCACCCTTTGTGCTTATGGATACACACGCTGCATAATCAGGCTTGCCTGTCCCATCCATTATACCCGTTATTTCCCTGAACTGCCTTCTTACTTCTTCTACCATCTTTCCCGCTGCCCTGCCGACAGCCTTCATAGTTAAAGCACAGAATACAAATGACACCATAGAACCAACAAAAATACCCACAAGTACTTTAGGGTTCATCAGTGTAATATTGTAATAGTCCATTAAGTCAGCTATTTGAAGTGCTGTAGTTTCCACTGTACGACCGGCTATTTGAACAGCATGAACACCTGTCCTTTCCAAACCTATCTTAACTTCCTCTACAAATACTGCTAATAATGCCATAGCTGTCAAGGCAGCAGATCCAATGGCAAAACCCTTACCCGTAGCGGCTGTCGTGTTTCCAAGAGAATCAAGGGCATCTGTTCTTTCTCTGACTATTGGCTTCTGTTCACTCATCTCGGCATTACCACCGGCATTATCTGCAATAGGACCATAAGCATCGGTTGCCAGTGTTATCCCAAGCGTTGACAACATACCTACTGCGGCAATAGCTATACCATAGAGCCCCAAAGCAGTACTCGAAAATCCACCGGCAAACATAAAACTTAACATAATGGCAACAGCAATGGTGGTTACAGGAATTATGGTTGACAGCATACCTGTAGCAACACCATCAATAATGAGAGTAGCAGAACCTGTCTTCGCTTGATCGGCAATGCCTTTTGTCGGACCATGATCGGCGGATGTAAAGAATTCTGTTCCTTTGCCTATTATTATACCGGCAATTAAACCCGTAACTATCGAGCCCCAAATCCCAAAATGTCCGGGAAGCAAAAACTTTATAACAACTGCAGACAGTATCACTATTAAGATTGAGCTGACGTTTACACCCTTTGCTAAAGATTTCAAAAGTTCCTTTTGCGATGCCCCTTCTTTGGTTTTTACAAGTCGGATGCCTAAGATAGATAGAATGGTTCCAATACCTGCAATGCACATCGGTAACACAAGTCCTGCAATGCCTAATCCACAAGCAATACCCAATGCGGCACTGGCAAGTATTGAGGCATAATATGATTCATACAAATCAGCACCCATCCCGGCCACGTCACCAACATTGTCACCAACATTATCAGCAATGGTTGCGGGGTTCCTGGGATCATCTTCGGGGATACCAGCTTCAACCTTTCCTACCAGGTCAGCGCCCACATCTGCAGCCTTTGTAAAAATACCTCCTCCTACCCTTGCAAAGAGGGCTTGAAAACTTGCACCCATACCAAAACAGGGAAGTATTACGGCCATCTCAGTAAGAGAAATATCTGTAAACTTTCGAAGTACAAAGAACCAAACAGACACATCTAAAAGACCCAGTCCGACAACAATTAAACCCATTACTGCACCACTTCTAAAGGCTATCTTCAAACCCTGATCCAATGACTTCTTTGCCCCTTCTGTTGTCCTTGCGCTTGCATTTGTTGCCATCTTCATTCCCAGGTATCCTGCAAGCCCAGACAAGAATCCGCTTGTCAGAAAGGCAAATGGTACAAACCCGGATTGAATCTTTAATCCAAAAGAGAGTATTAAGAGTGCAATGAATACAAATATAAAAAATATGGCGACAACCTTGTATTGCTGCTTCAAATAGGCAAAAGCCCCCTCCCGAACATGCCCGGCAATCTCAACCATCTTTTTGTCACCCTCAGGGTAACCCATCACTTCTTTATAGAATTTGCGAACAAATAACAGTGCGAAAACTGCACCGAGCGGAGCAAGCCACCAGAGCCTAGGTATTGACTTATCATTAAAGGATGCTGCTCTCTGAGCCTTTACAGCATGTTTCGTATCTGTTTCTACTTTTTGAAGCTGAGCCTTCTGCGCATGATCCCCTGAAGATTTTGCATATACCAACCCTTGTGATATGAAAGCCACAATAAAAAGTGTCAAAATTACTTTGTATAAAAAACTACTCCGAAAAAATCCTTTTACCATTCTTCTACCTTTCTAAATTTTTTGTTCTAGTTGTAATCTCTTTTCATTAATCTTCTCTTAAAAACTACAATGATATTGGCAAACAAAAGAAAGCATACAAAACCGCACAACCAAAACTCATAAATACTGTTTTGTACGGGATATTTATACCATCTACAAAATATTTTCCCACACTGAAATCTTTGAGATCAGGTAATATATAACTTAATAGAAATAGAGGCTTCCTTATAACATAATCCAAGAAAACCACAAAAACGTTTGTTTTCTTCAATACAGTGGATATTCCGTGCCCATGTTCGTGCGTTTCAAAAACATTGATAACTGTTGATAAATCACGCATAAAGTCGGTTATATTACCACAAAAGAAAATAAATAAACAGAAGAGAATATTAACAGGAAGAGAAAGAAACGTAGACCCTAATACTGCTATTATTACCATAAGCAGGAATTGAGATGAGATTATCGTTAATCCCTTCAGAAAATTATATTCAAAACTCTTGTTTCCAAAGAAAACCCTTAAGCTGTCTGAACTTACACCAATGAAATCTCCGGGATCCTCCGTTTTATCGCAATATCATTGTCCAATTTTCAAGCCCTCACGGGTAACAAAAAGATTGCCCATATCCAATATTGCTATTGTGATGTGGGCAATCAGTCCCCTCCCCAATACGACTGCAAAATTACATGAATTAAAATAAAAGTCAAGCTAAATCTCCATACGTAACCTATAGCAATCAAAAGAATTAACCTACATTTAAACTCACATCAAAAATATAAAATACGGGAACATTATTAGCCATATTTTTGTATATATGGTTAAGGAGGAAGACAGTAATGAAAAACAATACAAACCACATAAAACTAAATAAAAAAAAGATGAAATCAAGTGGTGTCCCTGAAGGTTTTAGTA
>Ga0208129_1000382_pt1 | contig 18956 bp, 16 predicted proteins | sample ETNtaG_13_FD_185759 | JGI IMG/M metagenome (GOLD analysis project Ga0208129, IMG submission 185759) | Marine microbial and viral communities from oxygen minimum zone, Eastern Pacific Ocean - ETNP201306PF47B (SPAdes) (version 2) | ecosystem: Environmental > Aquatic > Marine > Oceanic ...
CGGACGTAGTTGAAGCGGGATGGCAGATCAGCAAACCCCAGCCTGAGGTTGCCGGTTGTGCACAGTGTCATTCTATTGAAAATAAATGTGATGCCTGTCATTTCAGGCATACTTTCAAGGCTTCCGAGGCCAGGAGGCCGGAGACATGCGGATATTGCCATAATGGCCCTGACCACCGTGATATAGAGTGTTATGAATCGTCGGCACATGGAGTGATTACGAAGATTGACGGAGACAACTGGGATTGGGACAAGCCTCTAAAGGCAGGAAATTACAGGTCACCCACCTGTGCATATTGCCACATGTACAATGGTACTCACAACGCCGTTAAGAACACGGTTTATGCCCATATGGGAGTTGAGGAAAAAGATCGTGGGGCTGAAGAGTATGCGGGTAAAAGAAAGGCATGGGTAAACATCTGTAACGATTGCCATTCGTCTCGATTTGCGGCTGCGTATTTAAGGGGAGCTGACGAAACAGTCAAGGTGAGCCATGCTAAAGTCAGAGAGGCAAAGGCTGTTGTTGAGGATCTGCATAAGGATGGATTCCTTGAAGCCATGCCAAAGGACCTGGCTCCATTCCTGGACGCGGGGCATAAATGGAACCTTGGAGGCAGGATGTATAATATCACGGAAATAGAACGTATATGGTTTGATATGCTTGTCTACCAGGGAACGACTGTTTTCAAGTCGGCCTTCCATATGTCTGCGGATATGCAGACATACGTGGCTGCTTTCCAACAGGACGAATCTCTTTTAAAAATAAAGTCCGAAGCAAGCAAGCTGAGGAGAATAAAGGCCCTGGAAGAGAAGGCGGGTATAAATCATGTACCTTATGACTTCTGGAAAAAAGGTGAATACACAGATTCACTTCTTGTAATTGATAGCCCAGATGAAACAGAATCAGACCATCCCAAAGGTGAGCATCCTAAGAAAGAGTCTGATTAAATCGAATCATGTTCATGTTTTAGAAGTAGTGAAAGCAGGAAAATATGTAAGAAGGAAATAGATTATATACTGTGCTTTGAGAGGGTAGGAGGCATCGCGAATCCTACCCTCTTTTTTTTCAAATAAATGTACCGCTATAATCTTTCTAATATGTGTCAGTTTCAAAGTTAATTTATTTAAGGAACATTATTATTCAACGTCAACACAATTTTTATCTGCCTTCGCAGAAGACCACAGGCTTCGCCCGTAGGGCTCCATTTGGCCGAAAGTTATATTTTAATAGCCTCTCATTGAGATTTGTCTATCCAAATTCACTTTTCAGGTTCACAGGCTGGGAGTTCGATGATGAATGAACACACTTACAAAAAGGAAAGTGTACACCACTCAGGTGAAAACGGACGACGCAGCTTTCTAAAGATATGTTCCGTTGTTCTGACTTCTCTTATAGGCATTGCATACGCCATTCCCCTGATACGTGCTTTTATCAGCCCTGCCATGCAAGATACAGTTACCGGTTCATCCGGTCTGTTTGATATTGGCAACACTAATGATTGCGAGGTTAATGTTCCCAGGAAGGTGCCAATCAAGGGTATTAAGATAGACGCATGGAATAAATTTCCGACAACGGCAATAGGAGCAGTCTGGATATTAATGGATAAGGATAAGAAATTTACTGCCTTTTCCACAATCTGTCCTCACCTTGGATGTGGTGTTGACTGGGACGAAGATTCGGGAAGATTTGTCTGTCCGTGCCATGATAGTTATTTTGATATCGAAGGAAACGTCCTTTCAGGACCTTCTCCACGTAGACTAGATACCCTTGAAACAGAAATCAAACAGGGAAAGCTATTTGTGAAATATCAGAAAATGAAACTTGGTATTTCTGAAAAGATTCCGACTTAAGAGTTTACTTATACTTAAATTTTACAACAGATTAATAGTACTATAAAATGAAGTGGTTAGAGGATAGAACCGGCCTCAACGGCCTTTTTGATAAATTTACGGATGAACCTGTAGAAGGTGGTGCCAAGTGGTCCTACGTCTTCGGCAGTGCACTTGTTTTTGTCTTCATTATGCAGATTGTCTCCGGTGTAATTCTTGCTACCTGCTATTCTCCGTCTACTACTGATGCATGGGGCAGTGTATATTATATACAGCACAAAACTTTTTCCGGCTGGTTTGTAAGAGGGATGCATAACGTTGGTTCCAGTGCCATGATTGTCCTGGCTGTTCTCCATATGGCTCAAACACTTATCTTTGGTGCATACAGAAAACCACGTGAGCTAAACTGGATTTCCGGAGTCTTCATGCTTTTCATCATTTTGGGATTTGGACTTACCGGTTATCTGCTACCCTGGGATCAAAAGGGTTACTGGGCGACACAAGTCGCTACAAGCATCATGGGTTTAGTGCCGGTTATCGGTGAATTTGTAAAGGGAGTAATTCAAGGAGGAAATGATTATGGAAACCTTACACTTACACGATTTTACAGCTTCCACGTCTTCTTTCTACCGGCAGGCCTTATGGCCTTTATGGCCATCCATATCTATCTGTTCAGAAGGCACGGGGTTACTCCACACTGGAAACCCGGTGAGATGGAACTCAAGAAAAAGACACAACCTTTCTGGCCGGACCAGGTCTTTAAGGATGTAATATTTGCCTTTATTGTTTTTATTTCCATGGTAGTTGTAGTTTTGTATATGAATGGTGCAGAACTACAGTCCCCTGCTGACCCGAGTTCAAATTACATAGCACGGCCTGAATGGTATTTCCTGTTTCTGTTTCAACTATTAAAATATTTTGAGGGTGAACTGGAGGTTGTGGGTGCCATTATTATTCCGTCCATTGTCGCATCCTTAATAATTGCCCTTCCCTTTATTTTCAGGTCAAGGAGCCGTTCTCCATTGAAAAGGCTGCCCGTCATGGGTTCTTTTGGTGCTTGCCTTGCAGGTGTCATCTTCCTGACAATAATGTCAAGCATAAGCGATTCCGGAAACGAGCGAATCATAAAACAAAAGGAGGAATCTGAAAAACTGGCTCATGTTGCAATAAAGTTGGCGGCACTCGGCATTCCACCCCAGGGTGGTATGGCTGTGTTTCAGAATGATCCGATGTATTCGGGAGAACAATTGTTTCGCCAGCACTGTATTATCTGCCATAGTTTCGAAGGTGCGGGAGGTAATTCTGCCCCTGATTTAACAGCGTATAATTCCAAGCCGTGGCTTATTGGATTCATGCAGGATCCCAATGCTCCCAAATATTATGGGAGAACAAAGATCAACGTAATGCCTGAGTACGACTTGGAAAAAGAAGATTTATCCAATCTGGTAGAGTTCTTACTTGCACAGGCTGAACCAGACAAAGAGATAGACCCTGTACTGAAAGAAACCGGAGAAATGATTTTAGAAGAAAATGAGTGCTATATTTGTCATACCTATGATGGATATGGTGGAGATACTGCGCCGGTACTGGACAACTTTGCCTCTGATAAATGGCTAAGGAGTATGATTGAGGATCCTGGCCAAAAGGAATTCTTTGGCAAATTTAATAATATGCCTGCGTACAAAGACAAACTCTCAAAACAAGAGATGGATAATTTAGTCTACTTTCTCCAAAGTTTACGAAAAAAATCCTATTAAAACGTTTATCGCTTTACAATGCCCATATGAAATAGTAAATTTAACGTGACAATTTAACGCCTCTGACCTGTTTACGGGTTTTCTCAGCAATTATGAAAAAAAATAAATTACTATTGTCAAAGACAACCAAATTGATGTTTTCTTCAACTTTTGTCAGTATAGTTGTATCAATGTGCTTGCTTGTAGACCTTACAATGAGAAAGAAATAGTACTTTCATATGTTAAGAAAGGCGCCAACTGCTTCCACTAATATAAAGTGTGTGATGAAGTAAAAAGGTTTTTCAGCGTCTTGAAATTGTCGTAAGTTTTTATGAAGTAACAAACTGGGGTACCAGGATTCGAACCCGGACAAATAGAACCAGAATCTATCGTGCTACCATTACACTATACCCCATTGGCTTGTTATTTTATTTCATATACATTCAATATCAACATAAAAATTTACAATTTAAGTAGCATGTTGAGGGTTTGAAGGCTTTCTTCCTATGTGAATTGTGACTATACCTAAAGTCCTTGTAAAAAACTTCACGTCTTCCAGGCCGCATGCTTCCATCTTCTTTTTCAGGCTTAATCTGTCGGGAAATGCCAGGACCGATTGCGGTAGATATGAATATGCATCAATCTTGCTCTTGGATATTAGCCTTCCGATCATTGGTAATATCCTGGTAAAATAAAAAAAATATATTCGTTTGAAAAGGAAATTTGTCGGTTGAGAGAATTCCAGTATTACAACCCTGCCATTTGGTCCGACCACTCTTCCCATCTCTTTTATTCCCGCCTCCAGGTCTGCTACGTTTCTTATACCAAAGGCAACCGTAGATATCTCAAAGGCGTTGTTACGGAAAGGAAGCTGTAACGTATCGGCCTCTATAAGCTTGATCTTGTTTTCTAAATGTCTTTTCCTGATCTTCGGTAATCCATACCTTAACATATCGTGGCAATAATCGCTTCCGACTACGAGACCGTTTCCATTTAATAACTTTGAATATGAGATGGCGAGGTCGCCTGTGCCGGTACAAACATCCAGTACTTTGGTATCAGGCTTTACGTCACTTACTTTCGCTGCAAACTTTCTCCATGACTTGTCGAAGTTAAGACTCAAAAGCGCATTCAGAAAATCATATACCCTGGCAATAGAGCCAAACATGTTTCTTATGCTTTCAGTTTTTTTCGTTAAAAGTTCTTCCTGTGGTATTCCACTATCAGTTTTCATTGTTGGTTTTGGGTGGTGCTGGCGCTGAGCACCTCATTCATACTTCCACTGCGGTAGCCTTCTAAATCCAGTGTGACATATGTAAAACCTATTTCTTTGAATTTGCAGAACAGTTCCTCTCTTGTGGGAGAACTGGTAAGAATATGTATGTCTTCCGGCAAGGCTTCAATCCTTGCAATCGTTTCATGATGTCTTACCCTGAATTGTTCCAGGCCTAAATTCCTTAAGTATTTTTCTGCTTCTGATACCATTTTGAGTTTTTCCTCCGTAATAGACTGTCCATATGGAAATCTGGACGACATACAGGCATATGCAGGTTTATTCCAATTAGGCAGGTTTAACATTTTCGAGACTTCGCGTACGTCTTTCTTTGTCATACCGGATTCCTTTAAAGGGCTCCTGACATTCAGTTCTTTAGAGGCCTTTAATCCCGGACGGAATTCCTTTGTGTCATCCAGATTTGCACCATCGGCAACGTGCAGGAAACCATGCTGTCCGGCAATTTCGTTCAATTTTTCGAAGAGTTCAGTCTTACAGAAATAACATCTGTCAGGGGGATTATCTGCGAACCCTTCGATAGCCAGTTCACTGGTATCTATTACGAGGTGTTTTATGCCTATCTCCTTTGCCAGTTTCTGTGCCTCTTTAAATTCAAATTCAGGATAGGTTTCCGACCTTGCCGTAACAGCCATAGAGTTGTCTTTAAGAATGTCATAGCATACTTTAGTAACAAGTGTGCTGTCCACACCACCTGAGAATGCGACAACAACACTTTTCAGTTCGCCGATAATTTCCTTTAGTTTAGATAGTTTTTCTTCTATTTCCAAAAATATACCCTCGTTTAAATTCGTTATTTGACCCTTAAAGATGTTAACACACTGACTATATGAATGCAAATATCGTTTCAGGACTTTTGGTGGAGAGTTTTGCGAATACACAAAACAGCATATATATTCTTTTGAAGACAATTCCCTGCAGATTAAAAAGTTGTCTACTTCCTCGAATATCGTCTTGTTGCGTAAAAGTGTTTAATTCTCGCTAGGTCCAGACATTTTTCTCAGTAATGATGCTCAAGTAGGCATCCACTACATTGGAATCGTAACGAATCCCCCTGCTATTCGATAACTCTTCTAATGCTTTGTCAATACCGAGAGCAGGCCGATATGGTCGATGCGGGATCATTGCGTCCACAACATCAGCTACGCTCAGGATTCTGGCTTCGATGTGAATATTATTGCCGCTTAAACCTGATGGATAACCGGAGCCACCCATCCTTTCATGATGTTGAAGTACAAATTCAGCGACTGGCCATTGGAATTCTATTGTCTTTAATATGTCGTATCCGGCCTGTGAATGTGTTTTAATCATATCGAATTCAAGTTCTGTTAATTTGCCACACTTGCTGAGGATCTCAGTAGGTATCTGCATCTATCCTACGTCATGGATCGTTCCTGCCAGGTGAATGCTGTCAATCTGTTCCCTGGGGATCCCCATCTCACCTGCTATGGCACTGGCAAGAACCGCTACCTGTCGTTGATGTCCGGCAGTGTAAGGATCCCTCATTTCCACAGTCAATGCCATGGCACGGATGGTACCTTCTGCGTTTGTTTTTATAGTGTCCGAGCTTTTTTTGAGTTCTCTATAAAGTTCTTCGCTAATTTTAACATTTCTAAGGATATTTCCATAATATTCTACAGCGCTTACTACCGTCTCCAGAAGTTGTTCAGGATCGCCTCCTTTCTGGACATAAGCATGGGGCCTGAATTGTCTCCTCAGGCCCCTTCTCTCTTCCTGTGTTACTACATTACATGTATGAAAGATTATAGGTACATACGGATTTTTCACCTTGATTTTCTTAAATGCTTGAAATCCCGTTAAGCCCGGCATATTAATGTCTAAAACTACGGCATGAATATTTTTGTTTATTTTGTCAACCGCCTCTTCACCGGTTGAGTACGGTTCAACTTGATAACCTTCCTCTTCCAGTATAAGTCCGGTAGTTTCATGAATCGATTCATCATCGTCTATTACCATAACCTTTGGTTTATCTTGTTTGTAAGAGCTGACATCCATGTCTTAAAAAAATTAAATTTATGATTTAAGAATTTAGGAATTCAGAAATTGCAGAGCTAAGCTCAGCTTTGGGGAAACCCTGAGTTTGTGCTTCGAAATACCTTGGTAATTGGTATGTAAGTATAGGATTATGCTGATAACACTTTTGGTTTAACATCCTTGTTAGTTTGGAAGGTTGTTTGAGTACCGTGGGGAAAATTAATTTAAAATCCATTAAAGTCAAGCAAATTTTAACGACTCACCCACCATTATGCCTGTTTTATAGCAAGGTCTGAATTATGTCACTCAAGCCGGGCTTGCTTAATTCCTGAAGTTCGTACTTTGCTCTCACAATAGGTTTGTTTATCCTGATTATTTTACCTAAATCGATTGGAGTGCCGGTGATGACGATATCACAATCTGTTTGATTAATGGTTTCTTCAAGTTCAAGAATTTGTTTCCGGTCATAACCCATGGCGGGGAGAAGATTATTAATATCTGGATATTTATTGAAAGTTTCTTTTATGCTCCTAACGGCAAACAGTCTTGGATCAACAAGTATAGAGGCGCCATATTCTCTGGCTGCCATGACGGCAGCGCCATAAGTCATACCTCCATGAGTTACCGTCGGTCCGTCTTCCACAGCAAGGACTCTGCGCCCTTTTATTCTCTCCGGGTTTTCAACCGTAATATGTAAAGACGCATCAATAACAGAAGCCCCTGGATTTGTTTTTTTAATACTGTCTTTAACCTTGATTATGTTTTCAGCATCAGCAAATTCTTCTTTGCTTATAATTACTATGTCTGCAAGTATCAGGTTGGTTTCGCCGGGATAAAATGTCACTTCGTGTCCCGGCCTGTGGGGGTCTACAAGGGTTATGTGGACGTCAGGTTTATAAAAGGGTAAATCATTGTTGCCTCCATCCCATATAATAATGTCGGCTTCATCTTCTGCTTTTCTTAAAATAGCTTCGTAATCAACACCTGCATAGACGATAGTTCCCTGTTCAATATGAGGTTCATATTCCTCCATCTCTTCAATAGTACAGTCGTGCAGGGTAAGGTCTTCATATGTTTCAAAGCGTTGTACTTTCTGCCTTACCAGCTCTCCATAAGGCATTGGGTGGCGAATAACCACAACTTTCTTTCCTGCTTCTTTTACTATCTGACACATCCTTCTTGTAGCAGCGCTCTTTCCACATCCGGTCCTGACTGCGCATACTGCAATAACTGGCACCTTGCTCTTGAGCATTGTCTGCCCAGCTCCCAGGATAATAAAATTGGCACCGGCCGCCTGAACCTCACTGGCCTTATGCATAACGTATTCATGGGACACATCGCTATAGGAAAAAACCACTTCGTCAATCCTGTGGTCCTTGATAAGTTTTGTTAACTCTTTTTCGTCGTAAATGGGAATACCGTCAGGGTATAATCTGCCGGCAAGTTCTGATGGGTATTTCCTGTCATCAATGTTGGGGATCTGGGTTGCCGTAAAGGCTACAACTTCATAGTCTTCATTGTCTTTAAAAGAAACATTGAAATTGTGGAAATCTCTCCCTGCCGCACCCATTATTATGGTTTTTCTTTTCTTCATATTTATTTCAGTTTAGAAATAAGCTCATCGATGTATTCTTTCCTTTATTAAGTAGTATCGTCATTTGTTTTGTGATATGTGCCACAGCTTAAAACTACTATAGTGTTAAACAAATATCAATAGAAAACAGCCTCGTTTGTTGTATCTTCAAAATCTCCTTGCCTTGATTACGTATTGGGAATACAATTGTTTCAGTTTTCGGAGATAGTTTCTGCAAAAGCGTACTTTGAAAATCTTTAACATTTGACATGTTGAAAATTGATTCTCAAGTATTTAGAGAGGAGATAAAATGGCAGGACAAAAATCAACTAACATCAAATGGCATCACGGCAAGATTACAAAAGAAGACAGGGTAAAACTGCTGAACCAGAAGGGCGTAACCATATGGCTTACAGGCCTCTCAGGTTCCGGTAAATCAACAATTGCTGTTGAGCTTGAACATGCCCTCATTGAAAACAGACATCAGGCATACATACTCGATGGTGACAACATACGTCATGGCCTGAATAAAAACCTTGGCTTTTCGCCTGAAGACCGTACCGAGAATATCCGCCGGATTGGTGAAGTTGCAAAATTGTTTACGGATGCAGGCATAATAACAATTACCGCCTTTATCTCTCCATATAGAGAAGACCGGGATGCCGTCAGGAAATTGCTGAACAATGGTGAGTTTATAGAGGTATATGTTAAATGCCCTCTTGATGTTTGTGAAGAGCGTGATACAAAAGGTTTATATAAAAAGGCACGTGCAGGTGAGGTGAAGGACTTTACCGGTATTTCAGCACCCTATGAAGAACCGCTCAATCCTGAGTTAACGATTGATTCGTCAAAGCTGACGGTTGAGGAATCAACAAGGACAGTATTAAATTATCTTGAGGAAAAAGGGTATGTGAAGTTTTAGGTGAAGACGAAGTATTAAAGTGAGAATATAAATGTTATTTTGAAAAAGGAGAAACTGGAATGAGAATTTCCAGGGGTTGTATTAGTTTAATCATAGTTATTCTGTTTCTTTCACTATCCTGCACCACTGTACCAATTACAGGCAGGAAGCAGTTTATTATACTTCCGGATTATGCAATGCTTTCTATGAGCCTTCAACAGTACAATGAATTCCTTAAAACCAATAAAATCAGCAGTAACCAGGAACAGACCCAAATGGTCAAAAAGGTTGGCAGAAAGATTCAAATGGCAGTGGAACAATATTTTACCGACAAAAATATGTCTTATACATTAAGAGATTACAAATGGGAATTCAATCTTATTGAAAGTGAAGAAAAAAATGCATGGGCTATGCCGGGAGGAAAAGTTGTTGTATATGAAGGACTATTGCCGATTACCAGAGATGAGGCGGGCCTTGCAGTAGTTATGGGACATGAAATAGCCCATGCAATTGCCAAACATGGTAATGAGAGAATGAGTCAGGGTTTAATTGTACAAATGGGTGGGATGGCGCTTACAAAAGCTATGGCAGAGAAACCTGAAAAAACCAGGCGACTCTGGATGACTGCCTTCGGTGTTGGTGCTCAATTTGGAGTCATGCTTCCTTTCAGCCGCTACCAGGAATCAGAAGCAGACCACCTTGGTTTAGTATTTATGGCGAAAGCCGGTTACGACCCGAATGAAGCTGTAGAAGTCTGGAAAAGAATGGCACAGATGAAAGAGGGTCAAACCCCGCCGGAATTTTTGAGCACACATCCTTCCGATGAAACCAGGATAAGGAAAATTAAAGAAACGATACCGAAAGTAGAGCAGTATTTGTGAAGCATTCGTTGAATGAAGTAAGACAGATACTCAGAAACAATCATGGTGTATAAAAACTTATGTTTTAATTTTGTACTTGACTTGCGCATTATCAGTAGCTAGATTTAGTTTCTTGTCCACAGATTTTTTCCTGAAATCATTTAAACAGGTCAGTCTCCATTTCAACTTGTTGTTGAGTGTAATAAGAAAGGAGGTGAGAAAAGAAATTCCCTTAAATAGGAATCTACTAAAATGATTTAGTTTGTAAGAAAGGAGAAATCATGGATAAAAAAGAACTCGTTGCCAGATTGCTTGAAGCCAAGAAGGCTTCAGGAAAGACTTATGATGAAATAGCAGAGCCTCTTGGTTATTGTAATGTTTATGTAGGACAACTTTTTCACGCCCAGGCACAGTTAAAGGAAAACGCCGTATCAAAACTCGCAGAACTTGTTCCAGGACTCAATGATGAGCTTCTTGGTGAAATGCGCAAATGCCCTATGCGCTCATACGACCCCACTATTATCCAGGAACCCAATATCTATCGCATGACAGAGGTTTGCCTGCATTATGGAGATTCTATCAAAGAAGTCATGAATGAAATATTTGGTGACGGTATTATGTCTGCCATAGACTTCAAATTGACTGTTCACAAGGTTGTCGGCGATAAGGGGGAAGATCGCATGGTGGTAACCATGAATGGAAAATTCCTTCCGCACATTGAACAGACAAAATAATCTATGTAAGTTGTCAGACTATTTGAGGGAATGAAATGGAGATTTGACCTAATATTTTTGTGTGTGTGCTATGCATGTCGTTAACTTTGTATTTCAGTGTCAACCTGCGCCTTTTCTACTTTAGCCGCACAGGTTTTGTATTCGGGCATCAGGTTTGAGTTGCCGTTTGTACGTGAAGTGCTTGGGTCTTTTGTAAGTAAGTTTGCCGGAGCGCTTATGAAGTGGAATGGGATCCAGACCTGTTTCGGCATTACCCTGTTAGTGATATTGGCGGCAAGAGAAATTTGTCCGCGTTTAGTCGTTATCCTGACCATTTCTCCATCTTTTATTCCGGCATCATTGGCATCTTTCTGTGATATTTCTACAAATGGATAAGGCTGCTTCTGTATGCTTCCCTTTGCCCTGTGAGTCATGGTGCCACTGTTAAAATGATAAAGCGTGCGTCCTGTGCTGAGAATAAACGGGTAACTCTTGTCAGTTTTCTCAAGAGATAGTTTGTTTTCTGTTGTGGAAAATGTTGCTTTTCCATTGAGGAACTTTTTCTCGTACAGAAATTTTGTACCGGGGTGATCGGCTTTTGGACACGGCCACTGAATTCCACCGCTTTCGAGTCTGTAATAATTGATTCCGGCAAAGTTAGGTGAAACCTTCCTGATCTCCTCCCATACGGCTTCCGGTGAATCATAATTCATTGGATATCCCAGGTAAGTGGAGAGTTCAGATATTATATTCCAATCCGCTTTTGCTTTGCCCGGTGGCTCAACACTCTTTTTTATCCTCTGTACTCGTCTTTCAATATTAGTAAACGTACCATCTTTCTCAGCAAAACAGGCTGCCGGTAATATTACGTCAGCATATTGAGCCGTATTTGACATAAATATATCCTGTACTATCAATAGCTCCAGTTTATTTAGTGCCTTCTTTACCTTTGTTGTATCGGGTTCACTCATCAGGGGATCGGCGCCCATAACATACATCGCCTTGACCTCCCCTTTTTGTGCGCTATTAAACATCTCCCTGATTTGCAGGCCCTTATTTTTAGGTAATGAGGTTTTGTAAATCTTCTCGAATCTCTTGCGAACCGTATTATCTGAGACAGGCTGGAAATCCGTGTAGAAATCAGGTATAGCGCCCATGTTGAAAGCTCCCTGGCCATTGTTCTGACCCAGGAGCGGGTATATCCCCGCGCATTCCTTACCAATATTACCAGTCAATAAGGCGAGGTTTACAAGGCTTTTTACATTATCAATACCAGACCTGTGTTGTGTTATACCATTTCCATATAGTATTATAGCGTTCTCTGCGTTTGCATAGATTCTGGCGGCTTCCCTGATTGTTTCCTCGGATATACCGGTTAGTTTTACGGTTTTCTCAATATCATCTTTAGCAACAGCCTTTTTAAGCGTGTTAAACTTCTCTGTCTTCTTTTCTATAAACTTTTCATCATGGAGTTTTTCCTCGATGATCACGTTAATCATGGTGTTGATGAGAATGGTATCTGTTCCGGGTTGAGTATTTAAGAAGGTGTTTGCGATCCTTTCCAGCCAAATCCTGCGCGTGTCAGCGACAATCAGAGTTTTTCCATTTTGCACTGCCTTCTTTATCTCTAACCCTATTATGGGATGCGATTCTGTAACATTAGCCCCAATCACAAATATCACATCGGATTTTGAGATTTCCTCGATTGAATTTGTTGTAGTGCTCAGGCCAAGAGTACTTCTCAGGGCGTTTAAGGTTGGGGAGTGGCATTCCGTTTCTGACTGGTCAATATTATTAGTACCGATTGCGGCCCTTGCGAATTTCTGCATCAGGTAGTTCTCTTCGTTCGTACACCGTCCTGAACCTATAAATGATATGGAGTCTTTTCCATGTTTTGATTTTATACCTTTCAGTTTTTTGGAAATAACGCTATATGCCTCTTCCCAACTTGCCTTCTCAAGATTTCCATTCCTTCTGACCATCGGGGTATCAAGCCTGTCCGGATGGTCTATGAAGTCATAGGCGAATCTGCCCTTCATGCAGAGGTTACCGTTGTTTGGTGTAGATCCCACTTCCGAGGTTATTTTGCTTATTCCCTGATGATCGACGTGGATATCAATCTGACATCCGATACTGCAGTAGCCGCATGTTGATCTAACCTTTTTTACCTGATAGGGACGGCCTCTGCCCATTGCCTGTTTCTCACGTATGGCGCCTACCGGACACGTGGATACACATTGTCCGCAAAAGACGCACGGACCATCCAGCATCGACTCACCAAAAGGAGTAGCAACCCACATTTGGAATCCTCTGCCTCCAAACTCTATTGCGTGTTCCTGCGTTACTTCATCACATATCCTTACACAGCGCCCGCACCTTATACACTTGGGTGTTTCCCTGTAAATAAGCTCGTTCTTGTCCTGGAGTTCTCCGCCTCTTTTTTCACTACTCCTGAATTTCTCTCCCTTGATGCCCATGGAATATGCGACATTCTGAAGCTCGCAGCAGCCTGTGGCCTCGCAGGTCATACAGTCAAGTGGATGGTCTGACAGAATATATTCCATGACCCCTTTCCTCGTCCTGCGTACATCTTCAGATTCTGTATGTACGACCATGCCTTCATTGATTTTGGATATGCATGATGGCAGTAGCTGTCTTGCCCCTTTGACTTCGACCAGACATATTCTGCACCCACCATATGGATCGAGGCGTTTATCATGGCAGAGAGTCGGAATCGATATGTCATTTTCCCTGGCTACTTCCAGTATTGTTTTGCCCTGCTCCGCTTCGTAAGCCTTATCGTTAATGGTTAATTTAACCTTTTCCATTTAATAGAAACTGCCTTTCTGTTAATTGTACTGTTCAAGGATTATGTGAAAAATGAAATGTAATTTTACAGAAACAGGCAGAGAATGCAAATAAAACATTTTGATGTATATATATGTGATGTTAAGAAATTAAGGAATAGGGTGTTTAGGCTAAGTAGATTTATTTGCTTGAAATTAGGGAACTAATCAGGCATATTCTATGTTGATTATTATACGTTTATAGCAATTTAGATTTACGTGAAATTTAGTCAATATTTATATTTTCAAAAGAAGGAGAGGTATTATGAAGCGTATGGGAATTTTAATGGGTGCTGTCGTTATTGCATTTTTGTTAGTGGCTTTTAACTCTGGCAATCCGGTATTTGCCAACAGTTGCTGTGGTATTGAGAAGGTTGAGAATGACGGTAGTAATGATGGTACAAAGGGCGGCCTCACGGAAGTTGCTGCTGCTGAAAGTTCCGGTAATGATTGTCCGGTTTGCGGACAAGCCGCAGACAGTAAGGGGCAGCAGAAAGATGTGGAACACGATGGAAAGACAGTTCATTTATGCTGTGAGGGTTGTGCAAACGCATATAACGAAAATCCTGATAAATATTCAGAGTCAGAACACCCAAAAAAGCAAAAAGAACATGAAGCAGGATAGGTCCTTCCTTTCGGAAGGAGTCCAACTCATTTTCTGCTTAGGGCATAATACGGAACACATAGTTTATGGAAAGGGCTCATATTTTGCTCGCTTTTACCATCTATGAATCAAAAGATTAGTTCATGAAAATTTACCTCATTTACATCCGAGACGAGGATTATTACAACATTCTTCCTGAAAAACTCAGGAGAGCAGGAAACAGTGATCGGATTGAGGTGATGGCTTTCCCGCCACTTGGCATTCAGACACTGGCACCGATAATCCGCAGTCACGGACATGAGGTAACCATGTTCGATACCTGCCATCCACAGATGAAAGAAGAGCACATCGAGCAGGCCGTGAAAGATGAAAAACCTGATGTAATTGTCCTTTCATTTCTTTCAACTACTTGTTACCTTCTTGTGAAGAGTATGGCGCAAAGGCTGAAGAAGGCGGCGCCAAATACACCCATTATTATCGGAGGTGCTTTTGCAACGGTGAATGCGGTTAAGATACTGAAAGATGCGCCATACATTGATTGCGTTGGCAGGGGGGAAGGTGAAGAGCTGATTCCTGAGTACCTCGACAACCTGGATAATTTGAAAGTAGTCGGCGGCCTTACCTGGCGATCCAATGGTGAAGTGGTCCATAACCCTGACCGTCCCCTGATCGGAGACCTTGATCAGTTTCCTTATCCCGACCGGAAAAGCTTACCCATCGAATACATCGAGTCGATGCCAATGGATGTGCCGGCAGTTCTTTCCCTCGATCGTTTTTGCACCATGCAAACCACACGCGGCTGCCCTTTCAAATGTATTTATTGCGACATTCCATCCCTCGCACGTGGCAAGTGGAGGAACCGCTCACCGGGGCATGTCCTGGGCGAAATGCAGCAGTTGCATGATGAAGGCTACAGATCAATCTACCTGACCGACGACCATTTCCTGATGCAGCGTAAACGCATAGAAACCATTTGCAACGGTATCATCGACAAAAAACTGGAGTTTCATTGGGGATGTGAGGGCAGAGTTGATTCGGTGGCTGTAGAGGAACTCCCATTGATGGTAAAGGCTAACTGTACTTTTCTTGCCTTTGGCGTGGAAGCCGGAACAAAGAAAGTACTCGACCGCCTGAAAAAGAACCAAACCCTTGAACAGATAGAATATGCCGTAAAGCAAGCCAAAAAAGACGGAGTTGAAACGACGCACGGCTTTTTTCTGGTCGGCTCGCCGGATGAAACCTTTGAAGATATTCTGGAGAGTTTTCGATTTGCCGCCCGGCTTAGACTCGACACATTTAGCTTTAGCCGGTTATGCGCTTACCGTGGAACTCCGCTATGGCAGGAATATGTGGAAAGGGGTATTATTGATGATGAACGCGACTGGCATAAGTGGTTTAAGTGTTCAGACATCGATCCAACAATTCTTCCGAGTGAAGTGATTCAGCAGGCAAGGATAAAGGGATATAAGCAGTTGTTTGGTTACCTGATACTCCGTCGTCCCATAGCCACATTCAAGCTCCTTCGCAAGTTTGGCCGGTATATGACGGTCACAGATATTTTCAGATTGTTATTAAGTCCGTTTATCAAAAAGGACAAAACCAGAAAACCTGAACTTCCTGAATGGATGATCGAGCAGGGACTGGAAGCGCCGGTCAGGACCGTTTCTTAGGGGAGAAATTGACTACTATAATTTTAAACCTCAATAGTCATCAGGTCCTCAGCTAATACCACCTCTCCGTTAAATTCCTCTTTGCATTGACCTGAAATATCATAATCATCACAGATTGGGTAAAAGTGTGTCAGTACAAGTTTCTTACAGTTCGATTCCCTTGCTATCCTTCCTGCAAGTGTTGAGTTCAGATGGCCGTCCACCTTTATGTGTTCGGGGTAGGAACATTCCAGCAACAGCACGTCTACGTCACGTGCCAGGTCGACAATGTTTTCGCAGTAATCCGTATCACCGGAATATACGAGGCTTTTTCCGTCTTTTGAATCAATACGGTACGCGAGACTGCCCTCGTGATGATTGATCAGGCTTGAAGTAAGCCTGAAGTCTCCAAAGTCAAGATGACCTCCCGGTAATTCATTGACGGTAAGATCGTATCCCCTGGCCTCAATGAAATAGTTAAATACTTTAGTCAGTTTTCGGTGAAATTCTTTCATACCTGCAGGGCCGATTACTGCCAGATCTTTGCCCTTGTAGTTACTGGGAATCCTCAGTGCAAACAGGAGTGAAATAAGGTCTGTAACATGGTCTGGATGGAAATGTGTGTAGATTGCATAGTCAATGTCTTTGAAGTTTACAGACGCCTCTGCAATCTTCTTTAAGGTTCCTGAACCGCTGTCAAGCAGCAGTGTCTTGTTGGCAATGTTTATAAGATAGCCGGAAGAGCCTCTCCTTGCCGTAACGATACCTGTTCCCGAACCGAGAATGGTAAGTTTCATAATAAATTACTCCTTCTTGTAGTCCTGCGGAAAGGAGGTATGTTACTAAATTTGCCTGATAACGTACAGAAATATTAATCCCAATATATTATGAAACCTTCTGCATAAACAAAATAAGCCCACCAGATAATGTGGACTTACTTTGTTTACAAATCAACTGCTCAACTCTGCCGGTATCTATTTAATGGTTATATGTTTTAAACCGGCATCGTCTTGGTTATTTGAGCAGCCCTGCACCTTTAGTAATTGATATCAGGTAATAATTACACTGAGGTTTAACCACCCGATATATTGAGAAACGGAATGGTATAAATAATCCTTACTGCTTCGTACTTTCCATCTCTCTTTGAATAGTTGCATTTTACATAGTCACCTGCTTCAAGATCAGTAATGTCAAATTTGTCTGATGTCTTAAATTCAGTACCGCCTCTTATTGACGTTATATTTGTCATTTCATCTCCTATATAGCAAGCTGTTTCCTCAGTGACCATTAATGGTGCATCACCCAGCAATTCGCATTTTTCAAAACAGATTTCATTCTTTTCAAGATCAATACTCTTGATTGTACCTTCAATTACTGCGAGGCTTGAACCTCCGGCGTAACCTGGCCAATCAACAGACTTTCCTGCAAATGCATTAAGCCCAAATATAAAAGCTCCTAAAAAGAAGGCTAACATTGTATATGTCGTTAGTCTACGCATCTTCTTACCCTCCTTTTTTGACTACTTATTGGTTGGATAATAGCTTTCTTCCTCTTGTATTAACAACAATTATCACGTCAATTTAGTTCCTTTGCCCAATAAGGAAACTACATTAGAAAAATCCAAATTCTCAGATTATGTCTTAGAAAATGTATACTGTTTCTGATACCATTTTGTTATGGAAATTCCGGCTCTAAAGAAAGAGATTGTAGACTTGATAAATAAGAGAGGGAAGATAACGTTTGCTGATTTTATGGAATTGGCACTTTATCATCCCGAACATGGATACTACACTTCCGGGAAGGAGAAGATAGGCAAAAAGGGTGACTATTACACAAGCTCAGATGTTCATCCGGTATTTGGTGAGCTTATTGCCAGGCAGCTGGAACAGATGTGGCGGCTGATGGGGAAAGGCCGGTTTACGGTAGTAGAGATGGGAGCTGGTAAGGGTTGGTTTTGTTATGACATAATTAACCTTATAAGAAATGAATTTCCTGAATTCTTTGAGGAGATTGATTATAAGATAGTAGAGATAAGCCGGAACCTTATTGAGAGACAATCCAATACCTTGAAGGGACTGGAAGATAAAGTATCGTGGGAATCCTTCTCTGAAGATGGTTTTTCGTTTGAACCCGTTGTGGGGAGTTTTTTATCAAACGAATTTGTTGACTCACTTCCGGTACATCAGGTGGTAGTAGAGGATAATTGCCTGAAAGAAATATATGTAACAATTAAGGAAGATAAATTTTGTGAGGTAATCGATGATTTGTCCGATCCGGTATTGGAAGACTATTTTGCAAAGTCTAAAATAAACTTAAAAGAGGGGCAAAGGGCAGAGGTGAACCTGAAGGCACAGGGTTGGATGAAGAATATACCTCATTACTTAAACAGGGGTTTTGTTATTACGATAGATTATGGACATCTTGCCGAAGACCTTTATTCTGAACAACGGTACAGGGGGACGTTGATGTGTTATTACGAGCATACTACAAGTGAGAATCCGTATGAAAGAGTTGGTAGTCAGGATATAACATCTCACGTAAATTTCAGCAGTTTAATGGAGGCAGGAAGCAGATGTGGATTAAGCACAACCGGTTTTACAAGACAATCAAGGTTCTTAATAGCACTTGGCATTCTTGATAAGATGAATAAGGTACAGGGAGATATCGGCAAGCTCCTGACAATAAAGAACCTTTTTCTTCCGGGCGGGATGGGTGATGTGTTTAAAGTCTTGATTCAGCATAAGGGGGTAGCCAATCCGGAATTAATCGGTTTAAGGAGTATGTCCGAACCGGGACTTGTCAGAGGAATTGAGGGATTGGAAAATGAAAACACGTTGTAATGTTTACACAATTTTGGTAGTTTTCCTGCTTCTTATTCAGCAGATTATTTCCGGCTGTACGACAACGGTGACAAAGGATCTGCGTAAAGAGGGATTATACAAAAAGGAGTTGCATAAGG
>Ga0208129_1000407_pt1 | contig 18471 bp, 17 predicted proteins | sample ETNtaG_13_FD_185759 | JGI IMG/M metagenome (GOLD analysis project Ga0208129, IMG submission 185759) | Marine microbial and viral communities from oxygen minimum zone, Eastern Pacific Ocean - ETNP201306PF47B (SPAdes) (version 2) | ecosystem: Environmental > Aquatic > Marine > Oceanic ...
CAGCCTGCCCGGCCCCGATTACGACAACGGCCGGGCTTCTTTCTTCATAGCGGGCATCGATTTCTCGGAGATCGCGCCAGTTAGGTCCTTTAAAGTCACGTGAATAGGCCTCACCTGACGGTCTATTGTGATCCAATTGTTCTTCGCATCCCCTAATCTCTTCGAGTTTGGTGAGCAACGACCAAGCTTTGAATTGATCTGTATTCTCTGTGACAGGTGTCAGTCGAATTACCCCCAAAGACCTGCCGACACGCGTCTCAAAGCAAAATATGGCTTCTATGACTTCAACGCCCGCACGGGTCACAGATCGGGGTGCAGCGTGGTCTTGAGTAATCTGGAAGTCGTAGGGCCGTGTTTCCGGTGTTAATGATTGAATCAGTGCAAGAATATTGCGAAGCCCTGAGACGGTTTTGACCTGCCACGTGACAGCGAGAAGATCACGCCAGTGACAGTCTTCATGGAAAAGATCTCGTAAGGTATCAGCGCTTGCGCTTGAGACGGCTTGTTCAAACAGTAGAAGCCACCGAATGGCATGACCTCCCCAAGAGTCCATGGGTTGAGCTTTAGGCGTCGAATCGATCGTCTGAGACATGGTTGAATTTAGTAGGACAAAGGGCGCGCTGGCGACCTAATCAGCAACGATAGGCTGGTGGAGTATTCCGTCCCGCACGTATTGGTTGATTTCCGTATTTTTGTAGCCCAATTCCAACATTAATTCTTGGTTATCGGCACCCTGAAATGGGGCTAACTTTTTCGTAGGGGTTGGTTTTCCCGAATACTGAACTGGCGGACGCGGCACGCGAACGTCACCAAGCGTTTCATCATTGATCACATTTAATATATTATTATCAACAATATGAGGGCTGTTTATAAGGTCGACTCTAGGTAAGATTGGTGCAGAGGCGACACCTTCTGAATCGAATCGACCAAGGATTTCTTCACTTACCCATGTGGCGATCTCATCCGACATAATCTGGCGCCTTTGCGATATGTTTTCAGAGCGCGCTTGAGCTGTTTTGAATCGAGGATCGCAGATCAGGTCCTGACGATTCAGTGCGTTGCACATTCCTTCCCACTCTGAATTGCTGTTTGCACCGGCTGTGATGTAGCCATCAACGGTTTTGAAAACAAGATCCGGGCTCTTCTGTGAGTGAGCAGGGTCTTGTTCTTTCCCCACAAAACTCAGACTGCCCATCGTTTCAGGCCACAAAAACCCAACCATGGTATCGAGCATGGCCAGGTCCATAGTTTGCCCTTTACCTGTTCTTTCTCGGTGGAAGAGAGCGGTAGTTATCGCATGTGCAGCAGTCAGCGCAGTTGTTTTGTCACAGATGATCGTGCGAACCATTCTAGGCACACCAGTTACTTGATCACGCTGAACGTCAGCGAGCCCTGACAATGCCTGAATAACGGGATCATAGACACGCTGGTGAGCGTGGGGCCCACTTTTACCAAACCCACTGATAGATAGGTAGATAATGTCAGGTTTTAAATTTCGAACTTTATCCTCGCCTAATCCCATACGCTCGATCACACCGGGTCTGAAGTTCTGTACCAATACATCGGTACTTTTGACCAGCTCCAGAACCAAAGCGAGTCCTAGAGGCTGCTTGATGTCGACACACATCGAACGTTTGCCGCGATTGCAGGTCAGAAAAGAACTCGTCATGCCCTTGTGCTTGGTGCCCACCTGCCGCATGTAGTCACCCGCTGGTGACTCGATTTTGATCACATCGGCACCTTGCTCTGCGAGGAGCATTGTCGCGATTGGACCTGAAACCATTGTGGTTAGATCCAAAACTCTGACGCCGTGTAGGGGCAGGGTGCAAACGGAGTTGTTTTGGTTCAAAGGTCGTCCTTAATCAGTCAGATAGCAGAGCCTGTAGGCATCCCGGTATGCTGTGCGAGCATGAAGTCTCTGCTGGTAATCAAGAGCTAGTGGAGGCAATTCGATTTTATAGCTGAGGGCCCAGTCGATACAGGTCAGTAAGAGGATATCGACGCTGCTTGGGGCATTGCTCATTAAATAGGGTTGGCTTTTTAGCGCGTGTGGAATAACAGCATTAAACTGCTTCAGGAAATATGTCCTGGCAGAGTCCACCGCCACAGGTGCGCGACCGTAAATTTTATGCAGGTCCCCGTGGCGTCTCATTGTGTACAGGGGATGGGCATCTAGTTCCATGGCTATAAACGCAGTCCACTCAGCCCAGCGGGCTTTCTCGCGCCTGTCACTTGGTACGAAGAAACCCGCTGGTGGGTCAAAGTTTTGGGTGACATAACTGAGGATGGCGACACTCTCTGTAAGGATCAGGTCACCGTGCTGAAGTGAGGGAACTTTACCCTTGGGGTTTATCGCAAGATATTCCGCCGTTTGAGTCTCGCCCGTGCGTGGGCCGATGGGTCTGGATTCATAAGTCAGGCCGAACTCTTGCAGTACCCAGTGTGCCCTCATTGCGCGTCCAGTGGTTGCGCCCCACAGGATTATCCCTTCAGTCATCGGTTGGTGATATTACTAACGAGGTAAATTCGAACAATAGTTGTCTCGGTTTGGTAACGCTTCAGGCTGTATTCAGCAATTCTACTTGTATGCACTCAATTGCAAGGTCGACATGGTTAGACCTTGTTGGTAGAAAATATATGACACGAGACATGGCTCAACACCACTATAAAGTATCTGCGGTGGAAGAGCATGAAGGAAGTCACTCGCAAGCCTGAATCCAGTCTGATCGCCTTATGATCTATAATAGCTCTAACTGGCCGTGTTGTTATCATAGCTATTGCCGTACGTCATCGTGCCAGATTTCAAGTCGTTATTCCTGCCCATACTTTGGCTCGGTGGCAGAGTGGTTATGCAGCGGCCTGCAAAGCCGTGTACGTCGGTTCGATTCCGTCCCGAGCCTCCATTATTCTAGTGAATCCAACGAAAACGCCCACGATCTCTTCTTTTGAAGCACTAAATAAAAGGGATCAGGTAACAGCGAAGGATGCGGTACTTGCAGGCCCTGTTGGGCCGATACAGTGCCAAATTCTGAATTTATTAGAGAATCATTCAAATCCATTGGATCGGAACTGCCGCCCAGGTCACCTGACTGGTTCGTCACTGATTATTCGACCGCAAGATTCTCAAATTCTGGTTTTGTTTCATGCCAAACTTAAACGTTGGCTGCAACCTGGCGGACACGCGGACAGCGACGGTGATATGGCCCGTGTTGCACTCAGAGAGGCAATCGAAGAAACAGGAATACCCCAGCTCGAGATCGTAGAGCCACCGATCGACCTAGATATCCACGTCGTCGATCCACCGTATGAGGATGTGCATGAGCACCATGATGTTCGCTATCTCGTGCTTGCGCCTGAAGACTCCTGCCCAGTAGGTAACCGTGAGTCGACTGGATTCCAGTGGCTGGATCCGGATGAGATACAACGAATTGATCCAGATGACGGGTTTATACGTATGGTGGAACGTGGCCTGAACATGCTCTCCACGCTACAGGCTGCGTACCCGCGCTCTGAAAACTGATTACAACATGAGTTGTTGTGGGTTATAACAGGGTCGTGCCTCCATCAACCATGATCGTTTGACCCGTGATGAATTTTGAGGCATCGGACACCAGAAATGAGATAGTGCCAACCATGTCTTTGGGTTCCAAGTTAGCGCTCAGCGCCTGGTTCGATGCGATCACGGCAAGCGCTTTCTCCATTTTTTCTCCCATGTACTCTTCGGTACCCTCAGTGAGAACCGCTGTCGGAGCCACTGCATTGACTCGGATCCAATCTCTGCCTAGTTCTCGCGCCAGGCTGCGAGTCATGCCGATCACGGCAGCTTTGGACATCGCGTAGTCCAAAGCGTAAGGCATACCATAAGTGGCCGCTAGCGATGAAATATTGATAATCGTCCCTCCACCGGATTCTCTGATCGATGGTACGCAGGCTCGACAGCAGTTCCATATGCCTTTGATGTTAACGTTCATCACGTTGTCCCACTGTGAATCGGAGATTTGATCGAAACGCCCGCCTGAAATATCGCCATAGAGTGCTGCATTGTTTACCAGAGAGTCGATCCGACCATAAGCTTCGATTGCAGCATTGGCCATATCGTTGCAACTGATAGGATCGGTAACATCCAGATGAACACCGATTGCGTGGCCACCTGCTGATTTCACTGCCTCAATGGTGTTCCCAGTGTCACGTATATCGGCAGCAACAACATTGGCGCCCTGTTCGGCTAGGGATTCACAATAGGCGCGACCTAGACCTCGTCCACCGCCTGTGACTACAACAGTCTTTCCCAGTAATTCCATCATCTATCTCCCGTCTCTTTCTGCGATTTGTGCTAGCCGATGATCCTGATTCTGTATGCACCCAACACAGGATCTTCAGTCATGTACTTCGTAAGGCTGGCATTAAGTCACTATAGTACCGACAAGTCGTCAGAACTAGAATAGGTGTTTGCGCACCGATCATGAACTGAGTCGCCCCTAAATGGTGGATTTTGTAATACGCAATGCGTTGATTGTCGATGGCACTGGAAAGCCGGGTTTTTATGGCAGCGTTGCCGTAAAAGGCGACCAGATAGTCGAGGTCGGATCTATAACGTCACCAGGTTCAGTCAGTATTGACGCCAAAGGCCTGGTTCTTGCACCTGGGATTATAGATAGCCACACCCATTTCGACGCACAAATTACATGGGATCCCATGGTGTCCCCATCGATTTCGCATGGTGTTACTACCGTTCTTATTGGCAATTGCGGATTTACGATCGCACCTTGTAAGCCAGAACACCGAGATGCCACCATGCGTAATCTGGTACGGGTAGAGGGCATGTCGCTTAAAGCAATGGAGTTAGGCATCGACTGGGAGTTCGAATCCTTCCCAGAATACCTCAATCATCTCGAATCCAAAGGGGTAGGGCCAAACGTGGGGGCATTTGTTGGGCATTCGTCCGTACGCACCTATGTGATGGGGACTGAGGCAGTCCACCGTCAGGCGACTGAAAGGGAAGTTGAAAGTATGTGCGAAATAGTTGCTAACGCATTAAGGGTGGGTGCGATCGGTTTTGCAACCTCTACGTCTCCATCCCACAATGGTGCTGATGGCCATCCCATGCCGTCTCGTCTGGCGGATAAGGAGGAATTAAGACAACTTGTTGGCGTTTTAGGTGAACAGCAAAAAGGCGTGTTCATGCTAACCAAGGGTGCGCCAACACCGGTACCATTTTTGGCAAGCCTAGCAGCTGATACACAGCGGCCAGTCATGATCGCTGCGTTATTGCATAACAGCACAGACCCGGAAGGTGTGTTTAGTGATTTGTCACAAATTAGCGATGCACGAGATCGAAATATCACATTGTGGGGGCAGGTTTCCTGCTGCCCGTTAAGCACTGAATTCACATTAAAAGCGCCTTATCCATTCGAAGGGCTATCCGCGTGGCAGCCTGCCATGCAGGCTGACTCAGAGAATTCCTATAGAAAGTTGCTATCAGACCCGTCTTTTCGTTCGAATATCCGTTCTGAGCTTAAACAACCTGCAGCGGTCAGGTTGTTTAACGGAGAATGGGAGAAGCTGAAAGTGCTTGAAGTCATTCGGGACGAAAATCGTCGTTTCGAGGGTAAGTCAGTTCTAGAAATAACAAATGAAACCGGCGAAGACCCCCTCGATTTTCTCCTGAACTTATCTCTAGAAGAAGATCTTGGGACCACATTTCTTTCAGTATTGTTAAATTCCGACGAAGATGCTGTCGGAAGACTTCTAACTCACCCTTTCTCCAGTATTGCGTTATCAGACGCTGGTGCTCATTTAACGTTTTTCTGTGATGCCGGTTTCGGACTCCATTTACTGGGGTATTGGATTCGAGAACGGCAGATAATGTCCTTGGAAGAAGGTATTCATCGATTGACGGGGCAACCAGCCCAAATTTATGGCATACCAGATCGAGGCTACATTCGCCCGGGTGCCTATGCGGATTTGTTCTTATTCGATCCAAAGACTGTAGGCCGCAGTCAGGCAAGACGAATTTATGACCTGCCCGGTGGCGAGCGTCGGCTAACCACCGACCCACAAGGTGTGTATGGTGTTTGGATAAATGGCACTCAAGTGTCGAGCGAAACCGGCGCTATGGAGATTGATCGTTATCCTGGCCAAGTACTCCGAAAGTTCGATTCCTAATGCTCACCATCGAATACTACTTATCAGTCGTTTCACCTTGGAGTTATTTGGGGCACAAACGCTTTTGCGATATCGCCAGGGATAATTCGGCTGAAATTCTGTATCTGCCAATAGATTCTTCTATCTTATTTGCCAAAACAGGTGGATTGGCATTGAAAGATCGTTCGCCCCAGCGAAAGCGTTACCGGATGCAGGAACTGCGTCGATGGCGAAGTCGGCTCGAATTGGAACTTAACCTGGAGCCTCAGTATTTTCCGACCGATTCCAATTTGGCCTCTCGCGTAATCATTGGGGCCATCGAAGCGGGTCACGACGTTGCTGAACTGGCTTATCAGCTGATGCGAGCTGTCTGGGTGCGAGAAGAAGATGTATCTGAAACGTCGGTTGTAGTAGGTGCAATAGAGCGTTCTGGAGAAAGTGTAGATGATTTGCTTGCAGCAGCAAATCATAGCAACGTGCAAGATATTATTATTGAAAACAGCGAGCAAGCTGTCAGCAAAGGAGTGTTTGGTGTTCCCAGCTATGTGGTGGGTGAGGAAGTGTTTTGGGGACAGGACCGTCTAGAGTTCCTGGATCTGTTCTTGAACGAGGTGATGACTTAGCGAACAACCGATCTGTTTCCATGACTAAGAAAAACTATCGAGTAGTAACAGCGGGTCTTGAATTTCCAGAAGGCCCAATAGCGATGAGTGATGGCTCCATAATTTTGGTTGAAATCAAGCGCGGCACACTGACCAGGGTATTGCCTAGTGGTACGCAGGAAGTTGTTGCCGAACTCGGCGGTGGTCCAAACGGTATCGCTATCGGGCCAGGTGGAAAATGTTACGTCTGCAACAACGGCGGTTTTGACTGGCATACGGACACAGCAGGTAACCGGCCCACGTTGCAGCCTGCAAACTACAGTGGTGGCCGGATCGAAGTTGTCGATCTGGATACCGGCGTGGTCGAGGTACTCTATACAGAAGTGGATGGGGTTTCTCTGTCCGGTCCCAACGACATCGTATTCGACGGGCAGGGGGGGTTCTATTTTTCTGACCTGGGTAAAGTTCGACGGCACGATCAGGATCGCGGCCGGGTGCTGTATGCAAAGGCTGACGGTTCGTTCATAGGAACTTTAGCTGCGCCAGTTGAGATGCCCAATGGCGTCGGATTATCTCCCGATGAATCGACCTTATATGTGGCAGAGACTCCAACCGCTCGCCTTTGGGCATTCGATCTGATCGAGCCTGGACGGGCACAGAAACAGGCCTGGCCCTCGCCGCATGGTGGCCGATTCATCGCGGGATCCTCGGGCTACCAGCGGTTCGACAGCCTGGCGGTGGAAGAAGATGGCAGAGTGTGTGTTGCAACACTCGTGAACGGGGGTATTAGTATTGTCTCACCTGATACAGGTTCTGCCGAGCATATTCCATTTCCTGACCCATACACGACGAACATTTGCTTTGGTGGAGATGAACTACGAATGGCCTACATCACCCTGTCACAGTCGGGTCAATTGATTGAGGTCCCCTGGCCTAGGGCTGGTTTAGCGTTAAACTATCTAAACAAATAATCTTTCACGTTCGGTGAGTTGTCCACTGTGTGCCGTGATAGAGAATTTGTCTGCGAATTTCTTCAGTCTCCTTATGAAATGCCACAGCGACCGGGTCAAAATCGCAGCGCGGCTCCGGTTCCAACTCAAAATGATGGTAGTTGTCTACCCCTCTGACTAGAGCTGCGCTGTCTTGTTCGGAGTATTGCTGCTGGGTATCCGGTGGTATGTATCTTATCGCAAGGCCAATCCTTCGGTCGTCAGTTTGATTAGGATAGGAAGCGTGAGCAATGCGAAAAGCAAATAAGACAGCCTGCCCTGTATCAACCACCAGATCAACGGCCTTATCCTCATCGATGTCGCCTATTGACTGTCCTCGAGTCAGCATATTGTCGTCGTGATAGGTTTCTTCGTGCGTTAAATCTGGGCCTTGATGACTACCCGGGAGAACGCGTATGCACCCGCTTTGAATCGTTGACGGAGAAATGGCTATCCAGACCGTGACCAGCTTGTCAGTATCTAGGCCCCAATACTGGCTGTCCTGGTGCCACGAAACGAACTGGGGAGAGTTGGCTTCTTTGATCCACCAGTCGGTTGACCAGACCAGGATGTCGGGGCCGATGATGTCCTCTACAGTATCGAGAATTCTTGGAGATCGAATCAGGTCAGAGAGCCACTTGAAAAGCAGATGGTTTTTGAACCGAAGAGATCCCTTTAACACCCCGTCGTTTTCGGCCTCAAACGATTCTAAATTGGCACGAAGCTGTACAGCTTGGTCGACCGGTAGAACTGGGAAAGCTGGCAGAAAGCCGTTTTTGTGAAACTGGCTGACTTGAGAACCAGTCAGAATTTTGACCATTGATTCAATACCCCACCATTGCTCGTGAATCCAGAAAAGATCTTCAAAGCCAATAAGGCCTTTCAGTCTTGCTTGGATTCTAATAGATTTACGTCATTGTTGATCAAGATAACGTCGGATGATTAGACGAATTCAGCCAAATGCGGTCCCAGAGTCTGATGCACCGTTCAGTCAAATAGTATTGGATGATTGTTATGCGTATCTTGCAGGACTGGTCGCAGCAGATTTCCCACACGGCGTAGCGGTTCTGGGTGATGTGGGTGCCGAAACGAGAGCCGTTATGGGTGTTATTTCTGATATGCTGAACGAAGTGGGGCTAAACCTCGAGGACGTCGTAAAAGCTGAGGTGCATCTTGCTGACTTGAACGACTTCGATGCTATGGATGCCGCGTACCGAGAGTATTTCCCTCCCAAGGTTTACCCAGTCCGCACAACAACCGAGTCGCCTAAACTGTTCGGGGGGTCAAAAGTAGAGGTGACGGTGCAGGCTCGTCTCCGGAACACGCCGTAAAGATTCGAAGACTCAACCAAAAGACATGAACTGGAACAAAGCATGAATTGGGATTGGCGAATCACCATACTGCTAATATCTCTATTGTGGATGGCCTACGCGCTTATACAGATGTTTCAATGAATAGCGCCTATATTTTGCGCACCGTGCTAAGCAGGATCGGTACAGTCGGACGCTGATGGCAGGAAAGACTCAAAAACCTCCATTTGACTGGGAATCCTGGTATCAGGCGTGTGGCGGACGCGTTGATCATACGCCTCAAGCCAGCAAGATTGTTGCCAAGATCTATAACGAACAAGCACCAAAGTTTACTGGCCTCATAGAAAGCACTACTCGTCCATTCGACTCTTCAGATCAGGCCAGTCAATTCGTTAAAGATGTGGCAATAGAGGCGGGTGCTGCTGCTGTGGGTATAACCAGAATCGAACCCGCTGATGTCTATGAGGGTAGATCCGTCGATGAAACTTATGCTATCGCTATTGGGCAGCGTATGCTGTGGAAGCATTTCCAAACTGTACCCTCACAGGAAAGTGGTGTGGAGTGTTGTCGTGTCTACTACGACTTAGGGGAAACTTGTATTGCCGTGGCTGATGCGCTTCGCCAACGCGGATATCCCGCCAGGGTGGAGGACCCAGTCGGCAATTCCGATCTGATGCATGTACCGATTGCTTTGAGGGCCGGGTTCGGCGAACTCGGCCGCCACGGTTCTATCATTCATCCGCACCTTGGTCCGCTATTTAGATTAGGGACTGTGGTTACCGATCTGCCTATGACATGCGATGAACCGGTTGATCTTGGCATTGCAGAATTTTGCGATCGTTGCCAAGCGTGTCGGAAGTATTGTCCGGCGGACGCAATACCCAAGCACAGAAATCCCGCCGCCGGTGTAGATCCCATCGGAAAAGCACGTTATGTACTCGATACCGGCCGCTGTTTTCCCTATTTTGCCCGACAACACTACTGTTCGATTTGTTTGACGGTGTGCGCCTACAAACACAAAGTATGGGCACGGGACTTCATGGGTAAAGAGACTAAATTGAGCCCTACGACCTTACTAAAAGAGCCTCCACCGACAGTAGATCCTTCACCACCGGCCCGGGTGCATGATTACCCTAGGCTAGATGTTTTATACAATCGAAGCTATCCAGACCGATAAGCCAGTTCATACGTCACAGCAAATTACCCGCAATCTGAGCTAGATAATAGGACATAGATTGCGATGGGCCGACATCATCTATTTGCCATATCGGCGCCCATTTTCTGGAGTATCTCCGGAATCACGGTTCGATTTATGGAAGGTGCAACCGCTTGGCAAATCAATTTTTACCGATCGTCATCACTGGCTGTGTTTGTCTTTGTGTTTTTGGCTCTTCGATATGGTACTGGGGTGCATCGGATGTTAAAAGAATCCGGATCTATAGCAATATTTGCAGGATTGATACTAAGTGGCGCGATGATCTGCAATATCGTTGCTTTGGTCCACACCACTGTCGCCAACGCAGTATTAGTGATGGCCGGCGGCCCAATATTGGCAGCTGTGGTAGGTAAGATTGTTTTGAAGGAAGAGACGAGTCCAATTCTGTGGATCAGCATTGTTCTAGCGTTAGTAGGGATAGCGGTGATGGTGGGTGGCAATTACAGCCAGGATCGGCTATTCGGCGATTTGGTCGCGCTGGTCGGTGTTGTGTTTTTTGGGTTTTACGCTGTTGCGATTCGGTATGGCAAAGCAACCGACATGACCCCAGCCGTAATGTTCGGCGGCATCAGTGGGGCTGTTGTAGCAGGCGTGATGTGCTTTGCAACAAATACTGGTTTTTCAGCCCCGGTCACCGATATCTATTTATGTCTTATGCTCGGAATAATTCAGTTAGGAATTGGATCGGTACTATTTGCGATAGCCGCCCAATCCGTGCCTGCAGTTGGTTTAACACTTTATGCGCTCGGTGAGCCGTTACTTGCCCCGTTGTGGGCCTGGTTAGGGGTAGGGGAGGCCACTGGTTTTCTAACCTTTATTGGGGGCGGCATTCTAATCAGTGGCTTGCTGCTACATGTATTTAGTAGCCGAACTGAATAGCTGGCTACTAAGCCGATCAATTCGCAGTCATACCACCGTCTACGACCAGTTCGGACCCTGTCATGTGTTTTGAGTCATCTGAGGCTAGGAACAAAATGCAAGCAGCAATATCGGAGGCCTGGCCGCTATTCCCTGTAGGTATACGACGCCGCATCGTTTCCCACTTGGACTCAAGGTTTGGACCATCTATATAGTTTTGAAGTCCTAACAGTGCATCGCCCATATCTGTTTCAATTGGTCCGGGATGTACAGAATTACAGCGAATTCCATAGCGATGCCGGGCACAATGTAGCGCTACACCTTTAGTCAGCAGCCTGACAGCCCCTTTTGAAGCACCATAAGCAACTAACACTGGTGTTCCAACAATGCCAGCAGTTGAGGAAATATTTATGATCGAGCCCCCAGTTTCTTTCATCATGCCTACCGCCATACGGCATCCCATGAATACGCCTTCCACATTCACTTGCTGGACTGTTCGCCATTGCGCCAAGGTCGTCGTCTCGATGTTCTGAGTAGTTTCAGTCGCCAAAATGCCTGCGTTGTTGACTAGAATATCGATTCGCCCATAGTTGGTTTTAATATGATCCGCTAGTTTGTTCCAAGACGATTCGTCAGTGACATCTTGCTCGATAAAGCTGCAGGACGTACCAAAGAATTCGCTTGCTGCTTCACCTCGTTCCACATCTAGATCAGACATTAACACCTGTGCGCCCTCGTTGATAAATCTGCGGGCAGTTTCGTAACCAATGCCCTTTGCAGCACCTGTAATAACGGCAACCTTATCTTGTAGTCGGCCCATCGTTCACCCCATTTAGCTTTTGTTAGAGGCAGATCCTTGTCACATTGATCTGACTGAAAATTTACCGGAGATGCTCATTAGCGCTTGAAGTGGCGTTACTTGCCAAACGTGTGCTAGTTCATCGACCGATAGCGAGTCGTCGCCATCTTGGCCGATTATGGTTGCTCTATCTCCGATAGCCACATTCTCGATATCGTCTAGGTCGATCGAAATATGCTCTAGGGATACCGCCATTACCCGACATTTCTTACCTTTCACAAGCACAAACATCTCCTTGTTGTCGGCGGGTGGTCTCATACCCATCGCCGCACCTAAAGGCAATACGCCCACAACGTGAGCACTTGCTGTTCCGTACAGTTCACCGGTAGCAATATCCGATCCCTTTTGGTGGTGGCCAATGTGGATCAGCGTGCTGGAAACAGAATGGATAACAGGTCGCAGGTGTCGGAAAGTTGGTGCTTGTTTTGATGAGAATGGTGACAACCCATAAAGGGCATGGCCGATACATATGGCACTGGATTCGTCACGTAACCCGGCCAATACGCAACAACTGGCCATTGCCTGGGTTACAGGTATCGAATACCCATCGGATTCGAGAGTTCGTATAAACGCATCGAATTGAATCAATTTTTCTTGGGCCCAGGCGCTAGACGTAACTTCAGGGAAGGGGACATGGGTATAGATCCCTTCAACTTTGAGTTTCTCCAACTGGAATATCCTGGCAACGAACTCCTTTGCCTGACTTAGGGGGGCGCCTAGTCGACCCAAGCCGCAATCTATTTTTAGATAGACAGGTATCTGGACTGGGGTGATCGCATTAAGTGAAATCGCAGACGCCAGATTTGGGATAGTCGAAATAAACCCTTCCTTGGCAGCAGCTATGGTGTTTTCCGGTGTTGCATAGGCGAAAAGGAGCAACGGTGTGTCTACACCATCTTTACGCAACGTTCTGGCGTCTTCGATACTCCCGGTAGCCAACATATCGACCTGCATTTCTTGGAGAACACTGGCGACAAGCCTTATGTCATGCCCATAAGCATTTGCCTTGATCGAAGCGATCAGTTGCTTTTCAGGTCCGGCGAGATGCTTGATATAGTTAAGGTTTGAAGTCAGGGCCTCTAGATCAAGTACCATCAAGTTTTCTGTGTGATCACTCATGGGGGTGATTGTAGGCGACAGAATGCGAATAATTGCAAAGCTAACTTCTACGTTGATCTAATGCATAGCGCCTACTAGAACTATTACTTCTATGTGGATACCGATCTTTTCCTTGAGATTGCTGAGATGAATTTCGATGTATTCGTATTGGTTGCGCTCGTCTTTGTTTTTGCGGGGAGCATAAAAGGGTTAATCGGTTTTGGCTTGCCCACTGTGTCAATTGCCATTCTTGCGGCGTTTCTCGGTTTGATTGAGGCAATGACTTTGATGTTGCTCCCATCATTAATTACCAACCTATTACAAGGGCTTGTTGGGGGTCACTTGATTCGCCTGATCCGTCGATGCTGGTCCCTGTTTATTTTGGGAGCCGTCTTTACTTGGCTCACTTCATCACTGTTGTCGACTTGGGATCCAGCGACGTTCTTAGTGATCCTCGGCCTAGTCATTACCGTATATGGTCTCAGTAGCCTTTGGTCGTTCCAACTCCCGTCACCTGGCCCGGGCGAACCTTGGATTTCACCGATTGTTGGGATGTTGTCAGGAGGTATCACCGGTCTGACCGGTGTGTTTGTAGTTCCGTCTATCGGCTATTTACAAGCACTTCGAATGGACAGAGATGAACTGATTCAGGCGATGGGCCTATGGTTTACGATTGCAACGCTCAGTCTCGCATTTTCACTCAAAGAGCATGGACTTCTCTCTGACGAACTGGGCTGGCTTTCACTCATGGCGGTATTGCCTGCTCTGCTGGGTATGTGGATAGGGCGCATTCTGCGTCCGAGACTCTCAGAAGCCGCCTTCAGACGTCTCTTTTTTGCAGGACTTACACTACTGGGCGTTTATATCAGCGCGTCGACGATAGTAGCAGGCTGATCGAGTTGCATCGTCGTGACGTGCGAATTTGTCTCGACCGCACAAAAGCACAATGATTCTTATGGGATAATAGTTGCTGTACCATCTGATAAGAGTTACGTATCGGTATCAAATACAGTATTAGCCCGGGTGGCGAAACTGGTAGACGCAAGGGACTTAAAATCCCTCGGCCTTATGGCTGTCCCGGTTCGACTCCGGGCCCGGGCACCAAGTAAACCTTTGTTTTAATAGGTTAAGTTAAATTACAAGGCTTTGCCTCAAAGCACCCTAGAAGCCATCGTGGTGCAATTCCGGTGCAATTTCATTAGAATAGGGCAATATGAAGAGGGTTATATGAGCCTGAGTGAGTGAAGCAGAATCGCGGCATCCAAAAGATTTCCGATCGCCGTTTTCGGGTGCAAATCCGACGCCAAGGATACGCTACTCAGTCTGCCTATTTTTCATCCCAACAAGAAGCGCGAACGTGGCGAAATGAAAAGCTCGCCGCTATCCAGCTCGATCTAGAATCTGCTAAACAATCCAAGGCAGAAACTACGACGCTTTCATCCTTGATCGATGAGTACATCACAGAGTTTGATATAGATCCTCGTGGTTCATCATTTCGGCATCTGATGTGGTGGAAGGAACGGCTTGGTCGTAGAAGCCTTTCCGCGATCAAACCGGCCGATATTGCTGAACAATTGCGGATGCTCGCTAACGCCGACAAACGGCATGGTGGTTCTGTCGTGACTATTAGGAAGGGCCAGAGTCCGTCTCCAGCGACGATCAATCGCTATCACGCTGCACTGTCTAAGGTTTTCAACATCGCTGTAAATAGGTGGCATTACCTTGAGTCTAATCCTGCTCGAAAAGTCGAACGGAACGCCGAGAACAACGAACGCAATCGCTGGCTACATCCGGATGAAACATCTCATCTGATCACTTCTTGCAGGAATTCCCAATGGAGTGGACTGATTGTTTTGGTTCAGCTCGCGTTGTGTACCGGCGCTCGTCGCGGAGAATTGATGAACCTGAAATGGAGTGATGTCCTCTTTGAGGACTCGACTGCTTATGCAGAACTGACGTCCACCAAGAATCGTGAATCAAGGACCTTAGTGATTGTTGGAGATGCGCTCGATGCCCTAAGAACATGGCGTAGCAAACGTAACTCGGTTACTGATCTGATATTTGCGTCTCCAAATCACCCGTGGAAGCCTTTTGCGAATTTGGATTTTCATTGGAAGAGAGCGTTAGATGAAGCGGGAATCGATAACTTCAGATTTCACGATCTTCGACATACGGCCGCCTCCTACCTTACTCAGGCGGGGATACCAGCGATCACTGTCGCTGCAATACTTGGTCATAAAACTCTGCAAATGACCAAGCGGTACAGCCATCTTGCGGTAGAGCATCAGCGAGATGCGGTAATGAAGGTGTTTGGACGCCATTAAAACCAAATCAAAACGCAATCAGTTTGTAGAGGAGACACTGTCTGAGGACGCGGTTTCTGAGATCCTAGATGTCGAAGGCGTCCAAATGATGGCCGAATGGATTGCCTCAGAAGCCGAGAAATTTCGCACCAATAAAGAATCCAGCAGTTACGAAGATTTTATTGGAGCATTTAGAACACGGTTTAAGGACTGTAGCAGCCACCTTCTTTTTCTTGGATCAATGATATCGGGGACTGATCCACTACGCTGGCAGTATCTTATTGACGAAATTCTGGATGATTATTTGGACAGGATCGTTGTTGCGCGAAGGAAGGGTGACCGCGAGAAGCTTGCGGAGGATATCCACAACTTCATATCAATGGTTGTCTTTTTTTGTGCACTGCCGGCCCATGTCGGCCTAGCTCATCAGCAAGCGGCTCACAAGTCCCGAAAGAAGAGATCCGAAGCGCTTGAAAGTAGAAACAAAGAAATACGTAAGTATGCTGAATGGCGAATGAAGGCGATGACTCCGCTAACAAGTAAGGCTAAGTTATACGACGATATTCGTGGCCACTCAGGGTTAGCACTTAGCGATCGTCAATTGCGTAAGATATTGAAGGGGTAGGCGGCATATTTCGACTCGTTATTGGAAGTTCTGTGTAAAGTTCCGGAACTCTATTCAGAAGTTCCGCTGCAAAGTTTTACCTCCACCCGTATCTGCATCCACAATCACTTCATCAAATCCATTGGCACCTACAACTGATGAGGTGTTCAACTCAAATATGCGCGGAGTGACTCATGGACTACTCAGACTTTGTTCCCCTTCGAGAAGCTAAGATAGATCCCGATATCGGTCGGTTTCTGAAAAACCGGGACGCTCTTTACTGGCAGATCCGACAACGGGAGGTAAACGGCCTGGTAGAAGCTGGGGCTGTTACCAAGGCACCCGATGGTGAGTGGTGGATCAACAAGCCTGCGTATTTCCAGTGGTTCATACGAGGAATGAATTCTGCCGCTGCTGAATAAAGTTGATTACTGAATATTTGGCGTTTGGTTGGGCATTAACCCCACTCAAATGTGGTACCAAGCAGCCTTTTCTAAAAGACTGGTCGAAACTTGGAAACGCTATTCAAGGTGCTGATAGCGACAGGGAATTGGGTAGTTCTGCCGGGTTGCTACTGGCCCATTGCGATCCACCACTGATGACGCTGGATGTCGATGACTTTCAGGAGGGCGCGACATGGTTGGAGGAGCGCGGTATTGATCTAGTAGATCTACTGCAGGCTGAAGATGCCGTGCAGATTGTCAGTGGCCGTCCAGGTCGCGCGAAGCTTCTCTACCGTATAGATCGGCCCCGTTCGACGTACAAGATTACTCAGGATGGCAAAACTATTCTCGAGTTCCGTTGTGCTGATCGCAATGGGGGGTCCGTCCAGGATGTCCTGCCGCCATCAATACATCCTGATATGGGACAGCCTTACGCGTGGAAAGGGGACTGGCGTTGTGTCCCCGAGGCACCCGCTAATTTGCTGAGTGTATGGGATGATCTCATTTCACTCCCTCAACCAATCCAAGTATCAAAAGTAGTTTCTGATTCGCCAGTCTGTACCGCAGGTGAACTGCGTCAGACGCTATCCCGACTTGACCCTGACCCGGAGGAAGAGTGGTGGCGAGTACTGGCCATCTGCGCCACTACCGGTCTTCCAGAGGCGAAGGAGATCGCGAGGCAGTGGTCCACAGGCAGTACCAAACATACCGATGTTGAGTTCGATCAGAAGTGGGGACATGCAGCGTCTCGAGCGGATCGTGTGGATAACCTCAATTACAGAACTCTAGCCTGGATGGCACGGAACGCCGACTCGAAGTCTGAGACTGTTAACCGCGATGAACAGATACTGCGGGTAAATGAAGACTACGCCTGGGTCCGCCATGGTGGTGGTCACCCTGTTATGGAAATACTGCACCATGCGCGATCCCACGAGGTCCAGGTTGCGTTCATGTCAAAAGCTAACTTCTTGACGACCTTCAAGAACAAACCGAAGGTCGCCAGTGAGGGGAAGCTGATTGATCTTGGAAGTTACTGGCTAAGTCATTCGGCGAGACGAGAATATCGTTCAGTCGTTTTTGATCCAACTGCTGGGCCAGGTGCTGACGTAGACGACCGATACAATCTCTTTCATGGCTGGGCTGTAGAGCCGATCGAGGGTGATTGCGATCTGTTTCTTGATTTTATCCAAAAGGTTATCTGTAACCATGATGCCGAACTCTACCAATGGTTGATTAAATGGTGTGCCCACATCTTCCAGCAGTCAGGGTCCAAGCCAGGGACTGCACCGGTGTTTCAAGGGGGGCAGGGCATTGGCAAGAACACCTTCATGGATACCATTGGTGCGCTGCTGGGACGTCACTACGTTGAAGTTGACAGTCTCGAACGGCTGTTTGGTCGTTTCAACTTTGGAACTGCCGACAAGCTGCTGGTGGTGGCTAATGAGGCATTGTGGGGCGGAGATAAACGGATGTTGGGCCAACTTAAGTCCTTCGTCACCGAACCGTTCCAGACTTTTGAGCAGAAGGGTGTCGACAGCATCACCATGCCCAGCTACACCCGCCTGATGCTGGCCTCCAACGAGCGTCACCCTGTCCATATCGATCCGGACGACCGACGATTCGTCTTCTTTGAAGTCAATCCCGAACATGCTCGGGATGAGGGGTACTTCAAAGCCATTCGTCAATGGCGAGACGAGGATGGCTTGGCCCATCTACTCCATCACTTGCTAACAATGGATCTGACTAAGTATTCAACCAGGGTACGGCCGAGCAGTGGTTACAGCCCGAGTGTGGTTGAGCGGTCCATGAGCCACGAACAAATGTTCTGGAAGACAGTCGTGGACGAAGGAGAGGTCTCAATAAGGCGACAATCTATACAGGGTCAGTGGGTAACCGAGGTTGTGACGCCTGAGGACCAGCGTTGGTCCGACGGCATACGCAAAGATTGGATTTATGCCCAGTATGTTCAGGATAACAAGCCGCTGCGCGGCCACGCTGTCATTCAAAAGGTGTTCTTTGAAACGTTGTATCTGATGCTCGGACTT
>Ga0208129_1000414_pt1 | contig 18397 bp, 14 predicted proteins | sample ETNtaG_13_FD_185759 | JGI IMG/M metagenome (GOLD analysis project Ga0208129, IMG submission 185759) | Marine microbial and viral communities from oxygen minimum zone, Eastern Pacific Ocean - ETNP201306PF47B (SPAdes) (version 2) | ecosystem: Environmental > Aquatic > Marine > Oceanic ...
TGCCTGTTCACGACCCACACGCCGGTGCCGGCGGGGCATGATCGGTTCAGCCGCGAGTTGATGGACTATGCGGCGCGGCATTTTTACAGGCAGCTCGGAGTCAGCGCCGGCGAGTTGATGGCACTTGGCCGGGTCGATCCGGATGATGCCAATGAGACCTTCTGCATGACCGTGCTGGCACTCAAGGCGGCGCGCGCGGCCAACGGCGTGAGCGAACTGCACGGGCAGATCAGTCGTGAGATGTGGCACGGCCTCTTTCCGGATGGCACGGTGGATGAGGTGCCGATCGGCCACGTGACCAACGGCATTCACCTGGCCGGCTGGATGAAGGGGCCGGTGCGAAAATTCTGGCGGCGCAAACTTGGTCAAACGGAACCGGCGGCGGACTGGGCAATGGAATTGGCCAAGCCGGAGTTCTGGGCACGGATGGAGGAAGCGTCGTTCGTCAGCGACGAGGAGCTTTGGGCACTGCGCTACCGGCTGCGGCGTGAGCTGATCGAGTTCGCGCGGCGGCGGTTGCAGGACCAGGAGCACCGCTCGGAGCCAAGTGACTTTATTGCGTTCGATCATCTGCTCAATCCAGCCGCGTTGACGATCGGATTTGCTCGGCGCTTCGCCACCTACAAGCGCGCCCCGCTGGTCTTCGATCATTTCGACAAACTTGTGGGGTTGGCCCGTGACCTGCAGCGGCCGGTGCAGTTTGTCTTCGCCGGCAAGGCGCATCCGCGGGACGATGAAGGCAAACGGTTGATCCAAAAAATCATCCACATGAGCCGCCACTCCAAGCTTAGCGGGCATCTGGTATTTCTCGAGAATTATGATGTGCACGTCGCGCGGCAGATGGTGTCGGGCTGCGATGTTTGGCTGAACAACCCGCGCCGGCCGCTTGAGGCTTCCGGCACCAGCGGCATGAAGGCTACCTGCCACGGATGTCTGAACCTGAGCATTTTGGACGGCTGGTGGCGGGAGGGTTATGATGGCACGAATGGCTTTGCCATTGGCGGAGACGAGCATCCTGATAGTGTCGACGAGCAGGATCGGCTCGACAGCGAGAACCTGTACAAGGTCCTATCCGGCGAGGTGATTCCCTGTTTTTACGACCGCGACAAGAGCGGCATCCCGAGGGCGTGGATCGGGAAAATCCGTCGGGCCATGGTCACGCTGGCGGCCCAGTACGACACCACCCGCATGGTGCGCGAGTACGCACAAAAATATTATCTGTCGGAATGAGCGACAGCACCGAAGCATCGCGCGAACTGCGTTCGCTCAACGCCGACGAGGCGGAGCGCGTCCTCACCGAGTGGGGGCACAAAAGCTATCGCGCGACGCAGCTCCTTGGCTGGCTCTACAAAAAACGCGCCAGCTCGATCGACGAAATGAGCGATCTGCCGCTGGAGTTGCGCGACCAATTGTCCGAGGCGTTCTCGCTTCAGCCGCTCGAGTTGACCCGGGAGCAGTGCTCGCGGGATGGCACGGTGAAATTTCTCTGGCGGCTTGCCGACGGGGAGCTGATCGAGAGCGTGCTGATTCCTGCGTCTATCGGCCGGGACGGCAGCCAGAGCGGCCGGCGCACGCTCTGTGTCTCATCGCAGGTCGGTTGCGCCTACGGCTGCACGTTTTGCGCGAGCGGTCTCATGGGCTACAGGCGCAACCTCGACGCGTCCGAGATCGTGGACCAAGTGCTGGCGGTCGAGCGGTGGCACCTGGCCAGGGGCGCCGAGTCGCCCAAGCCGGAGCCGATGGTGAACAACATCGTCATGATGGGCATGGGCGAGCCGCTCGCCAACTACGACAACCTGATCCGAGCGCTCGAGATTTTCAATTCGCCTTGGGGGCTCAACATCGGTGCGCGCAAGATCACCGTGTCCACCAGCGGCCTTGCGCCGCAGATCCGCCGCCTGTCCGGGACGCCTCAGCAGTATCACCTCGCGATCTCGCTGCACGGCGCGACCGACGAGGTGCGCGACCAGATCATGCCGGTCAACCGCAAGTACCCGCTTGAGGAACTGGTCAGCGCCTGCGAGGCGTATCAGCAGGCCAAGGGACGGATGATCTGGGTCGAGTACATTCTAATCGACGGCGTCAACACCGGTCCGGAGCAGGTCGAGGCGTTGAGCAGCTTGGCCAAGCGGCTGCAGTGCAAGGTTAACCTCATCCCGTACAACCCAGTGGACGGCATCGGGCTACAGCGCCCAAGTGACGAAACCGTCGTGCAATTCCGCGATGCGCTGTACCAGAGGGGCGTCCGGGTGACCATGCGGATCGAAAAAGGCACCGACATCGACGCCGCTTGCGGCCAACTCCGCCTCAAGTCGGAGAAGCAGTCCGCCTCAACCCAAGCGCTTGGCCAAGCGGGTTAAGAGCTGGCCTTCATCTCGACGACGTCGTGGGGGGCGGCTTCCTTTTGGCCGGCCGGGCTGATGCGGGTGTAGCGGGCTTTGGCTTGCAGGTCGGGCAGGGTGGCGGCGCCGAGATATCCCATGCCTGCTTGTACGCCCCCGATCAACTGGCCGAGGAGTTGGTCCAAATCTTCCGAAACTTCCTTGAGTGCCTCGATGCCCTCGGCGGCGACCTTGCGGTTGGTATCTTTGGGCGCGTGGCCGTAGCGCGCCGCAGAGCCGGATTTCATCGCAGCCAGGCTACCCATGCCGCGGTACTGCTTGTAAAGTTTTCCGCTGATTTCCATCACTTGGCCGGGTGTCTCGGGGCAGCCGGCTAGCAGGCCGCCGCAGATCACGCCGTCGGCCAGCGTGAGTGCCTTGACGATGTCGCCCGATTTGGTGATACCGCCGTCGGCCAGCAGGCTCACGCCCTTGGTCTTGGCCGCCTGGCCGGCGACGTAGAGGGCGGTCATCTGCGGGATGCCCACCCCGGCGATGAGTCGCGTTGTGCAGATCGAGCCCGGCCCTTGGCCCACCTTGACGATGTTTGCTCCGCAATCGGCGAGGTACTCGACTCCGGCGGCGGTGGTGACGTTGCCGGCGATAATCGGCAAGTCAGGATACGCTGCGCGGATCAACGCGACCGCGTCGCCGACGCCTTTCGAGTGGCCGTGCGCGGTGGAGACAGCGACGACGTCCACACCACGCTCGATCAATGCGCCGATGTGCGTCTCGATGCGTTCGCGGTCGAGTTCGCCGTCGGTGTCGCGCGGGGTGGAGACGGCCGCGCCGCAGAGCAGCCGGAACTGCCCATCGCGCGCTGGGCGAAACTGCGCCTGTTTCTCCGAGGTGATGCGCTCGATGTCACTCAGTGTGAACAGGCCACGCAGTTCGTCGTTGTCATCCACCACCAGCAGCTTGTTGATGCCGGGATGGTCGGTAAAAAACTGATCGGCGATGGCGATCGGGTCGGCATCAAGCTGGCTTTCCCGGAGGGTCTGCACCTGGTCACGCGGGACGAGGGCGCCGGTGACCGGCTTGGCGGCATAGCGCGGTTTGAGGACGTTGCCGGAGAGTAGGCCGACGAGTTTGCGGTCGTCGCCAACGACGGGGAAGGTGCTGAAGGAGTAGCGCTTGGTCTCGATCAACTCGATCACATCGCCCACGGTCTTGTCAGGCGTGACAGTGATCGGCTCCTGGATGAGGCCGTGGACGTGATTCTTGACGCGGCTGACCTCCTTGAGTTGCTGTTTCTCCGCCATGTTGTAGTGGATCAGCCCCAGGCCGCCGTTGAGCGCCATGCCGGTGGCCATGCGCGACTCGGTGACGGTGTCCATGTCGGCCGAGATCACCGGAAGGTGCAGTCGCAGTCCGCCCGCCAGTTCGGTGTCGAGGGAGGCGTTTCTCGGTAGAATCTCGGAGTAAAGCGTAGAAAGGGTGAGGTCGTCGTACGTCAGCGCCACTCCGGCCTGAGCCGAAAAAAACGTGTTCGCCGGTTGATAAAAGGCTGAATCGAGTGGGCCTGCGTTTTGCTCTGCCGCCATGTCCGAGTGTCCATGATTGCCGGGGGGCTGGCAAGCTGTTTCGTTTTTTTCTTGCGCACTTGAGCCCTCGGGAGGAATCGCCTCCAGCCGCGGCCCGGGACGAGGGCGAACACTCAGCCGTCCGGATTTACTTCCGCGAGATTGGCAAGTTCAGCCGCATCATGCCGGAGGGGGAGATCTGCCTTGCCAAGCTGCACTAGATGCTCGATCGCCTCGAGCCCGATCCGCGATAGTTCTCCACCGCGCTTGGCCAAGCGCAATATTCTCGACGCCGCCTGGGCAAGCGGCGATATTGCCCCGCTATGGCTTCGACAGACGTCACGCTGGAGGAATTGCAGGCGGCGATCCGCAATGTGCCGGACTTCCCCGAGGAGGGGATTCAGTTTAAGGACATCACGCCGGTGCTGGCCGACGCCCGGCTGCTCGACGGCTGCATCAGTCACCTGCTCGGCGGGCACTCGGCCGACACGGTGGACGTGGTCGCCGGGATCGACGCGCGCGGCTTTATTTTCGGCGCGGCGATGGCCCGCGAGTTGGGTGTCGGCTTCGTGCCGATCCGCAAAAAGGGCAAATTGCCATGGGAAACCATCGAGGAAAGCTATGACCTCGAGTACGGCAGCAACACGATCGCCATCCACACCGACGCCGTTTTGGCGGGGCAACGGGTGCTGCTGATAGACGATCTCTTGGCCACGGGCGGCACGGCGGCGGCGGCGGCGAGCCTCGTGACCAAGGCCGGAGGGCAGGTGGTCGAGGCGGTGTTTTTCATCGAGCTGGGTTTTCTCGACGGCCGGGCCAAGATGGGCGACATGCCGGTGCGGGCGCTGGTGAAATATTAAGTGAGCAGTGAGCAGTGGATGCCGAGTGTCTTCATAAAAACGTACGGTTGTCAGATGAACGAGCGCGACTCTGAGGCCGTCGCGGCGCAGTTGGTAGCCAAGGGCTACAGCATGACGGCGGATGCGCTGAGCGCGGATGTCATTCTGCTAAACACGTGCAGCGTGCGCGATGCCGCCGAGCAGAAGGCGCTCGGCAAAATGAATCATGTCGCGGCGCAGTTGCGCTCGAAAAACCGCAAGGCGGTGCTGGGATTCATGGGCTGCATGGCGCAGAGCCGTGGGCGCGAGTTGATCGATAAGCTGCCGGACGTGGATCTCGTGCTTGGCACGCAGAAATTTCATCGCGCGGCCGATCACATCGGCGACCTGCTGGCCGGGCGTGCCGGGGGCGTGGTCGACACCGGCGAGGAGAAGGGCAGTGAGGCGATGATCCGCGAGCATCTACTCAACGGTGCGAGCAATAAAAAGTCGGTTACGTCGTTCGTCAGCATCATGCAGGGGTGCAACCAGTTTTGCACCTTCTGCATCGTGCCATCCACGCGTGGTCGGGAGCGCAGCCGGTCGATCGAGGACATTGTCAGCGAGTGCCACGAGTTGGTGGATCGCGGCGTGCGGGAGGTGACGCTGCTCGGGCAGATCGTGACGAACTACGGTCGCCGAGAGATCGGGGAGCGGGACGGCAAGTCGGCGTTCGTGCAGCTGATTGAGGCGGTGCACGAGATCGACGGGCTGGAGCGCATTCGCTTCACCTCGCCGCACCCCAAGGGCTACGGCGATGACCTGGTCGCAGCATACGGGCGCTTAGCCAAGCTCTGCGAGAGCGCGCACATCCCGGTGCAGAGCGGAAGCGATGCTATGCTCAAGCGCATGCACCGTGGCCACACGCGCGACCGGTTTCTGCAGATTGCCGACAAGCTGCGCGCCGTTCGACCGGGCATCGGCATCACGACCGACATCATCATCGGATTTCCCGGCGAGACGGAGGCGGAGTTCGAGGCGACGATGTCGCTATGCCGCGAGGTTCAGTTCGACAATGCGTTTGTTTTCAAGTACTCCACGCGCCGCGACACGCCGGCGACTGCAATGGAAAACCAACTGCCGAAAGAGCTGATCGAGGAGCGGCACGCTGCGTTGCTGTCGGCCATCGACGAAATGGGGGCCAGGCGCTACACGCAGTTTGTCGGCAAAACAGTCGAGGTTCTCGTCGAGGGGCCAAGCCGCCGCAATGCCGTCCGGATGGAGGGCCGTACGCGCTGCAACAAGATCGTGGTGTTCGACGGGGGCGAGCGTTTCCGCGGCCAATTGGTGAATTTGAATATCACCCGCGCCGGCTCATTCACCCTGTACGGCGATCCGGCCATCGTAAATTTGAACTGACCCGTGAACGAGCAAAGTAAAAAGTCGCCGGCATCGATGCCGCTGTTTGGTTTTCTGTTGTTGTTTGTCGGCGTATTTCTTTACGTCGGCATCAAGATGAACAACGTCATCAGCCTTGCCAACCTGTCGGTGTTGATCGGTGGATTTCTGGTGGCACTCTCTGTTTACAGCTTGGCCAAGCCGGCCGCGGTGGGCCAGGCGCTAAGGGGCTTCCCCCGCGCCAACGCGCCCGGCTACGTGCTCATGCTCGCCGCCACCCTCTGGTTCCTGTGGAACATCAAGATCGAGGACATGGCGGACTATCGTGAAATCAAGCATTGGTTTTATCTCGGCTTTGGCGCCGTGGGGATCGGCTCGTGCTTTTTCCTGCGGGACTTTTTGGCGGTGCGCGGCTTGGCGGTGTTCATGTTGCTCCTGGCCAAGCTAATGCTCGACACTCAGCGCACTTACATGCTGGACGCGTCTGAGGCGCAAATGTCGGAGTGGCGGCTTGTGTTTGCCGTGTGGGCGTACCTGATCATTGTCATGTCCATGTGGCTGGTGATTTCGCCGTGGCGCATGCGCGACATGATTGAGTGGATGCTGGCCAAGTCGGGCCGGCTTGCGGCCAAGAGCTGGTTTCGGCTGGGCTTTGGGATTTTGCTGATCGCGCTTGGCCTGACGGTGTTTGGCATTCCGGACACGGTCCCGAAATGAGGGATTGGGATTGATCGGCAGCTCCTTTTGGCCGCTAATCGCACTGGGCGACGGATGCCGTGAACCAAGCCAAGCTAAACCAGGAACTGATTAAACAAGGTACTGATCAAGGCGATTCAGTACAACAAGCTGGGGATGGTGAAGAGTCTGCAATCGGGAGACGCCAGCGTCAACTGCCGCACTCGCGGCGGAAGCACTGCCCAAACACGAGGAGATCGAGATGGAGCAAAAACTGATCCCGGAAACCGTCAACTGCGCGATCTGCTGCAAGAGCCTCAAGCTCGACGAGGAGGAACAGCGGCACGGCATCTATTTTTGCCCCTACTGCAAGCGCGAGATCGACCACATCCACGACGCTGATTGATCCGATGCGGGCAGCCCGCTACCCTCCCGCAGCACTTTGACCGTGAAAACAAAAATAGAAACAATTCGACCCCACCGCCGGGCGCTTGGCCAAGCGCTTGGTCTGGCCCTGGCTTTTGCCGGCTTGGCTTCCGGCTTCGCGCAGCAAGTGCCGGTCGAGGAACACACCCTCTCCAACGGGATGAAGCTGTTGATGGTCGAGCGGCATCACTCGCCGGCCGTCGCCGGCGGCTGGGTGGCGCGTGTTGGCAGCGTCAACGAGCGGCCCGGCATCACCGGAATCGCGCACCTCTTCGAGCACATGATGTTCAAGGGCACGCCGACCATCGGCACGAGCGATGCCAAGCGTGACGCCGAGATCATCGAGCAGCAGGAGCAAGTGCGCGATGTCATGCGCCGGGAGGAGACCAAGATGCGGCTGGCTGTCCGGCGCGGCGAGATCGACGACATGGTCAAGCCGGAAAACAAGACTGAGCGCTATCGCGAACTCGAGGCCCAGTTCAAGGAACTGATCGCCGCGCAGCGCAAGGTGCTCGTCAAGAATGAGTTTGACCGCATCTACACCACCGCCGGCGCGTCCGGCATGAACGCCTTCACCTCCAACGACATGACCGGCTACTTCATCACTGTGCCGGCGAACAAGCTCGAGCTTTGGGCGTGGATGGAGTCGGAGCGTTTGCTTCGCCCGGTGTTCCGCGAGTTTTATGCCGAGCGCGACGTGGTGTTCGAGGAGCGGCGCATGCGCACCGAATCGACGCCGCTGGGTAAATTTCAAGAATCGCTCGAGGCGCTTTTTTGGGAATCGCACCCATACGGCTGGCCAGTGATTGGGTGGCCGTCGGACATCCCCGCCATCACCAAGGCGCAGGCCGACGAGTTTTATGCACTCCACTACGCGCCGCAAAACATCACACTCATTCTTGTTGGCGACTTCAAGGCCGACGAGGCGGCCAAGCTGTGCGAACGCTACTTTGGCCGCATTCCGCGCGGAGAACAAAACGCGCCTGAGATCGTCACGCTCGAGATGTCGCAAAAGGTGGAAAAACGAATGAACGCCGAGGCGGAGGCCAACCCCCAGGTGGACATCCTGTGGCACACGCCGGCGACCGGGCATCCTGATGCCCACGCGCTTGAGGTGCTTGCGGCGGTGTTGTCCGGGCGTTCCGGCCGACTGCACAAGGCGCTTGTGCTTGGCGACGAGGTGGCGACATCGGCGTTTGCTCACCAGATGGCGCGCAAGTATGCCGGCATGTTCAACATCGGCGGTGAGGCCAAGGATCCGAAAATGCCGAGCGATGTCGAAGCGGCGATTTACGAGGAGGTCAAGCGGCTGAAAAACGAGCCGGTCTCCGCACGCGAACTGCAGAAGGTGAAAAACAATTTTGCCGCGATGGCGGTGCGCCGCACTTCGTCGAACTTTCATTTGCTCGTGCAGCTGATCCAGTACGAGGGAGGGGGCGACTGGAAATCGATCAACACCGAGATCCCAGGCATCCTCAAGGTCACCGCGGAGGATATCCAGCGCGTGGCCGAGAAATATCTCGTAAAGGAAAACCGCACCGTGGCGACCTACACGCGAAAGCCCGGTACGAAGGCGCCGGATGATCCGGCGCTGGCCGGCTTGAGCGGGGAGCAGCAAGCGATCGTGCGTCGCATCTCCAGTCAGATTAAGTCGGAGACAAATCTTGAGCGTCTGCAGCAACGACTGGAGACGATGGAGACGCAGCTTGCCCAGGCGGATGGCAAACAGCAGGGCTTGATGAAAATTATCATGGTGAAAGTGGCGGAGCGAATCGCCGAGTTGAGCAAATAAAACGCACCAGGATTTGGAACAATGAATTTATCGATGAAACAAAACATGGCGCTGGGCTTGGTTGCGATCCTTGGACTGGCGCTTGGCCAAGCGCAGGAGATTCCGGATCGTCCGGAGAAACTGACATTCCCTCCGCTTGTTTATGATGCGCCGAACCCGGCCGACTACCGCGAGGAGCTTGAATCGGGCGCGATCGTTTACATTTATCCGGATCGCGAACGGCCGCTGATTGACCTATCGGTGAACATCCGCGCCGGCAGCTTTCTCGACACGGAAGGCAAGGAAGGCTTGGCCAACCTGACCGGCCACCTGATGGCGCGTGGCGGCATTCCGTCAAAACCGGCGAATGAGCTGGACGAGGAGTTAGAGTTTCTCGCGGCAAGGCTATCGAGCAGCTTTGGCGGCCTGAACGGCAGCATCAGCCTGAACCTGCTCTCGAAGGATGCGGATCGAGGCTTCGAGATTTTGCGCGCTGTGCTGGCCGCGCCCAGTTTCCAGGAGGACAAGCTGGCGCTGCGCAAGACGCAGTTGTTGCAGGGGCTCAAGCAGCGCAACGACGACTCGAGGAACATCGAGTCACGTGAGCGCAACTTCCTCGCGTACGGCGAGAATTTTTGGTTCAACCGCCACACAACGGCCGCGTCGCTCGAGAGCATTCGGCGGGAGGATTTGCTGGCATTCCACCACGAGTGGGTGCACCCGCGGAATTTCATTGTGTCCATCAGTGGCGACTTCGATCGCGACGCGATGCTCGAGCGGCTCGACGGCGTGTTCGCCGCCTGGCCGCACCCCGGCAAAAAAGCGCCGCCTGTGCCGCAGGAACGGGAGTACGGCAAGTCGGGGGTGTACATTGTCGACAAGGACGTGAACCAGGGCCGCGTGTCGATCATGTTGCCGGGCATTCGCTGGGATGACCCGGATTTTTACGCCATCCAGGTGATGAACGACGTGCTCGGCGGCGGCGGATTCACCTCGCGCATCACCAATCGCGTGCGCTCGGATGAGGGCCTGGCATACTCAGCCGGTTCGTCGTTTCCGGGTGGCTCGCATTACCCGGTGGTGTTCCGCGCAGGATTTCAGTCCAAGTCACGCACGGTGGCCTACGCGACGTCGATCGTGCTTGAGGAGATCGAACGGATTGCCGGGGAACCGGTGAGCGCGGAGGAACTGCTCACGGCGAAAAAGTCGTTTATCGACACGTTCCCGAACAACTTCGCCTCGTCGGCGCAGGTGGTCTCGGCGTTTGCCGGCGACGAGATGATCGGCCGCTACGCCAGGCAGCCAAACTACTGGGCCGAATACCGCGACAACATCGAGGCGGTGGACATTGCCGCGGTGCAGCGCGTCGCCAAGCGGCGGCTCCGGCTTGGCCAAGTGATCATCCTGATCGTCGGCCAAAAGGAGGAGATTTTGAAGGGCCACCCGGATCATCCGGTGGAACTGGGCCGCTTAGCAAAGGGCGGGGTAAAAGAGTTGCCGATGCGCGACCCGTTGACAATGAAGCCCTTAAAATAGGCCAAAACCGCCTTTATTCTTGCATCAGCCTGATTTGTTTGGTAACAACCGGGCAACATGGCAGCAATCGGCCTTTTCCAAAAGGGGGACAATGTCTTCTACGCCAAAGTCGAGGATGGTGATCTGTACAAGCTCAAGGGCGACGTTTTCGGTGCGCCATCCTACCAAAAGACACCGATCCCGAAAAAAGGATTCCGGACGCTCGTCCCGATTCAGCCGTCGAAGATCATTGCCGTGGGGCTCAATTACGCCGACCACGCCGCCGAATCTGGCCTCGAGGCGCCCAAGACGCCGCTCTTCTGGCTGAAATCCCCCAAGTCAATCCTCCCCGACGGCGGGAAAATTGAGATCCCGTTCGAAAAACACCGGACCGACTACGAGGCGGAATTGGCCATCGTGATCGGCCGCAGCATCCGCAACGTCACCTCGAAGGCGGCCAGCCGCTACATCCTAGGCTACACGGCGGCGCAGGACATCAGCGACCGGACGATCCAGAACGCCGAGAGCCAGTGGGCGCGGGCCAAGTCGTTCGATACCTTCACGCCGCTGGGCCCGTACATCGAGACGAAGATCGATCCCGACTGCCTGACGATCCAGTTATTCAAGAACGGGCAGCTCTGCCAGAACTCCTCCACCTCTCAGATGATTTTCACCTGCTCAGAGTTGGTCAGCTTCATCTCGACGAACATGACCCTGCTGCCGGGCGACGTCATCCTCACCGGCACGCCGTCCGGCGTCGGCCCGATCGAGTCCAACGACACACTCGAGGTGCGTATCCAGGGCCTGGCCCCGCTGGTCAACTCCGTCAAATAGCCGGCCACCGTTTCGGTTCGACTTCGCCCGGTTTTTTCTGTTCGCTTGGCCAAGCGCCGGCCGGCCGGCCGGCGAATCCCGTTTTTGCAATGCGCTGGTCCCAGACATTTATCCCGACGATGAAGGAGACGCCCGCTGAGGCGGAGATCATCTCCCACAAGCTGCTGCTGCGCGCCGGCCTGGTGCGGAAGCTCACCGGCGGGCTGTACACGTTCCTGCCGCTTGGCCTGCGGGCGCTCCGGAAGATCGAGGCCATCGTTCGCGAGGAGATGAACCGAGCCGGGGCGCTGGAGGTGTTCATGCCGGCGCTGCAGCCGCCCGACATCTGGGCCAGGAGCGGCCGGCTCGAGACAGCCAGGGAGGTGCTCTTTCACGTGAAGGATCGCGCCCAGAAGGAGTGGGTGCTCGGCCCGACGCACGAGGAGGTCATCACGACGCTCGTGGCCAACGAGTTCAACTCCTACCGCCAGTTGCCGGTGAACTTTTACCAGATCCAGACCAAGTTCCGTGACGAAATCCGCCCGCGCTTCGGCCTCATGCGCGCCAAGGAGTTCATCATGAAGGACGCGTACAGCTTCGACGCCGACGACGAGTCGGCCAACGCTAGTTACCAGTTGATGTACGATGCCTACGCGCGGATTTTTAAGCGCTGCGGCCTGCGGGCCATTGCCGTGCAGGCCGACACCGGCGTCATGGGCGGCGCGCACTCGCACGAGTTTATGGTGCCGGCCGAGACCGGGGAAAACGAGGTGGTGTACTGCGAGAGCGGCGACTACGCGGCCAACATCGAAATGGCCGCCAGCCAGGGTCCGGCCGCCACCACGCCAGCGGATGTCTGTGGTGAAGCGGAGAAATTCGAGACGCCCGGCGTGAAGACGATCGGGGATCTGGCCAAGCGCTTCGGCATCGCGGCGGAGCGGCAAATCAAGACGCTCGTTTACATCGCCGACGACAAGCCGGTGATCGTGCTGCTGCGCGGCGATGACCAGCTTGAGGAGGCCAAGCTGGGCGGAGCTCTGAGCACGGGGACGATTCGCGCGGCGGGCGACGCTGAGATCGTTAAGGCGCTTGGCGCGCAACCGGGAAGCCTGGGTGCGGTCGGTGTCGAGGGCATCCCGGTATACGCCGACGAGGTGTTGCGCGGCGGCTCCGGCATGGTCACCGGCGCGAATGACGACGGCCATCATCTGCGCAATGTCAACGTCGAACGCGACATCACGGTCAGTGACTGGGCCGATCTGCGCCAGGTTCAGGCCGGCGAATTGTGTGTTGAGACCGGCCAGCCGCTGAAGATTCGCCGCGCCATCGAGGTCGGGCACGTGTTCAAGCTCGGCACCAAGTACAGCGAGGCGCTCGGCGCGACGTTCCTCGACGAAAACGGCGACAGCATCCCGAGCATCATGGGCTGCTACGGCATCGGGGTGACGCGCACGCTGCAGGCAGTGATCGAACAGTGCCACGATGACAATGGCGTCATCTGGCCAACGTCGGTTGCGCCGTATCAGGTTTGCATCACTGCGCTGGACGTCGAGCCGGAGTCGGAAGTGATGAAACTGGCCACCCACCTTTACGACGAGTTGCAGGCCAAGGGCGTGGATGTGATCCTCGACGACCGCCCCGCGCGGCCCGGCATCAAGTTCAAGGACTCGGAGCTGGCCGGCTTCCCGCTGCGCATCGGCATCGGCGAGCGCTCGTTGGCTAAGGGCAACGTCGAGATCAAGCCAAGGACAGGGGAGATGATCCTGTGCAGCCCGGACGAGGCGCTTGGCCAGGCGCTCGAGTGGCTCGAGGCCAACCGGGTCGGCTGAATCCGTCCGCTTGGCCAAGCGGATTGGTCTTCAGTTTTCTTCAGCGCACCGCTTGTTCCACCAGCGTTGAAGCATCCCGCCGAATTCCCGGGCGTAGCCGTCGAAGTCCATCAGCGGCGAACGCTCGAGCATCCTGCGGAGGTTCTCCCGAAGTTGCTTGAGCAGGCTGGGGTTGTTGCTGATCTGCACCGCCTTCTCGACGAACTCGCTTTTGTCCCGGGCGATGAACGCCTCCAGCCCAAGACATTTGTTCTGCAGCAAGCCCTGCCGCGACACATAGGCGTCGCCCTCGAGGCAGAGAACTGGCACACCCATCCAGAACGCGTCACCGGTGGTGACGCCGCCGTTGTACGGGAAGGGATCGAGCATGAGGTCGATTTCATTGTGCAACTCGAGAAAATAGGTGACGCTGCCCTTGGGCCGGATGTCGATCTGGCCCGGCTGGGCTCCGGCCTCGGCGAACAGATCGCGAAGCCGTTGGCCGTGGCCGGCGTTGAGTTGCTGCAGGATGATCCGTGCGTCGGGGAGGCGCTTCAGTATTCGCGTCCAGAGACGAACGCAGGCGTGGCTGGTTTTGACCGGGTTGTTCAGGCAGCCAAAGGTGAACGGCTCGCCGGTGGTGGATGGCGGCGGCCCGGGCGGTGCGTTGATTTCCATCGGCGGCAGGTACAGCCAGGGCGTGTGCGGCATGCGCTCAAGTTGCTCGGCCCAAAGCCTCTCAGTTTGGCCGGGCGGATCGGAGTGCGGATCGCTGATGCGGTAGTCAAGCGCCGCCATGCCGGTGGTGTTCGGATAGGCGAACACTGACGCCTGCACCGCTGCGGGCCGGCGCGCGAGTACGCCCAACCGGTTACCCTTCGTGTGCCCGGAAAGGTCGAGCAGGATGTCAATGCGGTCGTCGGCGATTCGTCCAACGACTGCGTCGTCTTTCCGGTCGAAAATGCTGCGCCATGTGGCAAGCGACTCGAAGCTGGCCTTGAGTTCGTCCTCCTCTTCTTTGTTGGCGTACACGAACAGTTCGAACCGGCTGCGATCGATATGGTGGCAGAGAACCAGCGCGAAGCGGCCGACAGGGTGGCGGCAGAAATCCGCGGAGAGCAGGCCGACCCGAATCGGCCGGTCGGTGCGGAGGTCGGGGTCGCGGAATCCGGCCGCTTGGCCAAGCGGATTGGCGTGTCGGGCCGCCCACTCCCGGTGCAGCCGGGCCAGCGTCTCGGGATTCTGGTTGGACGCATAGTTGAGTGCCTGCAGCGCGATGCTGCCCCGGCCGGCGGTGCCGCTGCCAAACTCGAACCAGCGCCGGAACAGGTTTGCGCCCATGTCCGTGTTGCCGGCCGAGTACGTCATCGCCCAAGCGTAGTCGAACAGCAGGTCGCCGTGGTCGGGCGCGAGCGCGTGGGCCCGCTTGAAGAGATGCAGTGCGTTGGCTTGGTTGCTGCCCAGGGTGAGGTTGGCCATCTGCCGCATCGCCTCGAGGTGATCGGGGTTCAGTTCGAGGCAGCGACTAAAGGCGTCCTTCGATTCCTCATGGCGGCTGGAATGGTAAAGCAGGTGGCCGAGGAGATTAAACACTTCAATGTCGTCCGGCTGCGCCTTGGCCGCTTTTTCCAGCGCCTCGATGGCCTCGTCGTTGCGGTCGAGCATCGCGAGGCTGCGGCCGAGCAGGAACAGGGCATCGACATCGGCCTCGTTCCGCGAGAGGAGTTGCTGCGACAACTCGGCGGCTTGGGCGAAGTCGCCGGCCTCGGCCCGTTCGGCGGCTTGGAGCAGCAGCGATTGTGAACCGGGATCAGCCACGGTTTGGCTCAAGTGCTGAGGATGTTCCGGAGGCTGAAGCGGCGGCCGGGGCAGATGGTTGGCTTGGGATTGATGTTCCGGTGCGTGCGCACTTGGCTAAAGGGCACCCCTGTGCGCTTGCGCAAATGTGAAACGAGCGCCTTGAGGCTGGTGCGTTGTTTGGCTGTTGGGAGCGTTTTTTCAAAATTCCCAATGAGACAAATACCGATGGCAACCTCGTTGAGTGCCAAGCTCGCGAGGTGACCACCCCGGATTTGGCGTTTCCAGCGATCACCAACGTATATTTTGCCATCGCTAGTCTTGACGCCGTTCCCGATGACAAAGTGGTAGGCGAGCCCATTCTCCATGCGGCGGACGCGGCGGTGGTAATGTTCCATGCCACGAATGCTGTTGTTGCTGTCGGCGCTGTGGTGGATGACGATATGCTTCCAGCGGTTGCGCCGGATGCGCGGCCGGTTGATTTCGCGCAAGGTCAAACTGGCGATGGCGGCTGGCCCGGGCTTGGTTGTTTTTTTGGCCGTGCCAATCGTGATCTTGAGTTTCTGGCCCGGTTGGATGGTGTTGGGGTTTTTGATACCATTGGCCTTGGCTATCGCAGCTGCGGTAGTTTTGTGCTTTTTGGCGATGGTGCTTAGCGTGTCGCCCTTGTGGATGGTGTAAGTGATGGTGTCGGTCTTGGCCGGGATGGTGAGTTTCTGGCCGACCTTGACGCGGTTCGGATTGGCAATGCCGTTGTGGGTGGCGATAGCAGAGGCAGTGAGGCCATATTTCTTGGCGATCACTCCAAGCGTCTCGCCGCGCTTGACGGTATGCGTGGCCGCTTGGCCAAGCGCCGGGCCAAGCCACAAGACTGCCACCGCCGCAATCGCGAGGATGCGGCCGAGTTGGCTTTTGCCCTTGGCCGAAAATGTCAGCATGAAACGCTGTCTGCCTCCTTGAAGCAGCCATTCTTAAGGCCGGAACTGGCGTTTGGCCAGCCATTGTTTGGCCACCCGGGCGCTTGGGCAAGTGGCGAGCCCCGGAAAACAGGAAAAATTGGGGGTTGCGGCCCGGGATGGTTTTGCTATGGTGCGCGCCCATTTTTGGCGAGAAGAGCCTTTCGGGGCCCCTTGAACGCCGAATGAAACCGCTTTTAAACCTCAACCTTGGGCTTGGCCGCTCGAGGAGGCATTAACCACAACGAACCGAATCCCGTTTTTCCGCGGGACGGCTGTACAACCGACTCAGCCGACAACCAATGGAAAGCAAAGAATGAGTAACATAAAGGAACTGTTGGACGCGGGTGTCCATTTTGGCCATCAGACGCGCAAGTGGAATCCGAAGATGAAGGAGTTCATCTTCGAGGCCCGGAACGGCATCCACATCATCGACCTCGTGCAAACGGCGTCGCAAATCGAGGCGGCGGCTGAATTCCTCAAGGGGGTCGTGGCTAAGGGCGGCAAGGTGCTTTTTGTCGGCACCAAGAAGCAGGCCCAACTCACCATCAAGGAAACCGCGGAAGCCACCGGCCAGCCATATGCGTGTGAACGCTGGCTCGGCGGCATGATGACCAATCTCAAGACGATCAAGCGATCCATTAACCGCATGGTGGAGTTGGAAACGATGGAGACCGACGGCCGGATGGCCGAGTTCGTCAAGCAGGAGCAGTCGATGCTGCGCCGCGAGCTCAACCGGCTGCACATCCGGCTCAACGGCATTCGTGACCTCGCCGCCAAGCCGGACGCCATTTTCATCGTCGACATCAAGCGCGAGCACAACGCACTGGCCGAGGCGCGCCGGTTGCGCGTGCCGATCGTCGCCATCGTCGACACCAACACCGACCCGACTCTGGTCGACTACCCGATCGCCGGCAACGACGACGCTATCCGTTCGATCAAGGCCGTGCTCGGCGCGGTCACGCAGCCGATGGTCGAGGCCCGAGCGGCCTATGAGGCGGCCTCCGCGAAAATGAAGGCCGACGCCGAGGCCAAGGCCGAACAACCGGAGAGCGCCCCCACCGAGCCGGTGGCGGAAAGCATGGCCGAACCGGCACCCGCGGATGGGACACCGGCAGAACCGGCCCCGGCGGAGCCGCCCGTGGCTGCGGTCGAGGAAGCCCCGGCCGAAGAGGCACCCGAGGCTCCAGCTGAGCCGGTCGAGGTCTGAACCGTCCGCCATCCAAGATTTTCTTCCCCGGTTAAGTCAACCGTGGAAGTGAACTTATTATTAAACAGGAACGATTATGGCAGAGATAACAGCAAAACTTGTCGCGCAACTTCGCGCCATGACCAGCGCAGGCATGATGGACTGCAAAAAAGCTCTCATCGAGACCGATGGCGACGTCGAAGCCGCCGTCGATGTGCTCCGTGCACAGGGCACGATCAAGGCCGCCAAGAAGGCGGGACGCGAGGCCAATGAGGGCGTCATCGCCCACTACATCCAGCCTGATTCCAAGGCGGGCGTGCTGGTTGAGGTCAACTGCGAGACCGATTTCGTCGCCAAGAACGAGCAATTCCTGGAGTTCACCGGCGAACTGGCCAAGCTCAAGTTGACCGATCCGGACAGTGACTTTGAGGAGCTGCGCATCGCGCAGGTGGCCAAGATCGGGGAGAACATCCTGATCTCCCGCGACGCCAAGCTCGAGGTCGAGGGCACGGGACTCGTGGCCGCGTACATTCACACCGGCGCCAAGGTCGGCGTGCTGCTCCAGGTCGGGGCCGGCAAGGAGGACACCCTCGGCAACGACGACTTCAAGGTGCTGGTGAAGGACATCACCCTGCACATCGCCGCCTCCGCGCCGGTGTCCGTGAGCCGGGACGAGGTCGACCCAGAGTTGGTGGCCAAGGAGAAGGCCATCGCCGAGGAGCAGGCCCAGGGCAAACCGCCGCAGGCCATCGAGAACATCGTCAATGGCAAGCTCAACAAGTTCTTCGCCACGAACTGCCTGCTCGAGCAGGGCTTCGTGAAGAATCCGGACGTGAGCATCAAGGACCACGTGGCCTCCGTTGGCCAGGCGCTGGGCGACGAGATCACCGTGGCCAAGTTCCTGCGCTTCCAGGTCGGCGAGAGCTTCTGAGCAGCGGCGACAACGAATCATCCAAGCGGGAGCCCGGCACGGCTCCCATTTTTTGTGGTCAAGCGCTTGGCCAAACGCGGAAAAGGGGTTTCATCGCCGGTTTTATTTGACTAGCTTACCGCCCTAGTAATAAACGACGGCTGTAATGAACGAGACAAACAGTGTGGAACAAGCCGCAACTGGCGGCGAGACGATCGAGGGCCTGCGCAGTCTGCTTGACTGGCTGAAAAGACAATTCGAGGAATACGGCATTGATGCGGGCTGGGCCGGTCTGTTGGTCAATGTGGTGGGTGCCGTGGCGTTGGTGTTCCTGAGTTGGCTCGCCTATCTCTTGGCCAAGCGGGTGGTGCTGAGGGCCATCCGATTTCTGTCGAGCAAGACGAGCTTTGATTGGGA
>Ga0208129_1000420_pt1 | contig 18310 bp, 15 predicted proteins | sample ETNtaG_13_FD_185759 | JGI IMG/M metagenome (GOLD analysis project Ga0208129, IMG submission 185759) | Marine microbial and viral communities from oxygen minimum zone, Eastern Pacific Ocean - ETNP201306PF47B (SPAdes) (version 2) | ecosystem: Environmental > Aquatic > Marine > Oceanic ...
CTCGACATACACCATCGGCGACGGCACTTCGCGGGTGGACTTCGTGATATCAATGGGACGCGACATCCGGTGAAACAGAAGCGCACCCCCTTCCCGCTCGTCCTCCCCGGCCTGCGGATGCTTGCTCGGTTCCCAATGGTTACGGCGATTCCACCAGGTAATGACCGGCGCAAAGTCCAGATCTTCTGCCTTCATCAAAAGGTCGACCTGTGACAGCGGCCGGTGGATGTGCAGATCCCCCGAATACCAGCCTTCGCTGCGAAGATTGACAATGCGTTTCAGAAACAGGCGCACCAACTTCGGCAACTCATCGCTGACGGCGACTTCCCCCTTCAACCGTTCGTATTCCGGGCCGCGCTCGATCTCGTAGCGGTAGCGGCCAGCCGGCAACTCCAGCTCGACCGTCCCCGGACACACGAAGTGATCGTGCCAAAACGGCAGGTCGTCAGCCTTTTGCGGCTTTTCGTCCTGGTCAAACAGGTGAATCCTGCACGGCAACAAGCGATTCTCATCGTCTTGAATCTGAAAAGTCAGCCTGGCCGCATCGGCATCGATCAAACCCATCACAAGGAGCCATGCAGGCATTCCCAAGCGTCTCATTTGTTTCCAAGTCATTGCCCTGATGAGTGAAGAAGGAAACTGCCAAGCCCGCTCCCCACGTCAAGTGTTCTTCAAAGTTTCGGCTTCTCCCGGCAGACGATTGTCTGTACCCTCCCACTCTGCCTAAACCACACTTTATGAACCATAACAGGACTTTATTTAGCAGTGTCGCGCTTGCCCTCGGCCTGCTCGCCGCTTGGCCAAGCACAGCGGAGGCTGATCATCATGGGGCCAAGCCTAACATCCTATTCATCCTCGCCGACGATCTAGGGTACGGCGATGTCGGCTGTTACAACCCCGAAGCCAAGGCACCCACCCCGAACATTGATCGCTTGGCAAAGGAGGGGATGCGCTTCACCGACGCCCACAGTCCCTCCACCGTCTGCACGCCGACGCGCTACAGCCTGCTCACCGGCCGGATGGCATTTCGCAACGGTATGAAGGGTGTCTTCACCGGTGCCGGAGGGCCGTGCCTCATCGAGGACGACCGGCTCACAATAGCCGGCATGCTTCGGGGACAGGGATACGCGACCGCCATGTTTGGCAAGTGGCACGTTGGTCTGACGTTTTACGACAAGGAAGGAAAGCCAATTACCAAGAACGGACTCGAGGCGGTGGAGCGGATCGATTACTCGCAGCCGATTACCGGCGGGCCGATTGACCGCGGGTTTGATCATTTTTTCGGCACCGCCTGCTGTCCCACAACCGACTGGCTTTATGCCTACATCGATGGCGAAAAAATCCCCATGCCACCGACGCACATTGTCGATCGCAAACCGCTGCCCAAGCACCCCTATTCCCGGGACAATCGCCCCGGCATGATCGCTCCCGGCTTCGACCTCGAGGAGGTGGACATGGTCTTCCTGCAAAAGAGTCTCGAGTTTCTGGAGGAGCACAAGAAGAAATCGCCCGACAAGCCATTCTTCCTGTTTCACTCTGCGCAGGCGGTGCATTTGCCCTCCTTCGCCGGGCGCGCGTTCAAGGGCAAAACCAAGGCCGGGCCGCACGGCGACTTCATCTTCGAGTTGGACTATATCATCGGCCTGTTGATGTCGAAACTCGACCAGCTTGGCTACGGCGGAAACACGCTAGTGTTTTTCAGCAGCGACAACGGGCCGGAGGTGCCGACGGTCATCGACATGCGCAAAATCCACCAGCACGATGGCGCGCGGCCGTGGCGCGGCGTCAAACGCGACCAATGGGAGGGCGGGCACCGGGTGCCGTTCATCGCGCGCTGGCCGAAGCAGATTAAAGCCGGGAGTACCTCTGCGCAGACCATCTGCCTCACCGACGTGATGGCCACCTGCGCGGCGCTGACCGGCGCAGCCATTCCGCGAAACGCCGCCGAGGACAGCTACAACATTTTGCCGGTGCTGCTTGGTCAAGCGGGCGACAAGCCGGTCCGCGAATACACGCTGCACCAGACGATCAGCCTGGCCCTGGCCATTCGCCACGGCAACTGGAAGTACCTCGACCACAAGGGCTCCGGCGGAAATAACTATGGCCGCGAAGGCGAATGGGGAATGAAGCAATTCGCCCTGCCGGAACGCGCACCGGGCGCGGCGGGCCAACTTTACGACCTGGCCAAGGATCCCGGCGAAACGACCAACCTGTATAATGAGCACCCCGAGATCGTGAAGGCGCTCAAGGCGAAGTTGGACGAATACAAGACAAGCGGACGGAGTGCCCCATAGCAGTCAACGTCCGCTTGGTTGGAATTTATCGATCAGAGCTTCGGCACTGAACCATCGCCCGTCGGCGTGCCTTCAAGCAACCAGGCCAAGTTGAACTTGGCCATGGTAGAACCGCCTTTCGGTCCGCCCTCAAAGTGGAGATAAACCCAACCCTCGGTATCCGTGCCCGGGCGGCCGGAGGTCATCGAGGAGTACGCACTTGGCCCGTCAAACACCAGGCGCTTCACCGGCCAGGTTTTGCCGGCGTCGAAACTAGCCCAAACCGTGATCTTCTCGCGTCTGGCATTGGGGGTGTCGAGGTTGCTGAAGACTAAAATGTCGCGGCCCTTGACCGCCAGACGGGTCAACCCGCCCATGCAGCCATAAGAACGGTGCTGATGGCCGTCAGGCAACGCCTCGATGATGTGCCAATCACCCCAAGTCCGACCGCCATCCCTGCTGTACGCGCCACGGCGGCGGGTGTTGTTCGGGCGCTTGTCCCAGTGGATGCGTGAGTTGTAGTAGATCGTGCCGTCGGAAAGCTCGGCAACGGTAGCCTCACCGGTTCCGTTTTCCGGAAACGGCTCACTCGTGCGCCATGTCTTGCCGCCGTCATCGCTGTAAACGGCGTTGGTGAAGTGGTTCGGCCACTCCTCCCGACGATTGCCCGCGGCGTAATGGCGCGACGGACGAACCAGCCGTCCGGCATGCTTGCCATGGCGCAGCGTAATGCCGTGCTCGTTCATGTGCATTGACGGCATGCGGCCGCTGCTGTCAGGGTGGATCACGGTTTTCGATTCCTCCCAACTCTTGCCACTGTCCTTGCTGCGATAAACATCAAAGGGCGCCGGAGGATGCCGCTCCTCAACAAACGCAATGATGTCGCCGCTGTTCTCATCGACCGTTACACCCCCGCCCTGGAAACCGGGATTGGCAATGGTAATCTGCGGGCCCCAGGTTTTGCCGCCATCCTCGCTGCGCCGGGCAAACACGCCGTCCGATCCCCAGGTCGCAACCAACGTGCCATCCATCGCGACGACAATGTTCGGGAACCGTTGATTCTTGAAAACCTGCTGAAGCTCGACTGAAGGCTCGCCAAGAAACGGCTGAAGTTTTCCTTCGTTGGAGCCGCGGTGGAACGGTAAACTGCTGCAGCCAATCACGAAAACGGCCATTGCAGTCGCTACTACGCTGGTATGGCAAATAGACTTTCTCATGCGAAGACCGAGAGACTCGGTCAAAGGACCTTCAAACGCGATAAAAAAACAAGCCGTATTCGAATTTTAACCACCGCCCATGCGCTTGGCCAAGCGGCCATCAGTTATCCTGCTCGGCGGCGATCCAGTCGTTGATGCGCTGATCGAGAATGCCCAGAGGCAAGGCTCCGTTCCATAGGATTTCGTCATGAAAGGAACGAATATCAAACTTGTCGCCGAGCTTGGCCGTAGCCCGGGCGCGGAGCTCCTTCAGTTTAAGTTCACCCAGCTTGTAGGCCAGCGCCTGGCCGGGCCAGACGATATAGCGGTCGATCTCGACAGTGATATCGTGCTCGGTTTTGCCGGCGTTGGCCTTGAAGAAATCGATCGCCTGCTGGCGTGACCAGCCCTTGGCATGGATGCCTGTATCGACCACCAGCCGGATCGCCCGCCACATTTCATAGGTCAACTGGCCGAACTTGGAATACGGATCGGTGTAAAAGCCCATCTCCTGACCGAGGCTCTCGGAGTACAACCCCCAGCCCTCGACGTAGCCGGTGTAGCGGCCGTACTTGCGGAACTCCGGCAGGCCGACAATCTCATCGGCAACGGCCAACTGAAGATGGTGCCCCGGCACGGCCTCGTGCAGCGCCAGTGCCTCCATCTCCCACTTGGGTCGAGACTTCAGGTCGTAGGTGTTGGCAAAGAAAAAGCCGGCCCGACCAGCATCGTTCGATCCGGGCTGATAGTAGGCCGTGGTGACGGACTTCTCAATGTACGACGGCACCGGTATCACCCCGTACGGCTGGCGGGGCAGCTTGCGGAACAGCTTGGTCAACTCGGGGTCGGCCCGCTTGCAGATGTCACGATAACCAGCCAGCAACTCGTCGGCTGTGTCGTAGTAAAACCGCGGATCTGTCCGGAGAAATCCGAAGAAGGCATGCAGGTCGTCCTCGAAACCGACCTGTTTGCGGATCGACTCCATCTCGGCGTGGATGCGCTTCACCTCGCGCAGGCCGATGTTGTGAATCTCGTCCGGGCTTAGTGTCGTGGTGGTGTAATGCCTGATTTGGTGCTCGTACCATGCCCTGCCGTTGGACAGCGCGCTGCGGCCGACTGTCGTGCGGCAATTCGGCACGTACTCATCACGCAGGAACACATGCAGCCGCTTCAATGCCGGACGCACCGCATCAGCGTAAACCGCCTTGGCCGCCTCGGTCAGGCGTACCTGCTCCACAGCTGGGATGGTGCCGGGAAACTTTTTGAACTTGGCAAGCATCGGGGTGGTCATCGAGCCGATATGCACCTGTCCGGCAACCTGGTCGGGCACCGATCGCAGCGGCACTTTTGGCGGCACGATTCCCCGGGACAACCCCTCCTGCAGCAATGCGATGGTTTGATCGACCAACGTGGAAATGCCTCCCAATCGCGCCAAGATGTTCTCATAATCCTTGGTTCTGGCGGCCGGCATCATGGCTATCATCGATGGCACGTCGCGTGGTAAGCCGTCCATTTGGTTGATGGCGAGAAACTCGGCCGGAAACTGCTGACGCTCGACCGCCATCTCGGCGTTGCGGCGGAACAGGTCGTAGTTCAACTGATTGCCTTCGCTCAGCTTGGCCTGGTCGAACGATAGGATCGCTTGGAGCGTCCGCCGCGCATTCTCCTTCTCCTCGGCTATGGCATCTATCGACAAGTCGCTCCAGCGATGGTTCTGCCCGGGATAACCGCGCCATGTGGCGGCTTCCGGCGAGGCGACCATCCGGTATTCCCAGTTCGCCTCGAACAAATACTTAAGACGACGATTCTCGTCCGCCTGTCCCTTGCCGGTGATGATCTCGCTGCATAGCTTGCGGTAGCGGTCGCTGTTGTCGTCCGCTTGGCCAAGGGGGATCGCAGCTGTGAGCAGAACGGTGAGCGTGGTGGCACGAATCATTGCGGCACGGTTGTACCACTTGGCCAAGCGCGGGAAAACCCATTTGACATCGGCAAAGCTTGGCCAATCACACCGAAAAAAACTGGTAATTTGCCGGGCGGCACGGCATTTTCCCGCAGGCAATGAGCTTGATCGAGCGACAGATCGATGTGACCTACCGACATCAAGTGCGATTCACTCAACACGTGTTTTCGCCAGGCAACCTCATTCTCCGCAACACTCTCGCCGATAAGAAAGACGATCAAACTCATAGGGCGCTTGTGGTGATGGACGAAGCGTTGTGCCGTGCTCAACCCGGCTTGGTCAAACAGGTCAGTATTTATTTCGACCGGCATGGTGATCGCTTGAAACTCGTCTGCGATCCCATGCTGTTCGAGGGAGGTGAGCGGACGAAGAACTCGTACTTTCACGTCTCGGAAATTCATTCCAAAATCGAGATACACCACATTGACCGGCACAGCTACGTCATCGCAGTCGGCGGCGGCGCGCTGCTGGATATGGTTGGGCTTGCCTCGTCCACAGCGCATCGCGGTGTGCGCCACGTGCGTATTCCCTCCACCACACTCAGCCAGGCCGATTCCGGCGTCGGCGTTAAAAACGGAATCAATGCCTTTGGTAAAAAGAATTTCATCGGTGCCTTTGCCCCGCCGTTCGCGGTGATCAACGACTTCGACCTCCTCTCCTCACTCAGCGACCGGGACAAGCGCAACGGCTACGTCGAGGCAGTGAAGGTGGCGCTCATCCGCGACCGAGGATTCTTCGAGTGGATCGAGTCCCAAGCCGGGGCGCTGGCGACGTTCGCCCCCGAGCCGATGCGGCGGCTCATTCATCGCTGCGCCGAGTTGCACATCGAGCACATTGCCGCATCGGGCGACCCGTTCGAGTTCGGCTCGGCGCGCCCGCTCGACTTCGGGCACTGGGCGGCCCACAAGCTGGAACAGCTATCCGAGTACCGAATTCGCCACGGCGAGGCGGTGGCCGTCGGGATCGCACTGGATGTCCTATATGCTCGCCGCATGGGCTATCTCCCACCCGAGGAGACAGACCTGATCCTGATTCTGCTCGAGCGGCTTGGATTCGAGTTGTTCGCCAACGAACTGATGCACGAGGACGAGTCTGGCACGCTGCAGGTAATCAATGGCCTGGAGGAATTCCGGGAGCACCTCGGGGGCGACTTGACGATCACGCTGCTCCGTGAGCTTGGCCAGGGTTTCGAGGTACATGAGATGAACCTCCCGATCGTCGTCGAGTCGATCTACGAGCTGCGCGACCGGCAGGCAGGCCGCGAACAATCGGTCATCGCCGCCCGGGCCTGACCTCTCTTCGCCGTGAAACGCACCGCCGTGCTCAACGTCGTCGGATTGACGCAGCGGCACATTGGCCCGAACACCCCGGCAATCGCCAACTTTCTCTCGCTTGGCCAGGCGGCGACCATCGAACCGGCCTTTCCCGCCGTGACCTGCACGGCACAGTCCAACTATCTCACCGGCAAACGGCCAAGTGACCACGGCATCGTCGGCAACGGCTGGTACAACCAAGAGTTGGCCGAGGTCACGTTCTGGAAACAGCCGAACCAGACTGTGCAAGCGTCCAAGCTGTGGGACGACCTGCGCCTGGCCGACGGCGACTTCACCTGTGCGACGATGTTTTGGTGGTTCAACATGTACACTGATGTCGAGTGGTCAGCTACGCCGCGCCCGATCTATCCGGCCGACGGCAGCAAGCATTTTGACATTTACACCTGGCCGTACGAGTTGCGCTCGGCGCTTCAGGCGGAACTGGGCGAATTCCCCTTCCCCGCGTTCTGGGGGCCGGCAGCCGGCCAGCACTCGCCGGCTGGCAAACCGGAAGCAGTCAGCGAATGGATCGCCAACGCGACCAAATGGATCGAGCAACAACTGCAACCGACGCTGAACCTCGTTTACCTGCCGCATCTCGACTACAATCTGCAGCGCCTTGGCCCGGGGCATCCGGAGATCGCCAGTGACCTGCAGCGCATCGACCGCATTGTCGGCGGATTGATCGAATTTTATGAGACCCGCGGCGTGCAAGTGGTACTGCTTTCGGAGTACGGCATCACGCCAGTTGAGCAACCGGTGCACCTGAACCGATTATTCCGCGAGCGAGGCTGGCTCTCAATCAAGGAGGAATTGGGCCTCGAACGACTCGACTGTGGCAACAGCCGGGCGTTCGCCGTCGCCGACCATCAAGCGGCTCACATTTATCTCAATGACAAGTCGCTCGAAAACGAAGTTCGCGGCTTGCTCGAGCGCACCGATGGCGTGGCGGCGGTCTGGGGCCAGACGGAGAAACGAACCAACGGCATCGACCATGAGCGGGCCGGCGATCTCCTCGCCACGGCAGCCGAGAACGCCTGGTTCACCTACTACTACTGGCTGAAGGATTCAGCGGCACCGGACTTTGCCCGGTGCGTCGATATCCACCGCAAGCCGGGGTACGACCCGGTGGAGTTGTTCAAGGATCCGGCGCGCGGCTCGACGCTCCGGGTAATGGTCAAACTGCTGAAAAAGAAACTCGGCTTCCGGATGCTGATGGATGTCATCCCGCTGGATGCCTCGCTGGTCAGGGGTTCGCACGGCTGCCGGCCAAGTGACCCGGAGGACTGGCCGATCCTGATTTCAAAATCCGCCGATATCCATTCCAGCACTCCGCTTGATTCAACCGAAGTTTACGGTGTGCTTCGTTCGCACATCTTGGACAGTTGAGTTTGCGCTTGGCCAAGCGCAACGGAAATCAGGTCTCGAATGAGTTGCCACAACCGCATGACTGCTTGGCATTTGGGTTCCTGATCTTGAAGCCGGCGTCATTGAGACCATCGTGATAATCCACAACCGCGCCACGCAGGTAGTCGGCACTGAAGTTGTCAACAAGCACGGTCTCGCCGAAAAACACCAACGCGTGGTCGTCGTCCCGTTTTTCGTCAAACACCATGCAGTACTGAAGGCCATTGCACCCACCCTCCTCGACAAACACACGCAGCGTTTTATCGGTGTTTTCCGGTTCCTTCGATCGGACGATACCGACCTGCCGGGCGGCATCCTCGGTCACGGTCAGTAATGGTTCGGTTTGCGTTGCCTCACTCATGTTCAGCCCGGCAAGGATACTACAGCCGGTTCCCACAAACGTCAACTTGGCCAAGCGGATTATTCTGATTTCTTGATATTTATGGCTGGCCAAGCCAACTTGCTGAGAGAGACAAAGCTATGAGCGAAACCAAACAACCCATCAAGACATTCACTGCCGACTCGCTGCCGGTCCGGATATATGCTTCCGAGGCAGACATGGCTACCGACGTGGCGCACACCGTCCACGATTATCTCGTGAACACACTCTCCACCAAGGGTGAAGCCGCCGCGATCCTGGCCACTGGCAATTCGCAGATTCAGTTCCTGAAAATGCTGGTCGAATTGGGCGGCATAGACTGGAGCAACATGACGCTGTTCCATATGGACGAGTATCTCGGTGTTGACAAAAATCATTCGGCCTGTTTCCGACGCTATATGCGTGAGCGCGTGGAGAGCCAGGTGAATCCGAAGGTATTTCACTATCTTGGCGGTGACGCGCCGGAGCCGATCGCTGAATGCGAACGCTACGAAGCCCTGCTCAAGGCACAACCGATCGACCTGTGCTGCATGGGTGTCGGAGAAAATGGGCACATAGCATTCAACGATCCGCCGGTGGCCAATTTTGAAGATGAGCGCCTGGTGAAGATCGTGGAACTGGATGTCGCCTGCCGAATGCAACAGGTTAACGAAGGGCATTTCCCCGACCTTGAGGCGGTACCGAAATACGCACTGACGCTGACAGTGCCGGCACTGTGCTCGGCGAAAAAAGTGGTGTGCGTGGCTCCAGAGGCGCGCAAGGCAGAGGCGGTCAAGGCAATGCTGGAAGGCCCGGTGAGTACAGACTGTCCAGCATCCTTTCTGCGAACACAGAGCCAAGCCGGACTGTATGTGGATTCCGACTCCACCCACTTGCTGGATAATTTTTGAGCGGAAGGATCACCCGCCGGGAGGAACCGGTGGAAGTGGCGGACCTGGTGGGATGCCCGGGGGCCTTGGAGGCCCATCCGTAACTGCATTCGCCGGCGGAGCATCATCCAGTTCCTGTTGAAACGGCAAAGGGGGCATGGGGACGCCCTTGCTTTCTGCCAGATCCTTTTGGTGGATCATTTCCAAGGCTTGGACTGTCGGATCCCCTCCTGTCATGGGCGGTGGTGTTGGGTAGGTACGCGCACGACTGGGAACAGCACGAGTTTGCCTCGATGCACTCGTGGGGACCGGTGCCCCGGAACGGCTGGATGCCCCCCTGGATGAACTGCTGCCGGATCGGGAACTGGTCGATCCTGAACTCCTGCCTGAGGTCGGCCGCGAACCGCTGGACGAGCGTGAGGAGGACTTCGATGAGGTGGATGGCCTGGATTTGGACGACTGCGACGGGGCCTTGGCCACGGCGGTTTTGTAAGTGTGCTCGTCGTTCTTGAGACTCAATTCGATCGGACTCCCGTCCTTGATCAAACTAACGGTGCCCGACTTGGCATCGATGGCGGTAATCTCAATCGACCCCTGCTTGTCACCCACGGGTATCTGCAAATACTTCGTCTCGGGCGGCTTGGCACTGGAATCAATCAGCGCGAGGCACGCTTTCTCCACCCCCATCAACCGATAAATCCCGGTGAACTTGAGATCGAGGTTTTTGGGAGGCTCAGGCGGAGGGGCCTTTGAGGGCGGAGGGGCGTCGGTCAGGTCAAAGGCATTGCGCTTGATGATCATCAAGTACGGGTTCGAGCCGCTCGTCGAAACCTTCGCGGCAAACAATCCACCGTACAACAGGCCTAGCATCCCCAGCAACGGGATCATCCTGTGGATCGTACCTGCCCTTTTTATCAGCGTCACGGTCGGATCAAACACCATGGGGCGCAAATGGTTGCGCCCGACCGGCTGATTAATAGGCCGCCTGGGCACCCTTGACGGTGCGTTTCCGCATCCACGGCATCATGGAGCGCAGACGGGTTCCCACTTTCTCGATGTTGTGCTTCTCGCCGGCCTTGAGCAGCTTGTTGTACTGCTTGTAGCCACCCTTGTATTCGCGCACCCATGCCTTGGCAAATTTGCCGTTTTGAATGTTCGCAAGCGCCTCCTTCATGCGCTTCTTCACGCTGGCGTCGATGATCTTCGGCCCCATCTTCACGTCCCCCCACTTGGCCGTCTCCGAAATTGAGAAACGCATGCCGCTGATGCCGGCCTCGTTGATTAGGTCCACGATCAGCTTCAATTCGTGCAGGCACTCGAAGTAGGCCATCTCCGGCTGGTAACCGGCCTCGACCAGCACCTCGTAGCCGGCCTGGATCAGCGCGGTCGTTCCGCCGCAAAGCACGGTCTGCTCCCCGAACAGATCTGTCTCGGTTTCCTCCTTGAAGGTGGTCTGGATAACCCCGGCGCGCGTGCCGCCGATGCCCTTGGCCCAGGCGAGCGCGATCTTCTTGGCCTGACGGTCGGCGTTCTGGTAGATGGCGATGAGACTGGGCACCCCCTTCCCTTCGACGTATTGGCGACGGACAATGTGGCCCGGCCCCTTGGGAGCCACGAGGATCACGTTGATCTCCTTCGGTGGAACAACCGTCTTGAAGTGAACGGCGAAGCCGTGGGAGAAGAGCAGCGTCTTGCCCTTGCCCAGGTTCGGCGCGATGTCGGCTCTGTACACGTCGGGCTGGCGCGTGTCCGGCACGGCAACGAAGATGACGTCCGCCCGCTTCACAGCCTCGGCGTTGGAGTACACCTTGAACCCCTTGCTTCTGGCCACCCTAGCCGATTTGCTCCCCTTGTAGAGTCCGACGATAACCTTCACGCCGCTTTCCTTGAGGTTGAGTGCGTGAGCGTGGCCCTGCGACCCGAAGCCGATCACGGCCATGGTCTTGCCCTTGAGGACATTCAGGTCTGCGTCTTTGTCGTGATATACTTTTGCTGCCATGGTTTTAGATAAATATCATTTGCGGGCAAGAGCCACCTTGCCGGTTCGGGTCAGTTCCTGCACGCCGAAGTTCCCCATCAGCCCAAGAAATTTCTCCACCTTGCTCTCGCTGCCGGTGATCTCGATGGTGACGCTCTCCGGCTGCACGTCCACGATCTTGGCGCGGAAAATATCGGTCACCTGCATCACCTCGGCGCGGGACCGGGAGTCCACGCCCACCCGCACCAGCACCAGCTCTCGATCCACGTACTCGCCGTCACGGAAGTCCTGCACCTCGATCGAGTCGACCAGCTTGTTCAACTGCTGGACGATCTGGTCCAGCGTCGCGTCGTCGCCGCGGGTGATGATCGTCATGCGGGACATGCTAGGGTCATGCGTGGGCGCTACGTTGAGGGAGTCGATGTTGAACCCCCTGCCACTGAACAGTCCCGCGATGCGTGTCAGCACGCCGAACTTGTTCTGGACCAGCACTGAAATGGTGTGTCGCATGGTTGCGTGATCGCTTGGCCAAGCGCTTGGCCAAGGACAAGCCCGGCACGGGCCAAGCGCAGGAAGCCCGGAAAACCGGGCGGGGAAGCTAGGCCAAGGGGAAAACCGGGTCAATTCGTTTTTCCGAAATCGACCCCGACATCAGGTGCTGGCCTCCCAGTGGACGGGTGAAAGCCGCTTGGCATAGGCGCCCTGCACGCGGCGAAGGGTCGTCCGCGTTTGCGACTGGATTTCCGCCTCGGCCTTCAGCGCCCCCATCCGGCGGAGCAACTGCTCGTTGCTCTCGCGGTTCATCGCCATGATCTCGGAGACCGCCTGCTTGACCGGCTCGTCGGCGGCGTGGCGTGACATCTCGCCATCGGGGATCGGCTCAAGTTCCTCGATTTGTTGTCGGATCAGCTTCTTTTCATCCTGAACCTGCTCCACCCTTGAGTACTCGCCCTCGGCGACCGCCTGGTGTTCCACGCGGGAAAGCTGCTTCAGTGAGTCAAGTAACCCCAGTAATTGCCGCTGTTGGTTCATGGCGCATCACCTAGCCGGAAAGGTCCAGCGTGCCGACCTCGCCAGAAGGCTCGGGCTGCTGTTCGGCGGCCACGCCCTTGATTTCTCGTTGCACCATCTCGTCCCAGGCGTTCCGGATGACCGTCACCCGATCGTAGATTTCGTCGATGGGCGCCTGTGTTTTCTCCATGTTGGCCTCCTGCAGTCGGCGGTCAAAATAATCATAAAGCCCGCTCATGGTCTCCCCGAACTCGGTGGCATTTTCCACGTCAAGACAGGAGCGCAACTCACGGATGATGGCCTGGGCTTTCTGCAGATTCTCGTTGATGGTCTGGTGGTACTCAACGGGATCCTGGATGCTGAATCCGCCCCGGGCGTTGTTCAGGAAACGGAGGATGCCGTCATAAAGCATGAGCACCAAATCCGCCGGGGAGGAGGTGTTGACCGAGGTGCTCTTGTAGGCGCTCGCCTTGGCGTAGGGATTCGCCGGCTCAGTGCTCCTGGGTTTGGCGTAGGGATTCATAAAACCAAGCGGGGGCCCCGGGAATCAGCGGTGCTCCACCCGGCCGCTGGCAAGGCGCTTGGCGACGTAGTCGATTGCCTTGTCAGGATCGTAGCCGCCGGCTGCCTCCTGCCGAAGGATTGCCGCCTTGCGGGCCGCAAACTCCGACTCGACCTGCTTTTGTGCGTCCTCGGCCTTGTGGGCTCCAAGGTCCAGTTTATCCTTTGCCACCAAGCCCTTGGCCTTGGCCTGTGTTGCCCCGGCCACCGATCGGCTTGCGTCGGTCGACTGAGTCTGGGAGGGATGGTTTATTCTGTCTATGGTTGACATGTTAATGATGCGTTTGTTCCGTTATTGCCTGGTAAACAACCTCTTAAAAAATCCTCCCTGAGCCCTTAACTTTCGCCGGTTCCCGTCAATACCGGCGAAGGTGCCGCCGGGAGACAGGCGACTCATCGTGGCGACAACCGCTTCGGCCGTGTATCGCCCAAAACGGCGCGGGGAATTGAGCAGCCCGAGTTCCATGTCCAGTTCAGGGTCGGACAAGCCGTTCTTTATGGCATTCCGCCTGGCTGAGTTGATCACTGACTTTTGTCCTGCATTAAACACGTCGTCGATTTCCCAAACAACGCTGCCATTGTTGCTTTCCGGACTCAAATGCACAAGCCCCATTCTCCAGCCAATGTTCAACGGGGGATAAGGCTGATAAACCGTCAGGTGACTGAACAAAACGCCCTGGCAATCGTATTCGTGTGTTATCTGCTCGATGAAATCGACGGGCAACTCGTCGATCATTCGCCAGGCGGGCCGCCCGGTCAACTGCTCCATCGTGGACACCGGCACGAAGACGACCTCAAACAATCCTGACTTGGCGATCTCGGCCTGCATAAATTTCTGGAGTATCTGCCGCCCGGACTGGTGCTCGACCGTGTTCATCGCGGAAGTCAACGGCAACAGGGCCACACGCCGCATTTCGACCGGCATGACCCCGTTGGCCAGGTTGTAGTTGGCCGGCTTGTGGAACGGGCCTATGACGGTTCCCGGATTCTTGATGGAGGCCGTCTTGCATCCGGTCAAACCCGCAGCCAGTGTCAGCATCAGTGCCGCTTGGCCAATCGCCTGGCTGACGACCGTGACTCCCCGTGCCTGTTTCAATTTCATTCTCATCACTGCGCGTCCTACTCTCCGAATCGTTTCATCAAAAACTGCATCTCCTGGTTGCTCTTGGATTGCGCCTGTTCCATCTCGACAAAGCTGCGGGTCAACTTCTCCTTGGTGAATTGAACCCGCTTCTCGAGCTCAACAATGCTCTTGTTAATGCGGTCGATCTCCTTGGTGTAATTATCCCGGTGGTCCACAAGAGCGCCTTCCGTCCCGTAGACATCCCCCAGCAGCAACGCCGTGTAGTCTTCCATCCCCTCGGCCATGCCCTCCTCCGCCTGGTAATCCGCCGTGGCGCCGGCCACACCCGCCTGCGTCTCCTCGGTGGCAAAGAACTTCTCGAGATCCCCCATCTTCTCCCGAAGGATGGTGTCGAGGGTGTTCTCGTCTGTCAGCGATATCTGATTGTCATACCCGTTGCCACTAAATCCCAGATCACTCAACCGGTCGAAATTGCTGCCCGTCCCGGTGATTTCTCCCATCGTTTTCTGCCGGAGATTCGCCGCAATCTCGCTGACCAGCCGGTCATTGGAGAGTGTTCCGGCGGTCACTTTCCCGTCGGAATCGGTTGTCACCGTGGTATGCATTCCGATCAGCGACTGGATCTTGCTGATTTGGCCGACAAAATCCTTGACCGCCAGTTTGACCTTGTCGATATCGGCGGACACAGTCACCGAAAGGGCCGGAGGCGCTGCCCCGAGAATGTACTGATCCCCCGTCCCGTCCCCGGTGATGTCCACCAGATTGGTTCCCGCCGCTGCATCCGTTGAGGAAGTGTGAAGGGAAATGCGTGAACCGGACAACGCGCGGACGTAATAGTCCGTCTTCGATGAGACCCCGCCCATGAGGGTTGCCGGCGTGTACAATCGAACAATGTCCCCGGTGGCCAAGCCGTGGGAATCCGTCGTGGTGATGACATTATTGGAGGCATCGATGGTGTCCACCCGAACCCCCGAGCCGGTGACATCCCCCGTGACGGACAATCCGGAAACACCGGAACTATCCTCCGTTATCGTGTTGGAATGACTCGTCAGGATATCCCCTCCATTGAGTGAGTAAAGAATGTCATTTCCACGACTGAGACTGCCCTGGTCCCCTTCCTCCGTGTCCGTGATGGCGCTGTCCCAATACCCGGTCAGGGACGTACTCGAAGCCGCGGCGACGGCCGTCAAGGTCAGCTTACCTCCGTTCGCAAAGTGAAAAATCTGCCCAGAAAGAAACGCCTCAGTCCGGCTCACGGTCGCCTCACCGTTGGCAATATCGTAGGATAGTGAGCCAGTCAATGTCGTCGCGCTAGAAGCTGGATTTGCAGTAAGGGTGAGAATACCACCATTGGCGAACCGTATGCTATCCCCTGCGGCAAAATCATAAGAATTTCCGCCAACGGTGATGTTCTGAACGAGATATCCCACCTCGTCATCGGCCAACGCCCCGCCCGACAAAGTACCAGTGAGTGTTGTGTCATCCTGCGACGCGTTGGCCGACAAGGTGAATGTGGCTCCGTTGCCAAAGCGAATCACATTCCCACTGCTTAGGCCTGCGCCTAGTGAATCCACCGTCAGTTCGGTTGCCCCATTGGAATAACCTGACGAGTAGTCGATCTGCACCGACTTGGCCGTTGCCGCGCTATTAGCAGTCAAGCTTACTGCCGAGGAGATGTTGAACGTATCCGCCTTATATCCGGTTTCATCGTTGGTAATCGTGGCACCTGTCAATGTGCCGTTGAGTGTTGTATCATTCACTTCTGCACCGGCGCCACTCAGTGTGAAAACACCACCGTTCTCAAAGTAAATCACGCTACCTCCATCAAGATCCGAACTGATGGCATCCACCGTGATGCTGGTCGCCCCGGTGGCATACCCGGCTGAGTTGTTGACACTGACCGAAGGGCTGGCGGATTGGGCGCCATTGGCCGTTATCGGCTCGGAAACCAGCTTGGTCGCCTCCAGAAAATTACCCTGCACATCCTCGAGGCTAATCCCGATGTCGCCCGTGGTGTTATTGGTTAGCAAAAACCGGTCGTTCACTCCGTCGTAACCGGCCACTACCCCGCCACCAGACTGGGTGATGCCTGCCAGGATCGCCCCCACCGAGTCGCTGCTGGACCAGGTGACCGTCTCGCCGTTGACCCGAAAGCTACCCGAGCTGCCAACAAGCGTGGTGTTGAAGTTGGCGTCCGACAGGGTGGACGCCTGGCTGATGCCACCCAGCTTGAAGCTACTGGTCACCGAACCGGTACCGTTGTTGTTCAGCCTGGACGCCACCAGGAAATTGCTTGAGTCGTTGGAACTGCCCAGCAACAGGGTCTTGCCCGAACTGGAACTGAGCGTGATTTTGTCCGTTGATGAATTGTAGGAGATCGCCAAGTCCGAGTCGGCCGTCGTCACCTTGGTGAAAATTGTCGCCAATGTGTCAGTGGTTTCCACCGTGATGACCTCGTCATTGATGGTAAACGTCCCGATGCTGATCCCCACGCCAAAACCGTTGCTGGCGACAACGGCGCTTGTATCCACCGACTCACCCGCATCCGCCCCTCCTTTCTGGACTCCCGTGGTGGCTTTCTGGAAAAGCTCAAAATTGTAACTTCCCAGCGCTGCCCCGGCAGACACCGAGGAGGAACCTATTGTGCTATCCGACACGGACGACTTTCGGGATTGATAAAGATCGCTGTCCTTGAGTGTCTTCGACTTGGTCTGGAGCGAACTCAATTCATCCTTCACCAGGCCCAGGATCCGGTTTTTCTCTGAAACCTCGAGTTGCTCACGCCTGGCGCGCCGCTGTGGAGCACGCTCCACATCGACCAACTGGTCCACGACTGATTTCCAGTCGAATCCCGATGCCAAACCTGACAAGGCCAATTCCATAATTACCCTTTAAAACCCACAAAAAACCGGGATCCCACAAGCAACTAATGTGCCTATTCCCCCTCATTTCACCCAAAATTGATGATAACTCTTTCAAATTCATTGGCTTGGCCCACGCGCCAGGATATGTAAAGTCGCTGTGTTTTGTGATGAAAATTCGCCAAAATAAACCTAAATTCAGGCTAATTCGCTGGTGGCCAGCCGTTGTCATAATCGGCGGGTTCACCTTGGCATTGACTGTTATTTGGTCGACCGGCGGCGACAATCAGCAAGACCGGGTACTCCGAACGCTGAGCGGCATCACCATCACTACAATCCTTCTCGTCGCCTGGGCGCTTCTTTTCTCCCGCTTGGCCAAGCGCGCCCGGTTGGTCATTTTCGGCGGCTTGGTTGCCGTAGCCGTCCTGTTTTCCGCCTGCTTCAGCTTCAGCCAATTCAGCGGAAACATGATGCCCCTCTTCGAGTGGCGCTGGGCTAAGCGCACCCTGCCCACGGCCGAAAGCCAAGCGCCCAAGCCCGGCATCGAGCCGACCGCTCATCCCTTGGCCAAGCTGTCGTTTCCGCAGTTCCTCGGGCCTAGCCGCGACTGCAAAGTGCCTGGCCCCGGCCTGGCAACCGACTGGACCACACAGCCACCCGAGACACTTTGGCGGCAGTCGATCGGTCCAGCTTGGTCAGGTTTCGCAGTTGCAGGTCATCATGCTGTCACACAGGAGCAACGCGACGAAAACGAAGCCGTTGTCTGCTACAACGTGCAAACCGGCTCCGTGCTTTGGCTGCATACCGATCCCGGACAATACAAGACCGCCATCGCCGGTGAAGGACCGCGCGCCACGCCGACGATTCACGACGGCATGGTGTACACACTCGGCGCTACTGGCATGTTGAACTGCCTAAAACTGGCCACCGGCAAACCGGTCTGGCGGCGCAACATCCCCACCGACGCCGGACTAAAGCTCGACGACCCTGTTGACCAAAGCGGGTTGTCCGCCAATCGCAATAAATCAAAGGAGTGGGGCTACGCCAGCTCACCGCTGATGGTGGATGACAAGGTTGTCGTCAGCGCCGGAGGTGAAAATGGACGCTCACTTCTCGCCTACAACACAGCCACCGGCAAACCGGCCTGGGCCGGCGGTAGCAGCCGAGCTGGCTACAGTTCCGCGCGCTTGGCTAAACTGCATGGCGAAACTCAAGTCGTCATTTTCAACCAGAACGGCTTGGCCGCCCACTCGCCCAAGGACGGCTCGATCCGCTGGGAGTTTAACTGGAACGCCCCCTACCCGCACGTGTCGATGCCAGTCACCCTACCGAACAACAGAATCCTGATCAGCCTCGGCTACGGCAAGGGCAGCAAACTGGTTCAAGTCGATTTTGAGAACGGCAGTTTTGCCGTGAGG
>Ga0208129_1000438_pt1 | contig 17909 bp, 6 predicted proteins | sample ETNtaG_13_FD_185759 | JGI IMG/M metagenome (GOLD analysis project Ga0208129, IMG submission 185759) | Marine microbial and viral communities from oxygen minimum zone, Eastern Pacific Ocean - ETNP201306PF47B (SPAdes) (version 2) | ecosystem: Environmental > Aquatic > Marine > Oceanic ...
GAGTCTCAGAAACGACGCGGCGAATGCCGCTTTTATCTGACAAGGGTAACGGACTGCTTCTCAGGCTGAAGCATTCCAAGCAAGGTATAAGACAACCTCCAAATGCATATAAGTACTCCCAAATGCTGAAAGTCTGCTAAAAGCAGGCCGTTTTATCTAATTATTCTTGATGTATAACGACACATGTGATGTTTTCGGGCGAGCATGTCGCCGAAAAATTGAACAATATTGATTTTTGTCACAATCATCCTCTGTCAACGTCCAGCGGCGAAAAATCGGGTTTCGGGTCATCGAAATCTGCTGGCTCGTTGTCACTCTTTTCTTCCTGCGGCGTGCGATCGAAGGGGGATTTCATCCGCTTTCTCTGATGGTCGGCCTTCTTGTTGAGTCCCCTGACTGCTGCGAGCGCTGCCTTCACAGCCGCTTTTTCGGCTTCATTCTCCGGTTGTGCATCCGAGCTGGACTCGTGTCCGCTTCGCTCATCTCCTGACTGAGAATCTGCTTCTGGGAGCGAGTCGGAGGAGCTTCGTTTCGGCGTGGACTGATTTTTCTTGTTCCCGAAGGTCGGCGTGTCTTCAACTTCCTTTGCCTCCTCCAGCTTTTCCCTTCTTTGTGCTGCTTTTTCTTGTTCGCGCCTGATGTAGGCGCCTTTTCCTTTTTCGCCCATTCCGACGTGGAATTCGTCGTTCCGGACGCTGTTTTTATCTGTGATTTTGTCAGCGTCGAAACTGCGGCGTCTCAGCTGCGGCAGCCTCTCCTTGCTTCGCCTCCCGTCCCGGTCGAAGGACGGTGAGCGGTGGCGTCGTTCTCTGTGCCTTCTGGAGTCGTGCCTTCTGCGCCGACTTTCGTACCTGGTTTTTCTGTCCCTGCTTCGGTTTCTCCGACCCCTTGATCTGGACTTCGATTTGGACCTGCCCCGGCTGTACCTTCTTGCTCTTCTGCGCTCTGGTCTGGAAACCGCTACCGGAGCCATTTTTCGAGCTTCTCCTTCCCCTTTATCTGTGGACGTGACTTTTCGTGGGGACGCTTTTCTGACGCGGTCTGCAAAGACCTCTGGCTCTGCTGGCGGCGTGATGTCTCCGTCGGAGCTTTCGGGCTTGGATGTCATCGCCAATAGTTTCGCGATCTGTGCGTCCCCGTCAAATTCTTCCTCTTCCGCGGGATTTTCCTGTGGCGGCGGTTTTTCGGCGGAACTGCCTTGTGTTTTTGACTGTCTGACGTTTTGTTCCGTCTGGAGGCGCTTCCGCAAGTTGCTGTCTTGAATCTTCCGCTCCTCGGGTACCGGTATCTTCCTCCCTTTCACCTGGGTTTTATCTGTGTGGGTACTCGGTTTTGAAAAGGAGGGGGGATTTATCTGTTTTTGCACTTGGCTGACGGTTTGCACTTGCAGCGCATCGGGCTCGTGTCTTTTTCCTTTTCCCTTGCCTCTGGCCACCATGGGGGTCAGGGTGGTCATTTGCAGTATATTCGTGGGCGTGGGCGCGAAGCTGCCTTTTTCCATTATCGCGGTTCTCTGTGGTCCGGGTGCTACGATGAGCACTCCTTTGCATCCCGGCCACTTAATCTGCGTTGGCGTTACCGCCGCCGGTAGCGCGGCGCCAAATGAGAAATAGACTTCTTGTCCGCTGGCGTCCATCGCCCCTGCAATGTAGTTGATGTACTGTCTGGCCCGCATGGATGCCGTGTACGTCACCGGGGATTTATCTGAGGGTACGATTGGCTGTTGCTGCATGAAGTGCTGCATCTCGCCCTCAGGCGGCTGGGGCAGCTCCCTAGAGGTTTCTCTTCCCGTGAACTCGCCTTTCATCTGTGCGATGCGGATGGAGAGCTTGAAGACCATTTCGTCATATTCGTCTTTCGACAGGCTGAGGATGGATTCCGGCTGGCGTCCACACGCCACTGCTATTGCCATTGGGCTCCATCCCACCAGATTGCGCCTGCCGATCGTGCCGTCCAGCGTGAGATCTGGAGTTGTTAACCACTCCATGATTTGTTCTGATGTGAAGATGTGTTTATCTGATCCGGGGTTTGCTGCTCCGAAAGGGTTCCTTACGCCGTCTTGTTCCCAGACTGGGCGCCATCTTATGTTCTGATCATTCATTTTATCTATACTGGGTGTAATCGCTTTTTCCCCCCTGCGTTTTTGAGAAAAGTGAGGCATGTTTTTAGATATGGTGTGGACATTGAAAGAAACCGAGTACCAACATTATCTCTCTTCGTCTTTTTCGTCTTCGACACTTTCTCGCCCTTAACGTTGGGGATGATTGACAGACGCTTTCTAACCGGTTCGCTCGAATCGGATGTATCTGAAAAACGGGTGCGAGTAGCTACACGTCTCTGCGCTTTTGCCTTTAAATCCGCTTTGATGAGCTCTGCTCTACTGCCTCGTTTTGGGGCTGCCAGCTCCCTTATTTCTGACGGCTCGTGCTGCGGGTATCTTCTTATCGTCTCTTCTTCCGCATACTTCTCGCATAGGAGGTCAAATTCTTCCTCCTCTGAGAAACCGAAAGATTTATCTGTAGAGATGTCGGTCTCCGAGTCGCCATGCTCGAAGATTTTATCTATTTCCTCCGCGCCGGGTGTCGTGGAGGACCTTATCTTTCCGAAGGATTTTACGAAGACTTGTCGCCGTCGTACTGCCCTTGAGCGTCGCTTTTCGCGGTCCGCTTCGAGTTTTGCTATGTGTTTTAGGAACCGCGACGCTTCGATCACTCCCTGGACGGGCTCGTAACCTACAATGACTTCTGACTCGACCAAGTCGATTGTTGGGTCGAGGATGACAGTTTTGTTCAGCACAGCCTCGTCCGGTTCTTCCTCCGCCCCACTTTCTGCTTGCAATAGCTTCCCCTTTTTTCCCTTTGCTTTGGCTTTTGATTTTGCTTTTGTTTTTGCCTTCGCTTTTGGCCGACCTTTCGCCTTGGCTTTTGCCCTTGGTTGCGGGTCAATGTTTATCTGATCCAGCGCGAGGAGCGGGTTCGAGTCTTTTGGGTGGATGACTCGTTGTATGATTGGCGTCTTCTGGACGGTGCACACTCGCTTTATTGAGGTCGTCGGCAAGAAAAGTGCGTCCTTGTAGTTTTTCATCATGATGGCGTAGTTGAAAAACTGCGTCAGCTTGGACCAGCCCATGTGCTGCAGCAAGGCTTTTTTAATCCAAGCTGCCCCTGCAACCAGCGTTTTCGCTGCTTCCAGCGCTGTTAACCGCCTTATGCTGTGCTCTGCAATTCCAACTTTTTGTCGCAGGGTCTCCAGTTCCTTCGTGTCTGGCGGGAGTTTTATCTGAATTCCATTTTTGTTATGCAGCAGGCAAAATTCCGATGTTTTTAGCATCGCCCGCTGCAATCGTTCGTCGCAATTGCATCTGATTTTAACCATCCGTTCTTGCTTCGCCTCTTTTTTATCTTTTCTGATTCGTACCTCGATCTCTACCGGCACGAAGGGTTCGCCCCGCTCGTCTCGAAGTTTGTTCCACTGCTGTCCAAGCAGTGATGTCGACTTGTTGTCTTTATCTGTGAGCGTAATGTCTGCGGCATGCACATTTTTCATCGAGTCCGCTCTGCATCCAATTCCTAGCCAGAGCGCGAGCCATCCCCGCTCAGTTTTTGACAGCGCTTTTAGTCCCGGCTGGTCTGCAGTAACCGGGGCTGCTTTGAAGGGTGGTCTTGAGATCATTTTTGCCAGCCTCTTTTTTGTCCAGTACATGTGCTCATTATCGAAGCCGATTTTCTTGGATACGAGCCATCCTTCTTCGAAACCGCCTCGGAATATTGAGCTGGCGAACTGCGGTATGCTGACATACTCGTTGCGGTAGAGGAACGCTAGGAAGTAGCGCACCTCGTCCAGCGTCACAGTTTCTGAATGGCCGTGGTCCAACGCCCACGCCCAGAAAAAATTTATTCTTGATCTGTGGTTTCGCATCGTTCCGTGTACATAGCCTTCACTTTCTACTGCAAGACGGTCCAGGGCCGTCAATTTTATCTGATTGCGCGGCATTTTGTTCTGATTGTATTTTATCTGTACTTGCTCCGGATTTTTTCTGAGGCTGCTGCGGCTTCCTTGCTGTATCTACGTCATCCGGTGTAGCTACTCATTCTGAAATTAACTTTATTGTATTTTTCTGAGTTATCGCGGGGGGGTTGGCGGAGTGTTAACTTTTTTGGCTGAGAGGAAAAAATATTCTTGACGTGAATTGTTTTTGCGAACTCACTCCAGCGTTCCATGTGTCACGCGACTACCATGTAGCACATTATCATTGCGGTTACACACTCCCTTCATTCCCATATACGGCAATACGACCTTTTCAGTGCGTCTACACACTCCTCGTTGGCCACGCGTAGCGGGCTCTCATCACGCAACGACAATCTGACCTGTATTCATTCACATTCCTTCTTTGGCTACGTGAACACTGCAGTTTTTGCTCCCATCGTTTTTCTCTGATATGATTCCACTCATACTACCCATCGGTTCCATGATGAGCGTCGTCTCAACATTGGACGTTCTTTTCTAGCTACTATGGGCGTGATAAAACACAGTTCTGATGGTATACCTTCACATTCTTCTGACACGTTAAAGAATTCGTCTGCTGCTGTACCGAAAGGCCCCTCATGTTGCGGTCTTTATGAAATAATACTACGCTCTCGTGGAGCAAAACGATTTTCCTGTATCACTTGCGATAGCTGTTGATGTTTAGTGTAAAAATCCTGTTACGTGTAGTGAAAAATACAGCATGATACATGCGCATCTGTCTTCTGATCAACGCCGTAACCAGGTCTGTACTATCATCGTTCGGAGACTTCTGGCTTGATCGTCATGGGTGGCCCACCTTTTTCCGCTTCTCCAGCTTCTTCCGTTTTATCTGAGGAAATTTTACAGCCTGGTCACGCGCCCGTTCTCGACGGACGGCTTCGAAAACTCCAACCAGGAGGGTAGCTGGAGTCTTGCGTCGGTTCCTGTCCAGAGGCGGAGGTCGTTCTGGATCATTTTAACTGTGTTTTTCTTCAACTGCTCCGCGGACACCACAACAACCCGGGAGCGCTCCGGCTCATGCACCGAGGTCTTGTTGTGCGTCCTTGGTTCTCTGCACTTCGTTCTGCCGGCCACCAGCGGCATGTGCCAGGAGTAGCACGAGCCAGGCGGCACGACGCCGCCTGGGTACTTCCAGTCGACGTGCGCCGCCGGGTTCATCATTTCTCTGACGCATTCCCCTCGCAGCCGGAAGAGGCCGCCGTCGCCGAGATCGACGGGGAAGATGCCAAAGAAGGCATGAAGCTTTTGTGCGCCTTTCTCTTTTAACTGATGGCGCTCGAAGTTGAAGTTTTCGATTGCTTTGACACGAGCCTGGTGTCCACCGTCCTGTTGGCCCCGTGTGCCTTGTCCTCGGCTGGCGTGACTGTTTTTATCTGATCCTTTTCCGCTACCACCGCGACTGCCCTTACCGCCTCGGTCACCGCCTTTTCCACCCCTGGGACTTCTGCCCCGGTCCAGCCCGCTTCCGGATGGCTGCTCATGCTGCTGCTGCTGCGGTGGTCCTCCGGCCCCTCCCGTGTATCCTCGGAAAGGCGTTTTGTTTCTCGGCCCTTTGTTCCGCGCGTCTTGTCTTTTCGCCTTGTACTCATTGATCTTTCGCACTTCCAGAAGGGCTCGCATTCTATAGCGGATAGCGGGAACTTGTCTACACCGCTTAACAAGCGGTGTAGACAAGCTTCCTTTTATCTTAGAAAATCGCTAAGTACGGCCGGGAGTTTCGCTTTCGCTGCTTCGGCATCTTCGTCCGCCAGGGCGGTTATGCTGTTTGTTGGGGAAGGAGTGAAACCTTTCTCTTCTTTCCTGGCGAAGGGCGTTCCTCGTATGAGGAGGTAGGCCAGCAGTGGCAGGAGCACAAAGACTGCTTTCTTGTTGTCAATGAGTTTGAGCTCGTCCAGCATTGTTTCGTCGCAAGTAGCTACCAGCTGTGCAGCTTCTTGCTCGCTTGCTATTACTGAGTTTGGTAGTATCAGACAGATGAACTGGGCGACTAGGTCTTTGACTTTCCACTCGTCTATGAGTTTGAAACTTCCTTGCAGCGGTGACTTTGACAAGTTTTTCATTTTCTTCTGGGTGAACTTCTCCCATTTTGCGTCTTCTACGTACCAAATTGTTCCGTTCGTAATTTTCTGTTTTAGGTCGTCGACCATATATGTGCGCCATCTTGCTTGTGAGGTGTCTGTTAGACCCGTCTGCATGCTTAGGCATCTCTCCAGGTTTTGGATGAGCACGATCATCGTCCTTTTTATCTCTTGTTTTTCTGATTCTATTTGTAGTAGCGTGTCGGCGCTTAGTTTTCCACTGCCGGATGTCATGACCCTGCGGACTATTTCTTCGACCCGCGGTTGTTTTGGGGTGTTACTGAACTTTGTTTCAGTTAGCATCCCTTGTACTGCCTGGTTCATTTTTGGGATTGTGTCATAGCCCGCATAGAGGATGTGCTTGATGATGCGTTGTTGCAGGTCGTTTTCCAATTTTCCTATTGCGTTTTGGGGCACGCTGCTGTGCGCTTTAATCTTTGCCTGCGCGAAGCGTTTCTTATCAAGGAAGTCTTTCCCGTTCTTTTGTCTTTGCACATAACGTGCGAATCTGGCGGACTCTCTTTCTAGTCCAAAGAAGAAAGTGCTATTTGTTCCTTTTTTGTCTGTGGGTTCTTTCTCCTCCTTCTTCTTCTTTTTTGTCTTTTCTTCTTTCTCTTTCTTCTCTTTCCTTCCACCTTTGTCATCGTCTGAGTCGTTGTCCTTCTTTCGCCTTTTCGCTGGGCGTTCGGAATCTGAAGAGTTTTGTTCCGAGTCTGAGGGATCGTCTTCGGGATCGTCTTCAGGATCTGATTCCGGGTCAGAATCGGGGATGTTAATGACTTGGTTGTCATCTTCATCGCTACTTTCTTCTGACTCGCTTTCGGTTTCGTTGTCCTTTTCCTTCTTTCCTTTCCTACTCGTGGTCCTGCACGATTTTGGGCGCTTCTTTGGGCTTGCTTTTGGTTCCGCTATTTCACTCCTTCCTTCTTCCTTTTTCTCCGCTAGGCGTTTCTTTAGGTCTTTAAACGTAAACTCATGCACTTTCGACAAGTTATTTTCGAAAGAGCATCTAAAAAATATATCTGAATCGCGAGCCCTTGCTATCGTTTCGCGGAGATCCTCCTGGAGGACGCGTGCATTGATAGCAATTGATCTGACATCGGAGTCCGCAAACGCTTCCTCGCGTTCTGCTTCTCGGAAATCTTGTAGTTCGCGTTCGGTCCACCTTGTTTTTAGATCTGCTGCGCTGCGGCACGGTGTCAGCGGTGTCATCCTCTGCGCGGACGTCCTCTCCAGCGGCAACTCATTGTATGCATGGGAAATCCATGATACTGAGTTCTGGAAATACAATTTGCTGTCCGGCGTTTTGCTGAACATGTGGGTGATGGTTTCCCATTTCTTCCCCAATCCTTCCAGCCATTTATCTACGGACTTCATCCACGCGCCACCTTCTTTCGTTTTCAGTGCCCAAAACAGGTTTTTTCGGGTGCACTGGTTCAGGCGCCAGATGGCTCTCGCGTGCGCTCCCGGCCAGAAGTTTTCCGGCAGCTCGAAGACCTTGTAATAGTTTGTGAGACACAAACTTTTTACTGCAGCGATGAAATTCTTGATGCCGGGGATGTGACCGGCGAAGGCGAGAAGGCCGGCCACATCCATGTTTTCCGCGCGGCAGTCCAGGAGGTGGTCTTCCGCTGGCTCCTGATCCTTGTCTTTGCCGCGTTCCAGCCACACCCAATTCGGCAGATCTGATTCTTCTTGTCCGGGTTCCAATTTTACTGACCTCGAGAGAACTGCGAATTTATCTGGGTGGGGGCTTTCGTGCATGTACGCATTCATCTGTATCATTTCGTCTTGGGTGAAGTCGAGCTTTTCCACCTTTGACTTGAAGACTGAATTCGTCTTTATCTTCTTCATCTGCACCGCGCCCGTTATGGGGTCCACCACGTCCTCTTCTTCGTCTGCACTCTGCCTTTTTTGAAGGTCTTCTTTTTCCTTCCGCTCCTTCTCCTCCAAATTTTTCTCTGCCTGCTTCTGTGCTGCGATGAAGGACGCTTCCTGTGCCTGAATGGAGGCTGCTGCCTGGTTTACTCCGTCTCTGTTTTTCAACAAATTTTCGATAGTAGCACTAGCCGACTGGCCTGACCGCTGATTATTTGTCCGCTCATTTTCCGGATCCGCCCCCGGCTTCCCTGCGTCCGCCCTCAATTTCCCGATCAGCGCTTGCTTGTTTGCGTTGATGCGCCTCAGTCCGTCAAGCTCATCGGCCATGTGAAGCATCCGGGAGGCGTAGTGGTTATTTTCGAGCTGCAGCTTGTTCATGTTTTCTTCCATCACATGATTCGGCAATGCAAACGTGTACGTTTCTGCCTGCAGTCGATCGAGCGCCTCGTCCCGCTTTGTCGTCATTGCGCTGAGTTCTGCTTCGAGCTCTTTTATTCTGCGTTCGTCTTTCTCCGTGACTTCGAAGAGGCCTGTGCGCAGCAGCTCCGCTTTTTCTAACTCTGGCAGCAATTTTTTCTCGACTGTGCTCCTAGCTTCTTCGCGAGCTTCCTCGATTTCCTGCGCTCTTGCGTCCTTCATATTTAAGATGTCCTCTTGAGCGAGCTGGAACTGCTTTATCTGTCTGTCGAGGTCTTCCTTCAGGGACTCCAATTCGTTCAGCGCATTTTGTGCGTTCTCATTCGCCTTATGCGCTTCGCTGCGCAGCCTTTCACTCGTCTTTCTCTGGATTTTTACCTCATCCTCCAAAGCTGCAGCGCTGGCGATGTATTCTTTAATCTTCGCCTCAGCTACGTCAGCTTTTTTCTTCTCGCCATTGAAGGCGGATTTTAAGACGGACTTTTCTCCTTGCCACTTCAAATCCAAACTCTCCAGCGCCTCTTTCTTTTTCTTCTCCGCCAAATCCAAATTTTTTCTGAGCGCCTCCGCATTCCCTTCTTGTTCTGCGATTTTGCGCTTCTGTTTGTCTATCTGGATTCCGCAGCTGTTGGCCTGTTCCACCGCTGCGTCGAACTTTTTCTGAAGCTCGTTGGCGAGCCTTTCGTGCTGCTTCTCCAGCTGGCTGGTCGCCGCTCGGACCCGCAGGTCGCTGGCACTCTTCGCGTTGGCCAGCTGGCCTGCTTTTACTGAGAGCGCCTCCTCCGTTTCCTTCTGTTTTTCTTGCGTTTTCAACAGATCTCGCCGGATATTGCACACCGTGGAGGTCATTTTTGTCAGCTCCTGGTCTTTTTTCTGAAGGTCCGCCTTTGCCTGGTCTGCCTCCTTCGTGAGCAGCATGTTATTTGCGAAGTTCGTGTTGAGCTGCGCCTCTATTTCCCTGATCACTGCCACTTTTTTGATGCATTCTTGGCACGTGATCTTTTTTGCTGCCTCTTCTTCTGCTTCTTTTTGCGCAGCCCATTCGTCCTCATCTCCTTCTTCCTGCAGCCCAGCTGCTCGCCGGAGGCGCCCGACCGCTGCCGGGGATGCCATCGATCCTCCCGACTCCTTGGGGGGGTCTTTGGCTTTATCTTCGCCTTTTTCGCCACCTTCCGGCAGCGCGTCCTGGGGCGTTTCATTCTTGGGCGCGTTTGTGATAGCTCCCGTCCAGACGTCGCTGTCCGGCTGTTCCGCACTGAGTTCCACCTCGCTTGGGGCGACCTCTTTATCAGTGCTGTTTTCCTGATCCCCTTTTTTAGCTGTGGCTTCCTCCCTTTCTTCTTCGTTCCATGTTCCTCTTTCGATGAGCAGACGTACTTTTTCTTCTGCTGCTGTAACTTCGGCGTCGCTTCCTTCCTCTTTCTCGTAGTACTCGTCGTCGTATGCCTCGATTTCGTCTCGCCATTGCCCCGCTTCCAGAGCGTCGGCTTCGTTCTGCCACCGCGCCTCCGAGTTTATCTGTTCCTCGTCTGAGACTTGAAGACTTGGCATCTCGCAATCTGAGGCGGCGCTCTCTGCTGAGGAGACTTTGGACTCCGTTTTTCGCTTCTTCTTCTTCCTCATGGAGCTTGTGCCCGAAGAGGAGGAGTCGGACGTGTTCAACAGCTTTTCCAACTTCATTTCGATGATGCGCTGACGGATCTTCTCAACGTCTTCCCCCGCGTTGCCTGCATATTGTGCTGGCAAATCGAAAGCGGTGGAACCGGTCTTGATCGCGCGCTGCAGCAGCGGTACTGGCGACTGCGCTTTTTCTCCTTCGGACCTGCCTACGAGGGCTTTATCTGCCCATTTTTCCGCTTTCTTCAGCAGGTGCTCTCTTCTTTCCCAGAACCTGTCCGTCTCGTTGTCTGACGCTGTTCCATTTCTCTCTTTTCGGTGACGCTTGCTCGAGCTTTTATTTCGCTCCTCCGAGACGGCGCGTGCGACCGTTTTTCTCTGCTCCTTTTTATCACCTTCCGCTGTCGTTACCCGTGGCTGGGGGATCATGAACAACGGGTCTGCGTGGTCTTGTTCCTCCTGCTTTGCCGTTTCCGAAGCGAGGGCGAGCAGATTCGCCATTACAGCGTCCTGCTCTGAGACTTTTTCCTCGCTGTCGAGATCGGGCAACTCCATTTGCAGTGGTTCTTGGGCGGGGAGGTCTTCGAAGGTTGTCGGTTTCGAAGGCGCTTCATCTTCCCGCTGTATTTCGGACAGCGAGAGATTGCACAGCCGGGGGCTGGTCGCGCTCCAGACCGGCGCCCATTCCGCCTGTTTTTCCCTTAGCGCCTCCCGCTTTCGAAGCCTCTCGTCGATTTCCCTGTCGTCTTTCTCCTGTGTTGCCTTCACCTCACGTTCTTTCTCCTCTATTTCTTTTATCTGTGCGACGGTAGCTGCCTCTTCCTCCTTTTCCTCTGTTTTCTTCAGGCCTGCGCGCCGTTCCCGCATTTGCTCGACAGCGTGCGCGGCGCATTCCGCGACCTGCGCCCATGCATGTTTGTCTATGGGGTCTGTTTCCCCCACCCCCGAATTCACGCGGGGCTCTTTTGCTGTCCCACTTGAGCTGGCGGGCACACTGCGGTTCTCGCCGATTACGAGATTGCCGATCGTGTGAGACTCTCCCGACGACAGGCAGGAGAGTTTTTCTAAGTCCCCTTTATTTTGAAGGTAGCTCTCCAGGAGGCTTTCTTCATAGGTCTGCGGTCCTGGAGCTATTTTTACTGGCTGCGAGTGCTCCAGGATCTGCGGCGGCAGACGCTGCGACAAAGTCGCCATTTTTCGTGGTCCTGCCAGGATCTGGCACGCCGTAGCTGCTTTTAGCTCCTTTTCCAGCTTCGCGTGCATTGTTTTATCTGTTCCTGGGACTTTTATCAGGACTTCCGGTTCTTCCGCAGGCGTCGACGGCGAGAGCAGAATCACCGAGCTGCTCGTCGACTCGGCTGGCGATTCGGCTCCAAGTGCTTTTACTGCCTGCTCCTCGCCTTTCTCGGCGACCGCTTCGCCCTTACTGCACGGGCTCTGCGCCGCAGCAGCATTTTTCTGAACCACATCATCTGCGACGGCGGCTTTTTCCTGGCCGACGGTTGTGTCTTCTTTCACCACGGCTTTTTCTTCGACAGCTTTCTTCTCTGCGCTGTTTTTCTCTGTGTCGTCTACCGCTCTCTCCTTTTCTGCCATCTTTTCTTCATCCTCGATGTCGATCGCTTCCGACAGGTCCCCGGTGTAGAGGCCGAGGGCTTCGGCGTTTCTCTTCGCCTCGGGATCACTGAGGATCTCCTCCATATCCTCATCTGCCGTTTTTCGCATATCCTGCTCATCAGCTTTCCTTGTCTTTTTTCGCTTTTTCGGAGCGGGAGCATTTTTCTTCTGGGCTTCGTCTGCTTCTGCTAGACGCTCTTCCAAGTCCGCTTGGTACCTTCTCTTCTCAGCGTTGACTTCCTCGTTCTCCTTTATTTTGTCGGACGTACCGACTTTCATCGTATTTTTCCACGACGAGGCTACTTGGTTCCATCCGTCCTTGTCTGCACCGGCTGCAGCTTGGAGGATGTTTTTCATTATCTGAGGTTTTTCTTTACTGGACCTCATTTGGTCCCGCGCTGCTGTCAGCCTTTTCAGTTCCGCGTCCTCCCACGTCGGCGGTCCGAATTTTATCTGAGGAAGCTTCACTTCCGGCTTCTTTTTCTGAGCGGCTTGAACAGCGGGGTCTGGCACCTCGAAAAACGGTCCTTCCGTCGGATGATCCGCGGACACCGTTTTTCCTGACTGTGCTGCAGTTATTCTGTTTACGGCATCTCCCATGCCACCCGCAAGGGTAAACGTGCGGCTTCCTGAAGCCGACGATTTATCTGTTCCGCTGAGTTCCAACTCGATCTCCTCGTCGCCGTCGACTAGGAGTTTCTCTGTCGCCACCTCCTTGGCTTTCACTGTCTTCATATTGCGCTTCATCACCGCAGCGGGCGCCTTGGCGGCGGTTTTATCTGCTTTATCTGTGGGTTTTTCCGCGGCTTTCTTCATGCCTGTTTTCTTCATCGCAGGAGGCATCCTTTCTTTTATCTGTGGGGTTTATTCCCTCATAGAGGTTTTAACTGCGAGGGGTTTTTACTGATCTACAAACTGTTACTGTGTTCTGGCACAAGGGAGTGTCCAGATAATTGACAGGGAATAACTATAAACTTTACCACTTGGTCAGGGAGGTTTTGCCTTTACCTTTGGCTAAAAAATCCTGTTGGTGTTTTGGAGAGAGGGATATGCATATCCTTGGTTCGACATGGAGCTGTACTGAAGATATACTAAAAGTGTTTCGGTGCAGGAGGTAGCGGTTACCGCCTCCTGCTCCTCATCCTGGCGCATCCGATCACTCCAGGGCATTGTGTCGAGTTTTTGAGCCGAGATACCTCTCAATTTATCTCGATGCATCCGAAAAAAGAAACTGTCTCACTCGCAAGGCTGCATGAACGACGATAATCCAAGACTACGCTTCATCGAACTCCGAGCTTTCTGTATTCATTGATCGATATCACGACATTTCACAGCGCCACGTTTACATGTCTGAAAGCCCACTACTAAGTTCGTTGGTCTACCTTGGCACATTGAACTCTTTCTATACTGAATTTAACTCTACTCGTTCAACTCAAAGATTTTACAATTTGATCTTGCTTGCTTAATTTTTTCTGATACACCCATGGCCGAAGCCTTGCATAGTTCGGGGAAACTCGTTTCCCCAAGTTGTACGAGCCTCTGATGATGGTGAAAACACTTGATGTTTGATATTTTTCTCTGACACGTAGGTTTGCTTCCGAAACTACCTGTTCCCGAAAGACTGTGTTCCTCCATAGCTGCTGCAGCCCGACGAGCTACTGCTGCTGCCTCCCCTGTCGGGGAAAGGGAACGCGCCGTTTCTCCTTTCGTCCAGCTTAGTTTTTGGTCCTCTTTTTTCTGTATGCTTTATCTGTTCGTCGACGATCTCCTTGAACCTTTCTTCGTCCGACTTTTTCACTATGACGCTGTTTTCGTCGTCCATCTCTACCCCGAAGAGGGCGTCTTCATTTTCCAGCTTTTCGCGCCGTTCGAGGTCTACTATCGTCCTCGCTAGTTCGTCCTCTAGCGCTTTTTCCTGCCGGCTCCTCTCGAAAAATTTTCTCTGTTCTTCACATGGCGACTCCTCCTCCGCAATTAGATCTGCTGGTCCCAGTTCCTCCCCCCAGTACGGCAGGAAATCGTCGACTTCTGGACAGAAATCGACGCCTGGAACTTCTTTCTGCTTCCACAACCATTTTTCTTCTCGCCGCAGCAGCTCGTAGTCTTCATACGCCCACGTGTCGGCGTGCTGCTTTATCCTCGCCAAGTTTTGTGGCGAGACAAGGCCGCTGGCTTCCGGCGCCAGCCGTTCGGTCATGAATTTGTCTATCTTGCAGAGCGGTACGCCCGGCATGCCGCTGCAGATGCGGCAGTGCAGGATTCTGCACGTCTTGCCCCATCTTTGCCATTTTGGGAGCTCTGCTTTATCTATGCCCTGCCTTTCTCTGTGCGTCTCCACTTTTTTGGGGTTGACCAGGTAGCCGAGGAATTGCACAATTTCGCTGCAATTTCCTTCTTCGGCCTCCTCGCATTTTCTGCAATGCTTGCCATTTTTGTAGAGGTTGCACTCACCGAACACGCTTGCGATGCGCTGCATCCACGGCAGGCGCACTACCGTAGCGCGCGTCATGATTAGTTTTCTCTGTTCGATGATGCCTGCTTCAGCTGCTCCATTGTCGATACCCAGCAGGTTCTTCGCCATCTGCAACAGGTGACAGCCTCGGAAGACTTTCGTTCTGAGACACAGATTGCAGACTCTTTTGTCTCCGAGCGTGGTGAAGTTTGCTCCGACCGAGTCTGATTCGCATTTTCTGATTCTGCTGATGACGGACGTGTGCTGGACATTTTCGCAGCCTATGATGCACCGGCAGCCCTTGCTGACGCAGTCCAGGAAGGCGATTGCACTGACTGCATTTTTCGCTGACTCTTTTAGGTGGCTGATTTTTTCATTTATGTCTGTGAGTCCCAGGTATCTAGCTTGCCGCCGGCGACTTCTGCTTCGTTGTCTAGCTTGCACGTTGCTGTTCTTCATGCGCAGTATTTCGTGCATCGGGAAGGCGTCTCTCCAGGTGTACCGGGGTAGCTTCCCTTCGATCTCCTCCTGTTCTTTTTGGGTGAACCAGAGGTCTTTCTCCTTCATGAGTCCTGCTACGTATAGCAAGAGTCCGCATCCTCCTATTTTCTCGACATACGCGCAACCCCAGCAGTACGGGGTCTTGCACGTACTCTGCTCCTCTACGGGCCTTATCTCTGCGCTGGTACTGAGCCCCCGTCCCGGTTTTTCACTGTACTGCCATACGTGGTTTCTCTGTTCGTAGAGCGGCAAGAGGCCTTGGGCGTGCCACCATGCTGCCTCCCTGTCGTTTGAATTTGTGGAGAGAGGAGAAACTGGAATTTTTCCGATTGCCATTTCTAGTTGGCTCCAGATTGCCTGTTTCTCTTCGGGAATTTGGATGTATTTTCCGTGTACCAGCACCGTGCACACAACTGGGTTGCCGGGGCTATTTGTCTCGTCCGGCTGTTGTTCTCCTCCTTCGGAGAGGATATCATGTGACGCTCGCGCTGTTTGCGTCGGCTCGTAGTTTCCCGGCAGACTTCTGCGCGCTCCTACCACGTTGATTCGATTCAACTCATTTTCCTTTTGTTCTTCCTTTTCTTGTATTTGTCTGAGCGTCTTTTCCAGCTGCTGGTTGCGCGTCCGCTCGAAGAGTGCTAGTTTTTCGACGTGCAGCAGTTTTTGCGCGTCCATCCTCTTTTCCGTGATCAGGTAGTTTATCTGACTTCTGTTGTCTTCTGATATGTCAATCAGCCTTGCCAGCATTGCTCCATTTTCGTCCACTGCACCGCGGACGGGCATTGCAGGTCTTCCGGTGATGGTTGCGTCGCTGACGACGTTATTCATATCGTTTTGCATTGCCCGGAAACCATCACGTAGCGCTGCCAGCACCCCGCTTTTATCTGCCGCGTCCGTGCTGGCCTGCGACGAGTGATGACCATTTTCCGGTACCACCGCTGGATTGTTACGTTCTGTAACCTGAGCTGGCTCCGAGCTCTCCACAACGATCACATTCTTCCACTTTTTCTTTCTTGCGTTCAGTGGTCCTTCCACTCTTGTGACGTGTTCGGCGAGCCTGTTGATGACTGGAGTCGGCCAAAGAGCGCTAGTGAGGGCGTTTACCTGACAAAAATCTGGCGCTCTCTTGATTTTTTCTGGCAGCGTCTGTGCATGGTCCGCTGCTGCATTTTTCATTTCCTCCGACGTGATGTCCATACTTTTCAGCATGGCACCGGGCATCGTGAGGCCTTCGACGTCCAGCGCCGCTATTGCAAGCGCGGCACTCGGATGCTCAATGAGCATGCGTCTATTTTTTATCTGAGCGTCATCCACGTCGGCCATCCCGAACTGCAGGTATCCGGGAATTTCATCATCCGCCATGAAGCGTGGGATTAGCGTCAACGAGTCTTGTCGAGCATTTCTGATGTATTGCAGGGTTTGATCTGAGACGCGCCGTGTGAAATCTGCTCTCCTTTTGGCAATGATATTATCTCGTATTTTATCTGGGAACAGCCTTCGCAGTAACAGCTTTTTCTGCTCGTCCGTCTTTTCTCTCTCTGCAACGAGCATTTCGCCGAGCATTCTTGGTTTGTCCTCGGTCGCCACGTAGAAGATACCTGGGAACGTGAGATTTTGTCTGTCTTCGGCAGCCATCCTCTCCGCCATTTCCACTGTTGCGGCGCAGCCGAGGAAGGCTGATAGCGGTTTGTTCCGCGTCCTGCCTTTTGCGAAGAACGCTGCTTGCATTGAAGTAACTATCTCGTGCCTAGGGATATCCCCCTTCGCAAAATTGAAATCTTCTGTCGAATCGATTAGCGTTTTTACTCTTTCGGGCGGGAACATCCGTGAGAAAAGCCTCTCCCTCCCCGCCTCTGTTCTACAATCTGTTCCAAAGATTCCAGCAGCTCGTGCCGCGATGTCGTGTGTATGCTGGGAGCAGAACACCCCCGGCAGCAACCCGCATCTGTTGGATTTATCTGAACTTGACGTATTTTCACTGACGTCTGCGCCGAAGATTCCGGCAGACTCTGCCACCATTTTTACTCTATTTTCCGCTTCGGAGATTCCATCTTGGTACCACTCCGCAGCGCCGACCATGAGGTCCTTTTTTAGCACCGCCTCACCGGATTTATCTGTCATTAACAAAGCATGGCACGCCGAGACGTCCTGCCAGCATTGGAAACGTTCTTTAACTGATTTTGTTTTATCTTGCTGGTCCAACCAGCCGTCGTGCCAAATAGCCTTGGTAGGCCGATTTAGCAGCCAAGCATGCCGTTGGCTAAATTGCTGATTTGAACTGCTGTTTATCTGCGACATCTTGTGCGAGTCTAGATCTGAATATTTGCGTGGCAGCGCCACCTCGTGTCTAGTTCTGGACTATGGTTTTTTGCGGGAAAACCGAGGATGGTTGAAATTTTGAATCACCAAGCATCATTCCGCTCTATCCAATCGAACCGATGAACAGAGTAAGTTTTTCGAACGATGAACTGTTTTTAGAACGAGTCTCTCCACGGTGGCTCTACAATCAAATCCGATGTAACCGTGTGTACACGCCTTAGCGTATGTCACGTACTGCACACAAACTGTAACGACGACACCTCACCCGGCGACCAACCGAGTGAGGCGGGGGGAACAATTTAACTGTGTTCGGCTAGAAGACAGCGATCTCGCAACGCGCAGCTGTCCAGGTCGCAATAACCTCGAGCTGCACTTTAACTGTGGGAAACCGCGTATTCACTGTTATTTTTCTGACTGCAACAGGGTCCGCGCTTTATCTATTTTTCTGACTGCCACTGCTCCACAGCTATTTGTCTGACTGCAATTTATCTGGCTGCGATTTATCTGACTGCGATTTATCTGAGCGTCGCATCGATGACAACGACGCTGTCCAGCAAAACTGCGGACAAAAAATCGCCACCGAACAGTGCTGTGTTGGAATCACATCTGGGCTCCCAACGGGAGCTCAGCAGCACTCGAAAAGTTTTTCACAGCATGATTCCGTGCGCAGAACACGAGGCCAGAAGAATCATGTGCTTCAGCATGAGGCGGGAGGTCACGCACAACCTATCTCCCGTCTCTAATGCCTTTTCGCGACTCGCGCAGCAATATCTACTGCCAGCCGACTACTCTACACCACCCGATCGGGCGTTCCAATGGCTACCTGAGCTTGCTGTGCTACGACACCCCCATGCCGCACCACCCACTCAGCTAACCAGGAAAGGACAGTGTATGGGTTCTGCATCGTGGCAGAACTCATACTTTATCTATTTTCCGTTTATCTATCTGTCCTGTGTGAGCAGACCATAAATGTTCAGCACACGTTCTATCTTTTTCAAAAC
>Ga0208129_1000446_pt1 | contig 17725 bp, 12 predicted proteins | sample ETNtaG_13_FD_185759 | JGI IMG/M metagenome (GOLD analysis project Ga0208129, IMG submission 185759) | Marine microbial and viral communities from oxygen minimum zone, Eastern Pacific Ocean - ETNP201306PF47B (SPAdes) (version 2) | ecosystem: Environmental > Aquatic > Marine > Oceanic ...
GCTGTCCGGTCGTCGGTAAAACGCACGTTCTTTACGGATGTCGCGACGGCACATTCGCCTGCCTGAATCGGGCGGACGGAAAAATCATCTGGAAGAAAAAGGTCAAGACCCGGTTCCATTACGAGCCGATAATCCTTGGCGATGAAGCGCTGTATGTTGAGAGAATAGAAATAGCAGGCTCACGTACCCCATGGAATCTCATGCTCGCCAAACTGGGCTCGGGCGAATCTCGCCACCTTCAGTATTCAGTAAGGAAGGGTGACAAGTACGAGAGCACCAACTTCAGCTTCGGGAACGATCCCGTTATGCCTTTCAGTTACTACAAAGGCACCCTTTTCCTCGTCGATCGTCATGGTGACAGCGGCCACACCGCCTACACAGTCAATCACCCCTGGCATCCCATCGGCGGGGGATTCCATGTGATTCGGCCGATGGCTGAGGAGGAAAAGTAAGGAGGCGGGACTGATGGGTGAATGATGGGACGATACGACAAGAGCTGTAAGTGGCACGTACAGCATCACGGGGATTCTTCCACAGTTCCAACCCTCATAACTCAGGTCTGTGTACCAATAGCTCAACTTTCCGTTTCCTTACCAATCGTTGAGACCGAATGGTGACTCCGTCCTTCTCATCCACCAGTACGAATGATTTTCCTGAAAGCGGATCCATCACTTTCCTGCAGGCTTTCTCGCCATCCAGGAACAGGTGAATTGCCGCTACGAGCATCTGGACTCGGGACAGTTGGGCCCCGTGCTGCATGTGGAAAGATGTGGCCGCAGGCATGATCAGTTTGCTTATTGGATTCGCGTTTTTCAGGCCTTCTTCGAATTCAATGAGCTGCTGCTCAGCCGCCGGGAATGGCTTTTCCATCGCTTCGATGAATCGGTCATAGTCCTTTTCAGTCTGTTTCAGCATGGCATCGATGGCCGGCTTCTGCCCTCCTGTTAAAAGCGCGAATGTGATACCTTCCGCGCCCAACAGTTCAAGATCCTTGCCGGCTTTGGCGGGGTCGGCGAGTGTTCTTCTGAGCCACCCCAAGTACACTCTCTTCTCCATACGAATCCCATCGGCCGGCGTGGAGTGAGGCTGAAGTTTTTCCATCGAATCCAAAAGACCATGCAGTTGAGCGGGGGACATCAGCCACAAGTGCTGAGCAGCGGTTTCCAGTGCCATTCGCTCAATGGCAATTCCGACCAGCACACTGATGAGCAGGCCATCACTGCTGACGTGCCTTGCCAATCTCATCACAACGGCCAGATCCTGGCCGGCGGCCCGTTGCTGATTCTCAGAGAACATCATTCGAATGTTTAGACAGGACGCCCGGGCCAGGGACCGTGCAAGCTGCAAGTGTCCAAGGAGCAGGCTTGGCCCCTCTTCGAAATTGAGTCCCCAATCACATTTTTCGAGTGCGGCACCGCGGCGGAGGTTCTTGAAGGATGCCTCGTATTGTTTCAGCAGACCCCTGGTCTGCGCGTCGAGGCGGGCTTCCTTCCAGTCACCGAGGACCTCTTCATCAGCCATTTTCAATTTCGGTGCATTCAGAAACGCCTGGTAATACTGCAGGGCAGCATTTTCAGATCTGGTAGCTGTTTCACCGTAGAGACACGATCCGGCCAGAACAAAGGTGGTAAACATTCTCATTCGATTCATGTTCGATAAGTGCTTGAGGGTGGCTTCACGGTTCAGAGAAGACGGGAAGCATTCCCCAAAGAGGGCCTTCCTTCACTTCAATGCGTATTTTTTCTTCAAGTATCCTTCAAGGTTTTCACGCTCTTCATCGGGGAGCGACTTGCTGTAAACCAGCAACTCAGCCAGTTCGCCTTTGTGATTGACGATGCCGGGACGCATGCCGAAAAGCAGGCTCAGGTTCATGGTGGTGCCGGCGCTGGTGTATTCAGGGCGGCGGGTCGCAGTTTTTCCATCACGATAAATGAGTACCCGTTTTCCCCGGCGGGCGAGAGCCCAGATGCAGAATCTGCCCCGGTCAAACGGCTCTCTCAGGAAGGTCGTATGGCCCCGTTCCCCGACGGAGAAACGAAAAGAGAATTCCCGCTTCTTCAATTCGGAGGGGCCGATGCGGCCGTCGTCGCTGTCGCCGACGATGGAGCCACCTTCATCGCCAGTGAAGGAAGCGACGAAGATAATCGTGCAATCACCTTTCAAGGCGATCAAGCGCCTCAAGGTCATGTACTTCTTGGCTGCACTGCGAAGGGCGGGCAGGCCGTTGGCCCTGTTGGGGATGAGCTCCGGGGCCCGGTCCGCGGCGACTCCGGCGTGCTTGCCATTTCCGGACTGATCCGCCCATGCAATGGCTGCCGTGCCCTCACGAGTCACACCCCTGTCTGCACTCATCCAGAGCTGCAGGCCATCGCGGGGAATGGACGGTCCACCGATAGTAAAATCCGCGCTCGCCAAGGCTGGAGGCTTCATTCCCCATTTGAAGGCCTTGGCCCTCAACAAACAGCTCTGCTGGATTTCAAGGGGGTGCTGATATTTCTTTGACCGTCGGCCAGGCTCGGAGCCGTCCAGCGTATATCGGATGACTGCACCATCCGACTCGGTGCTCAGGACAACTTTGACGGGCTTCTCGAAAGTGCCACCGAAGGGCCGGATGCGGACCGGCTCGACCGTTTTCTTATTCTTCTCTTGAAGCACGTGGAGCGCGTAGCAAACCGCGTTCATTTTGCCGTAGTCGTTCATGTTGTGCAGAACCATGTTGTCGGACCAACCGAGCTGCCCGGAGACGCGCCTCGACCAGGCTTCCATGGTCTGGTCAAGCCGCTCGGCGTTTTCCTTGTTCGGAGAAAGCTCCCATGCAAATGCGGCCATCTCCGGATTCAACCCTCCTCTTTGCAGCCTGGTTTGCTTTTTGGCCTCGAATGTCTCTTTGATTTTCTTTCGCACCTCTCGACCGGCGATGGGATAGAAGTTTCTCATGGCAGTCGTGAAGTAGTCGAAAAAGGTCAAACGCTTTCCGGTCTCTTCAAGGTTGCGATGGTAGTAGTCGATGAATTCGACGGCGCGATCGTAATACTGCCGATCCAGTGTGTGCTGGTAATAGAGCATCATGGTGTTGATGTTGGTGTCAGTGTTTCTGCCCTGGGTGAAGTCGCGATGGCGGTAGTTGGTCGTGGCGATGAGATGAAACAGGTCGCTGGCCCGTTGGGAACCTGTGGCGTAGTAGTGGATGGGAATCCCTGCCAGGGGCGCGTGGGCACCGTGGGGCCTCCTGGCGCCTACCCAGGGGTCATACCCGCCGTGGCGAATCATGTTGCCGACAAAATCTCTCTCGTGGTAATGCACGGTGGAAACGTCCATCTTGTTCAGACCGCGGGCTTCAGCGACCAGGAAATCAAGTGGATCGCCGCTGCGCAGATACTGAAACCACAACGCCTGCAGCATGGTCCCGCCGCCCATCAGGTGGCCACTGTTGTACCAGGCATATTTGGGGTGGTAGTTAAACCAGCGCATGTGGGTCTTCCTGAACGCGTAACGAAAATTGCCGTATTCCAACATCCCGTACCATCCCCAGCGCTCCATGACGTTGCGTGCTTCAGCCATCATCGCCCGATTGACGCCTTCGATTTCGGGCCGGTAGGCGCCCGGCAGTACCTGTTTGCCCATCACGCCAGTTCGGACGTTCCACTCCCCTGAAACGAATGGGACAAAAGGCATATCGAATAATCCGGCCAATCTGCCGGGATCGAGCTTCTCGGGCTCACGCTCAAACCAGATGACGAACTCATGGGTTCGGGAGACACCCATGGCCGAATGTTCGAGCGTATGGGAGACATACTTCATTGGATTGTATTTTGGATGACGGTAGCTCGGATCCTTGGCTGCGAAGTCCTGAAAGTGTTTTGGGTTCTTCATCTCGGTTCGCTTGAGGTCCAGCTCCCCTGCCAGCTCGCCCGGCCAGAGGCCGACATGGAGGGTCCTGTCGTGATACGCGAGCGCCTTGGGGCACATCTGCCACATGTTTCGCAGGAACACGCCTACACCGGCATCCTCGCCTCTGAGCACCAGCCCTCCGGGATAGCGCCGCCCCTCCGAAATCACCTGCCTGCCGTTGAAAACCCGGAAGCGGCCACTGAACTCCGGCGAGACAGGAGGATAGCTCGGCCGGGCTGTGTTCTCCTGAAAAACTGAAAACCGCTGCGCGCCAATGGCTGATGTCTTTGAAGCTAAGCTGAGTGACCATGAAGCTTTTTTCATCTCAGCTTTCAGGGGCCAGCGGACGCCAATGTCGCTGATGACATGAGTGTCTGGATTCTTGCTGATCACAAAGGTGTGATGGATGCGGATGAACTTCCGACCCCGGTAAAAGGTCATGCGGACAACCGATGGCGAAAAACGGTCACCATCGTCGGACCTGTGCCATCCTTCCACTTTCAGAACCGAACGCATGAAGCCGTTGGTCTCGATCGAAGGATTGGATAAATGGAGCCTGAATTGTGTTGGGCTGTCGTCATCCCGTTTCCTGACCCCGATCCGGGATACTACTTCTCCGCCTGCAATTTCCTTCCCGCCAACTTGGACGAGGACTTTCTGCTTTCCAAAAACAACTTTCATCGGGCCGGTATCCACTTCCACATTTTCACCGGCTTTGCGCGCCAGCGGCACGAGTGGCTTCTGTTTTCTGCCGCTCAGGCCGAGCTTGAATTCCGCAGTTCCGGCCGCCGCTTGAGAGCTTTGGAAATCCAACAGCAGCCACTTGACGCTGCCGTCCAGCCAGCGCCCAATCACTTCAAACTGAGCGGGCACGGGTCTGCCATTCTTCAGGACAAGTCGCGAAAGATCATTAACTTTCAACGCCCCTTCCGGAAGAGGGATGCTTCCAGTAACGGGAAAATCTTCACGAGGGACCGAACCATGATCCGTCACCCGGATGATTGGAGGAAGGCGGCCATGTTCGCCATACGACAGTTGCGGCAAAGCCAGCAAGACTGCACTTGCAGAGATGAGATTCAAAATGGTTTCTTCAACTGTCGGATCCAGTTCCAGAGAGTTTCAAAGAAATAGAGCCACGGATGAACCAGGAACACGGCTCAGATTCAGGAAGTAATATCCGAACCAATCCAGACATGTCTATCTGCGGTTGGGGCAGGCAGCGCGCAAGATGACTTCCCTTTGCCCGATCAGAACAACTAACTGGTGCAGCTACCGTAATCCTGGCCGCGGGTGCAGCTAATCCTGCATTCATCTCCAGGTGTTTCAGACATGATCCGACCAGATCAAGGGTGGTAAGCATTCTCATTCGGCTCGTCTCACTTCTTCCCGATGCAATAGGGATCACGCGGCGGAAGCGGCCAGATGAAGAAGCCACCCTAAGCCTAGGCTTGCGGAAAGCCCAGCTTGGGGTCGTACATTTGGAGGCAACGATCGGGTTGCTTTAGACCGAGGAGTCGCAGGCGTTGTTCGGACGCTCCGATGAGTGCTTCGCTGGGCAGTGCCCGGTCGTATTCGTAGCGCTTGATCCACCAGTATCCGTAATAGAGATACACACCACGGCGCGGGCCGTTGCTGCGATTCGTCGCCGCGGTGTGCCAGAGCGCGGAATTGATGAATACCGCATCTCCTGCCTTTGCTTCGACGGCCACTTCTCCATCAAGTGGTTGATGCTTTCTTTCATCCTGTGGCGGCCTGTAATCTTCTCGGTGGCTGCCGGGAATAATTCTTGTCTGGCCCCGATCGGGTGTCATTTCATCGAGGTATAGAATCGTGTTTATGGAAACCGGCCGGTCGCCGGGAAACGAGAAATCGCGGTGCCACGACCGCTCAGGAAAATTGCTGCCCGGGCCGAAGCTGAGAAGGTCATACTGGAGGAGCTGAACCTGCCGTCCGAATATGGCCTGATGGCGCTCGATGATAGGCGGGTATTCGATCAGGCCAAGAAAACACTCGTGCTTCAAGAGAACGTGCTGATTGCATTTCGGATGAGCATCCCAGACTTCATCAAAAACTTTGCGAATACGTTCGAGATGCTCCGCATCCACGATCTGCGGGACGTGGAGGAAACCATCCTCGATAAAGGACTCTTTTTCGTGTGCGCGGATCATGATTTGGTTTTCACAGGGAAGTATTGGTGGTTGCCGGCGCCCTCATTAATCCTCTTGTCTGTATCGTCAGGCATCATATGTCTCTTCTTGCTTTCCTTATCGACCGGTCATTAATCGTCCTGTCTGTCGCACTTTCCCTTCTTCTTCAACCAGGACAAGAGGCATCCGATGCCCCAGAGCGTCGAGGCGACGGGCATATTGGACCAGCCACGGTAGCCGGTTTTGTCTCTGGTGTACATTCCCCAGTGTTTGTCCGTGCCATCCAGATAGCGTTGATGCGCGCGGCACATCGCATGGCAGAGCCCGGATGCAATGTGGTCGTCCAGTTCCAGACAGTCATCGAGAACCTGCCAGGCGGCACACCAGGCCCCGTAGGGGATCGTCTTCTTGCCCGCGGGCCGGCCTTCCCAATCGACGTGGAACCCTCGGCGATTGTATTCCCAGCCGTAATATGAAGAGCCTTCCTCTGAAAACATTGCTGCACCGAAATGCGCTGCCATCACCAGACGGGTGTGCAGTCGCGAGCGAAAAGGATGGTCATCCGGCAATTCTCGATAGAGCGACGCCATCCCCAGCAGAATGATGGCGTGGTAACCGTGCGAGAGATTATGTCCCGGCCAGGCGCCGCCAGGGTTCTGGCCGTCAAAGGCCGCGCCCTCCGTCCGCCAGATTGCAGAATCAAGGTACTTCTCGTCACCGGTCAGCCGGTAAAGCTGAGGCAGAAACCACATCGCGAAAAGGTCGTAATTCACATTGCCGGTGAGCGGCTTGTCGAGTGTCCAGTCTCCCGCGCGCTTCAAGACATCCAGCGCTCGGGGGCACTGCAACATTTCGTGGGCCATCACGAAGGGCAAGGCACCGTACCCGGTACAGTAAAAATTGTCCTGGTCATTGAGCCGTTCCTCTTCACCCATTCCCCAATAAAGGAACGCTCCGGATTCATGCTGGTCGTGCGACAGCAGATAATTCAGCGCGGCACGTGCAAAGCCCGTGTATTCCTCGTTGCCCCACACTTCGCCCGCCAGCATGTAGCCCATGGCAATCGATGCAGTTGTACGAACGAGCGGATTCTCTCGTGTCTCCGCGGCTGGCTCATCTTCGTTTGGGACGAGCATTTCGTATCCCTTGCCGTAACTGCCATTCCCGTTGGCAAGTGCCTGGACTTCCTCGTGTGCGAGCTCAAATGCCGCCTCGAGTGCGTCTGTGTCCGGGTCCGGAAAAGGGAAAGGGCAACAGACAGGGCCAACGCGTTCCACCGGACGCAACACACCCGGCACGAGGTGCCCGGGAATCACCATCTCCAGATGCCGGCTTACAACGAAGCGTTGATTGGTTTCCGGCAGGAACAATTCAACCTGCAATCGATATGTTCCCGGCTGCCCTCGCCGCACCTGCTCCCAAAGCATCGGGTGGACATGGTCTGACGAATCTATGGAAAACTCATCACTGATATGCTGGCGTGAGCGTCCGAGCGGATCGCTGATCATGATCGCCACACATGCCTTCTGCGGCTGAGCATCGAGAATGTGCAACGAGAAAGGCATCCGCTGCCCCGGCACCACTCCGATGGTGTGATCAGGAATATCGATGAATATGCGAGGTGGCTTGCTCAGCATTGTTCCAAGGCCAGGCGTAGACGATGCTCCGCTTTACCCCTTCATACGAATGAACCGCTTTCACTCCAAACGGTAAAGGTGCATGATGGCGAACCTGCTCTCCTCATCAACACAATGCTCAATTACCCAACCGAAAATACGTACGCGCTCGGCCTCATGAGCGACGACCGGGAAGAATTTCAGAAGGCTCAGTCCGAGATGCTCGAGCTGGCAAGAGAGACACGGCATCACGCGAACTGCATCCTGATGCTGTCGCGCATCATTACGGCTCTGAAGGTTTCAGAAGCAAAGCTCGACCCGGAGGTGGAACAAGAAATCTCTGAGATCATGCGTGAGGTTCTCATCAAGATCGAAGGCATGACACACCTCGGCTATACCAACAAAGTTCTCTACGAGATCTTTGCCATCCTTGGGGGCGCACAGCTCCTGAACGAACCGATGACCGAGGCGCGGGGCGTGAAGCGTTTTCTCTCCTGGGTGAACCTCACCTCGATGAGCTTGGCGACGCACGAGTACATGTCGCCCATGTATACCTCGACCACCAATAACGCGCTGCGCGCCCTTATCGAAGAGCAATCCAATCCGGAAGTCCGGTTCAAAGCGCAGATCATGCTGGAACGTTGGTGGCTTCACATTGCGTTGCGCTATCACCACCCGATGCGGGAAGTGGCGGGGCCTTACAGCCGATGCTTCTCCCAGCCGAGCATTGTCGCCGGCAACTTGCGGCGGCGAATCCGGCAGGCATATGGCTGGGAGAGTTTTTATGAATCCAGCCGCAACGCTGAGCGGAAGGCGGAGCGCGAAGTCGATTACATGCCCGCGTACATCGACGAGTTGATGACGGAGAAAGAGTTGCCGTGCTGCATTCGCGAAATCTTTCAGACCGCACGCAAGCCCGAGCACCTGCAGGCAGGAGATGGATGGGACTGGCTGGAGATGTTTGCCGACCATCCCCGTGCGCCGGGCAGTTTCAAGATCTGGTTCGAGGACCAGTTCAGGCGAGAACACTTCCGGCCGGTCAACTGGGGAACAACCTGGCTCGGAAAATTTACCACCCTCGGCAGCCGCAACTTCCGCGGCGAGCCCTACGCTGAATCTCACGCACAGAGCCCGATCAATGTGCTGGCGCAGACCTTCAACGAACGGGCCCTGCGCCCGAATCACGAGGTCTATTGCCGTTACTGGAACGAGGCGGGGGAAACGATCGGTCGTGGCTCGATTTTCAAATGCCACCAGGAAGAAAACGTTGCTCTGGTCGGTCACCTGATCGATTGCGAGCTCGGCCTCAGGCAGAGAGTCGAATCCGGCCGGCTGATGCACTTCTGGGTGTTCGAAGACCTCGACCAGTTGGATGGACTGTGGGTGGATGGTGAGCCGGTAAACGAGTTTCCATGTTCGCTGCAAATCGATTCGGTTGTCGTGATCAAGGATGGTTCGGGCTGGATCGGCCTACGACCTGTTTTCCTGCGGGGCGCTGAAGGGATCGAGCCGCGGATCGAGATCACCAGCAGTCCTGCGTCCGATAGCATCAGATATGACAGTTACTACTGGCCGGAAGGTGTGTCACCGCCGGCAGACCACAAGATGCTTCAGCTCCGGATGATCCACTACGAGGGCGAGTCCCGTTCTTTCACTGCGGATGAATTGGGCCCAGCGTTCGCGGTAAGCGCGATTGAAGTTCATGATGAAGATGCCTTCCCGGATGCCGCCGCCTTTTTTAAACACCTTCAAAAGGTGCAGATCTCAATCGAAACGAATTGGAATGAATCGAAGAAAGAAGATGAAACCGTCATCCGTTACTCGTCCCAATGTCACAGCCTCGAACTGAACGACAGCGGGCACTTCCTGGAGGGTTCGCCCCGTACCTGTCCAAAGACACAGGTGGATTCATCATACGTGAATTCGACCGTCACCGGCAGCGTCAGCCTCGGCGAGGCGAAGGTTGATGCGTCCGAACCTGTGCCGATGACGCTCGTGAAGACTCCGCGCAGCGAAGCTTATGTCATTCTTCAGATCGCCAACCAACCCGTTGTCGACATTACCTTCAGCATCGGGAAGAAGAGTATCAGAATTCCAAATGCTGAGTTTGGGAGGTACACCGTCTATACGGGCAAGCAGGAGTGGCGAGTGGAGAGGTTCGCTCTTGGGGACCTTCCCGGCCATCGCTGACTCTGTAGGACAGGTGAACCGGCAGAAGGGGATGCAAAGGGCGAAGGCGAGCAGCGGCGTGTCGGATTTGTAACCGAGGCAGAGATTCGATTAGGATTCAGTCTGCTTCTCTCCGTTCCTCTCCCTTGCAGATGTTGTGAAACCTGCACCCAAACATGACTGACGACCAACATTTTCTGTTCGACCTCCAGGGCTATCTCGTCCTCGAAGACGTCCTCACAGAGGACGAAGTCGCCGCGGCCAACGGGGCCATCGATGAACACCTTGATATCATCCAACACCGCGAGCCAACTCTCTCGAAAGGTTGCGAGAACCTCGCCGGTACTACCGGACGGGGCGGCTTCACGCAGAACCCGCTCTCATTATATCGGCCGTGGTGCGATCCCTTTCGACATATGCTCACTCATCCGGTGGCGGTCGATATCCTCAACGAGATTCTCGGCCCCGGATTCCGATACGATCATGCGCAGATGCTCATTCGTATGATTAAGGGGACGGAAGGCCACTTCCTGCATGGCGCGACGACCCACGATCCGAGCCAGTATCACCGATTCATGCACGGCCGCGTCCAGTGCGGATTATGCGTGGTTTCATGGCAGCTTACCGAGTGCAAACCGGGAGACGGCGGTTTCGCGTTCATTACCGGCAGCCACAAACTCAACTATCGTGCGCCGCGCAAAGTCCTTTCTCTCGATGACGATCTCGGCGTGGTCGAACAGCTCGTCTGCAAGCCGGGTACGCTGGTGATTTTTAATGAGGCGCTGATCCACGGCGCGCTTCCCTGGAAGGCCGACGAACGGGAACGCAGGTCAGTCCTTTTCAAGATGTCTCCAGGCTACCTCTGCTGGGGACGGCCTGCGGAGTGCATGATCCAGGATCCGACCGAAGAGGAACTCGCCCTCTTCGAGCCACCATATCGAACGAACCGGCCAACGATTGGAACTCCCGAATGACAAGAGTAATTACCGTCGGCGCAGCGCAGTCCGGCCCGATCCACCGACGGGAATCCCGCGCGGACGCTGTCGAACGCCTGCTGGTCATGATGCGTCAAGCGCACGCGAAAGGGTGCGACCTGGTGGTCTTCACCGAGTGCGCGCTGACCGCGTTTTTTCCTCACTGGTATATCGAATCCCAAGACGAATTGGACGGATGGTTCGAGCGGAAAATGCCCAATGATGCGACTCAGCCACTTTTCGACGAGGCCGCTCGGCTTGGCATCGGTTTCCATCTCGGGTTTGCCGAACTCGTTGATGAAGAGGGACAGGCCCGGCATTACAACGCTTCAGTGCTGGTCGGCAGCGATGGCCGGATCATCGGCAAGTTCCGCAAGATTCATCTCCCCGGCGTTTCCGAGAACATTCCCGAACATCCGTTCCAGAATCTCGAAAAGCTCTATTTCGATATCGGGGATCTTGGGTTCAACGCCTGGAGTGCATTCGGCGGCATCATCGGCACGTGCATTTGTAATGATCGCCGTTGGCCGGAAACCTACCGCGTGCTGGCCCTCAAAGGCGCGGAGATGATCCTCCTCGGGTACAACACGCCATCGCACAATCCCGCGAACCTGACGGCCGACCACTTGGCCTGTTTTCACAATCACCTGTGCATGCAGGCGGGCGCGTACCAGAATGCGTGCTGGGTGGTGGGCGTCGCCAAGGCCGGAGTAGAGGAAGGCGTCGCACAGATCGGGCAAAGCTGCATCATCGCCCCGACCGGCGAAATCGTCGCTATGGCAGCGACCCTGGAGGATGAGCTGATCGTCGCCGAGTGCGATCTCGATCTGGCCAGCCGCACAAGGGAGACTTCGTTCAACTTCGAAGCCAACCGCCGCATCGAACACTATGGGCTGATCGCCGAGCAGAGAGGCATCGAGACTGAGACGGAGCCATGAGGTCTCGGTAGAATGGCCAGAGGTGGGTCCGCAGATCCGAGTACAGAGCGGCTAGACTGCCAGGACCTTTTCTATCATCTCCGTGGTGTAATCGTGGTCCTCAAAGTACGCCAGTTTCACCTCGCTCGGATCGAGGGTGATGGTCAGGTGTGAGACATTCGGGAAGACGATACCGTCGGCGACGGCCTGGGCGCGGCGTTTGAGTGGGTCGAGGACTTGAAGCTGGATAGTGGATTCCAGTGGAATGACTGCCGGGCTGAGTCGTGGCGTGTGCGGGCAGATGGGGGTAGCGCAGAGGACCCTCAGACTTGGGTGACATGCGGGGCCGGCCGCGGAGAAGTTGTAGGCCGTTGAGCCGAGTGCGGTGCAGAAGACCATGCCGTCACAGACCATCTTTTCTACGACGGTGATTTCATCGATCATGATTCGGAGATGAATGGCCTGGGGGACCATGCGCTCCAGGTAGATATCGTTAATCGCTGCCGCTTCCCAGGTCTGGCCATCGATGCTCTGCGCGTGGGTGCGGATGCGGGGGAAGCTCCGGATGGTGTAACTCTTCGATTGAAGCCGGCAGACGAGTTCTTCAGAGTCTTCAGGAAGGTTGTTCAATAGAAAACCTACCGAGCCGCAATTGATACCGAGGAAGACCGCATTGGGTGAATAATGCTCACGCACAGCGCGCAACATGAATCCATCTCCGCCGAGCACGATGTTGACGTGTTCATCACCCTCGAGATCGACACGCTCTGCAAGAAACTCATGCAGGCTTGCGGCCTTGGGATTTTCTTCATCGTAGAGAATCTTCATGGTTCTTAACTTAATCTTCGTCGGATTCAGGATTCAAGAGGACTCACTGTGAATCCATCTGAATCAAACTCCTGATGTTACTGAGGATATTCGAAAAGGCGATAACGGTAGCCAAAACCTGATGCCTCTCCTGTTTGGATCCGTTAACCTGTTGGGTGTCTTCATGCGACATGTTTGAAACAAGCAGACGGAGGGGTTCATGCCGGCCAGGCTAATGGCCATTGAGGGGTTTATATCCGGGCAGACATTCTTTGTGCCGGATGACGAGCCGCTGCGGATCGGGCGTATGCCGGACGCGGAGATACCGATCATGGAGCAATCCATGTCGCGTAATCACTGCGAAGTCTTCAGGAAAGGCAATGCGTACATGTTGCTCGACCAGGGCTCGAGCAACGGAACTTTTGTCAATGACAAACGCACGGAAACTTGTGTCCTGAAATCGGGCGACGAGGTGCGAACAGGCTCTATCAAATTCGTTTTTGCCATTGATGAGGAGGCAGCGAAGGAAATACCCACCAAGCTAATCCTGGTTCCTGAAGCGGAGGAGAAAGGAAGCAAAGACAGGCAGTTCGAAGCAGAGAAAAGCGGCCGGAAGGATTCGGCTCTGATACAGCTCCTCGAGCCACTGAGGCAGCAGAGAATTCCAAATGCTTCGCCAGAAGCCAAAACGATTGCCGAACCGAAGGATGTGCCTGAAACCATCAAGCCGAAAACAGTGGCTCAGGGATCTTCACCGGCACTGGAACGGATTCGGCCAGAACAGGAGAAAAAGGAAGCGGCGAAGAAGGGTACGCACCCGGTTATCGAAGCCGGTGTGCCAACCATCAGCGAACCGCGGAAAAGACCGGCGCCACCTTCAAAACGACATTTTGTCAACCGTTGCCCAAACTGCACGAAGCCGATCTATCAGGACGAGATGGACAGCGGCCAATGCAAGACGCTGGAAGCCAAACTACACTGCCCCGGATGCACGGAATGCATCGAGCTCGTCGGTAAAGACTTCGGCGATTACCACGTGTTCGGGCTGCTATCCATCAGCTCTATTGGAGCCATTTATAGAGCGCAGCATATCGAGACCGATCATCCGGTGGCGCTGAAGATCATGACGCGTGAGGCGGCCAAAGGTGAAGACGCGGTCCTGCGGTATATCCGGCAAGCCAAAGTTGGTAAGGAGATCGATCATCCGAACATTGCGGCGATTTACGATCTTGGCGCGTTTGAGGGCAAGCCGTTCATCGTGATTCAATTCATAGCCGGCCAGTCACTGATGAGCATGATTCATCAGAAAGGCAAGCTGACTCAGAAGGAGGCCGCGGCCTTTGTCTGGCCCATCGCAGATGGGCTTTACCACGCGCACGAACGCGACATCATCATCCGGGATTTTCGACCCCACCTCATCAAGATCAGTCAGAAAAGTGTTCCCATCCTGACCGACCTGGGCCTTGCCAAGAGCATCAGCGATCCCGGCAGCCAGTTGACCGGACAGCATCAGCGGGTTGGCAAGCCGGGCTACCTCGCCCCGGAGCAGATCCGAACCGAAAAGAAACTCGACCACCGCGTCGACATCTACGCGCTCGGCGCCACTCTCTACCACGCGGTAACCGGGCGTCCTCCTTTCGTCGGTGAGACCGCGCGTGAGATCATGCAGAAGACGCTCGGCGACCCGGCGCCGAATCCGACAGAGTTCAATACCGGTCTCTCGGACGATTTCGTTCTGGCTATAGCCACTGCTATGGCTAAGAAGCCCGAGGAGCGGTTTATAAGCGCGAAGCAATTTGGCGCTGTTTTAAAGCACTTTGCGTGAAGCTTTGCGGCTATCATCAAAAACAACCTGAAATCTGAAACAAAAGCCCATTGCTGGTGGATGTTCGCAGCTTTGTTTTATATACCTCCCGCTTCATGGGAAGCGCCCTTCGGTGAGGCGCAGAATCTGACAGATCACACACAAGAATCATGCACAAGTACATATTTATGGGCATCCAGGGCAGTGGTAAGAGCACGCAGGCAAAGATGCTCATGGATGATTATGACCTGGTTCACATCAGCGTCGGCGACATCTTTCGCTGGAATATTCAGATGCACACCAAGCTGGGAGCCCGTGTGAGGAGGATAATCGACGAGGGCAAGCTGGTATCAGACGATATCGTTGAGGAGATCGTCCGTGATCGACTCGATATCCATGACTGGAATTACGGGTTCATCCTCGACGGCTTCCCACGGAATCACCCTCAGGCGGAATTCTTCCTGGAAAGCTACGACGTCGACGCGATTGTCCACATAGAAGTCCCCGATGACGAAATCCTCAGACGTATCGACGCCCGAAGGCTCTGTGATAGCTGCGGCCTCGACTACAATCTCATCGAGCACCGCTCAAAAGTCGAGGACAAATGTGACGTCTGCGGCGGCAGGTTGGTGCGGCGCCCGGATGACGAAGAATCCGCAGCGCGACAGCGTATGCAGGATTACCATGAAAAGACCAGACCGATCCTCGAGGTCTTCGCTCGTAAAGAACTCGCCATCATGGTGGACGGTCAGAAAAAACCAGACGAGATTCAGGCCGAGATTCGCTCTCGTCTCGGACTTGAATAGAGCCTGCCAGATCCTCGGAGACAGTTGTTTAGGCCCGCCAACGAGCGGGCCCGCAAATCGTCGAAGCAACAGCCTGCATTGGCACCGCAGTCAGGAACGAGGGACGCCCGTCCGCAGGGCAGGGATTCGCAAACAGACTGCTGCGGCTGCGATAATCCACACAATATTTCAGCGGCATTCGTATCTCAGCGCTTTCATGTTCTGTTCCTTAATCCCGGCGAAAAACCGGCCACATACAAGTTATTGGGGATAAGTCTATTGACAGCCCAATTTACGGGTGCTAATATCTCCCGCCTCAGATGGATGGCAATGGCAAACCCCTACCTGTAACCCGGCGAATCACCCCAGCCCTACCCAAGTCTCAAATTGGTTTTACAGTTTTTTCATGCTGTCCCGGTAGGAGGTCTACATGACCGTTCAAGAGGCTAACGAAACAAAGAAGTGGTTGCGCTGTCTGCGCTGCGGTAAGCAAATGTGGACAGATCGTTGTCATCGTATCTGCAAGAAATGCCAGAGACGTAACAACGCCCAACATGTCAAGGATCGAGTCCGAATCGCTTCGACAAGCAACCGCAGAGACTGACACCTCTGTTACTGATTCTTGCTGAAAGCTCGGTGGCGTCTCCATACGCCACCGGGCTTTTTTGTTTCCGTTTCGTTATTTGAGTCTATATTCTCTCGCACAGGCGTGTCTGAGCTGCCGCGGGGCACAGCGCTATTGTGGTCTCGACGCTTCGCGACAAGATTCAGGAGGACCTCGATATGGCCAACCAGAAACCCTCCCGCCGGCGAAGCCAGAAAAACCGGAAGCAGGCGAGCGGCGGAACGCTGGATCTTGAGAGGCGGGCCGAGAAAATTTACCGTGAGATAGAGGAACTGTCCCGCGATCTCCTCCACTGCCGATATCACGGCCAGGAGGCCCATTTCCCGCCCCTCAAGCTGGAACTGTCTGTTTCGCCATTTCAGAAGTCAGAGGAAGGTACCTCCGGCGGCTCTGAAATCATAGGTCAGTTTCTCAGCCAGATGGAAAATGCCTTTCGCCCGGAGGGCTTCAAAGAAGGCCGCATCTATTGCTATCTCTGCGAATCCGCGGATTGCACACATTCTGAACCGACCTCTCCCAAAGCCGTGTTCGTCGGCTACTCCACCAACGGCAAGCCCGATTGGGAAGATTTCTCCAATTTCCTGCTCCATCAGTCTGAATCCCGTGCTGACCAACTCTACGAAAAACGTCCGCTGGTAATTGCGATCCCGCAGCACGGAGACGACCTGCACGCCAATCAGCTCTCCGCTTTTGGCCGCACCTCGCCTACCCACCACATTCTGGGGCAGGTTGTTTCCGGCTATTACAAAGAATCTGAGAAGGAAACAGGCGGACGCTGGGCTGTATCACTGCAGGCAGTCGAATATCGAATGCGGGATGGCCGGCCCAGACTGGATCTGAATGTGGTCAGCGGGGCTCTGGGCTCGGCGGGCCTCTCGGGCATACTCACTCAGCAGAATGACGAAGGCCTCTATGCGACTGTTGCACGTGCCCGGGGGATGATCGGCTCGATAGGTGAGCGGTCGATCAATCGGCGAACCGGCGAATGGTACAGCCGTAAATTCGAATCAAATGTTTACGACGTCCTCCAGAATCTGGCACGTTTCCTCGAGCGCAACGATCACCACCACCGCAGCCGAACCAGACACGCCCGCATAGAACGTACACGCTCCGACCGACCGATCTCCTCGGCACTCAGCGACACCGAACGCGCCCGGGACACCGATGTCTTTATCGACTCAAGAAACTCCACCATCGTGGTCATCGGCCCACACAACCGCACCCACGTTTTCAATGCCGAGGGCCGCCTCGTCACCAGCATCAACTACGAAGGCGATGAGATAAAGCGTAAGCTCCGCATCCGGCACTGGACCCCGGCGACTGCCGAGGAGACCCAGAAATTCCGAAGAGCAGTGGCAGCCTTCAGGAGGTGAGCCCATCAATCATCCGACCAACAACCGTTAACCATTCCGCAAATGCGCGTCCTTGGCATCGATCCCGGTACCGTCACCTGCGGCTATGGCGTCATTGACTATCGAAGCAACAGCTTCCAGTCTGTGGCCTATGGCGCGATCAGGTGCAAGCCTAAAACACCGTTCGAAGAGCGACTTGCCACGATATTCACGGGCCTGGAAGAAATCATCGAGCAGCACAAGCCCGACTGCGTAGCCATCGAAGAGGCATTCGCCGGCAAGAGCATCCAGACTGCGTTGCGAATCGGTGAAGCGAGGGGCATCGCAATTCTGTCCGCTTCCAAAGTCGGCCTGCCGGTGTCTCAATACCCGCCCCGGCTGGTGAAGAAAGCGGTGGTCGGTGCAGGGGGCGCGCACAAATCACAGGTGCAGAAAATGGTACAGGTCGTCCTTTCTCTCCCGGAGCTTCCTAAGCCGGATGATGCATCGGATGCGCTGGCCATTGCCATCTGCCATTGCCATCGGGCGGACGGAAGAATGGGATGATGCGGAACAGTGGTATGGTGGTGGCGCGGAGCAATGCTGCAGAGATTAGGTCTGTAGTGACCGGCTTGAGCTCCAGATCCCCTTAGAACGGG
>Ga0208129_1000453_pt1 | contig 17621 bp, 10 predicted proteins | sample ETNtaG_13_FD_185759 | JGI IMG/M metagenome (GOLD analysis project Ga0208129, IMG submission 185759) | Marine microbial and viral communities from oxygen minimum zone, Eastern Pacific Ocean - ETNP201306PF47B (SPAdes) (version 2) | ecosystem: Environmental > Aquatic > Marine > Oceanic ...
CCGTGAAGGCCCGGGGTGGGTTGCTCAGATCCCCGTAGACGGTCCACTCCGCCGGATCCATTCCAAGCAGTGCCGGCCTCATCACGATGAAAGAGGACAGAATGGTGGCATCACGGGGAACCCGGACATCCCGGAACCGCAGACCGAACCAGCTGGCTTCCGGCGAGGTGATTCCCACCGTTGAGGAATGAAGATCTACTATTCCCAGCCCCGATTCCACCGCATCGTCTTCCGCCTGGAGCAGTGGAATCCGAACATAGCGAAGCGAAGCGGGCGTGGCCGGTTGCACCTCCCTGGTTGTCACCGGGCTCTGTCGTTCACCCCCCCTCCACACGCTGAGCGCCTTGATTGTCGTCGGGGCCTCGATGTCAATTGGCCCGCCAAAAGCTGGACTGCCTGGGGTGGGTTCCGAGCCATCCAGGGTGTAGTGCACGGTGGCGCCCGGGACATTGGGCTGGGCGATCAGATGGGCCTGCACTTTCCCGCGGGTCCGCTCCGAGGCCACAATAGCCGGACCGAAGGGGCTCCAGGGATCGCTCAAGGGGAGCCGGGGCGCCACTTCCCCGCGCTTGATGAGCTGGAACTCATCCCGCACCACCGCTTCCTCATTCAGCATGGTCACCTTCATGGTATCACCTTCCAGATCCATGAGGACCGATCCCCCCTCCATGAGGGAAATGCGGTGGACCGGGGAGAGCCCGAAGGAAAAATCCGAACCGTGGCCATGGCCGGACACAACCGCCACCGTCCCCCCGTGAGGATGGAGATGAGCACTCTTGAGATAGGATCCGTCTCCGTCCGCATTCCCGTCCCCATCATCCAGGATCACCCCGAAGGAATCGGTGGGCGTGGCGTAGGCCCGGTCGAGCAGCATGGAGCGCTCGTAAATGTGCGAATGCCCGGCCAGGACCATATCAACCCCGTGATCCTCCAGAATCGGCATCATCACTTCACGCATCTCTACCAGTTGGTCCTCAACGTCGCTGTGATGGGAGCCCTTTGAGTAGGGAGGGTGGTGCCAGAAGGCGATAAGCCACTCCGAGACGTTCTGGGCCAGATCCTGCCGGAGCCAGGTCGCCATCCGGTCCGTCTCTCCCCGGGCCTCGTCATGGCTGTTGAGACAGACGAAGTGAATGGGCCCGAAGTCAAAGGAGTAATAGGCCTCGCTGCCGGATGGGACCCCTCCGGCTTCCCCGTCCATGGGAAGAACATAGGCGTCGTAATAAGGGCCGATCCCGAGCGTACCATCCGAGGTGTGCCCCTCGTGGTTCCCCATGGTGGCCCAGGTCACCGTGTTGCAGATCGTCCCCGCATAGACATCAAAGAAGTTGGCCTGAAACATGGAGTCTATCCCGTCGTCGTAGGCCATGTCCCCGAGATGGACGAAGGCATCGAGCTGCCGCCCGTCGGCTGCCACGTACGCCTTCATGGCATCGTAGACGTTCCTCTGAATCATCCCCCCGTCCCCCGTGTCCCCCATCACCCAGAAGCGCAGCGGTCTGCCCGGTTCCGCCCGGGGCTGGGTGTGAAAGAAAGAGTCTTCCGTTCCTCCCGCAAGAAGGGTGTCCCCGTCAAACACCCCGTAGTAGTATTTCGAATCGACGGTCAATCCACTGACCGTCGCCTCAAACTGATAGACGCCCTCCGGTGTAGTCTGCCCCAGCCGGGGCACCTCCGGCAGCCCCTTCATCTCGGGGCTGACGCGCATGATAATATCCCCGGTCGGCACACCCTGGTTGAGATTGTCCGGGGCCGGGCCGTAACGCACCATCGGGGTAATGGCCTGGTTGGTCCGCCAGGCCACGACACTCGAACTGCGGGTGGTCAGCTGGATGTAGGGATCGCGAATCACTTCGCCCCGGGCAGGCAATTCACTCAAGCCACACACGAGACCGAGCACAAGGAAGGGGGAATGGGCGCGAACCATGGATCTGGGGGCAGGTCTATTCCAAAGGTGACACCACGGATCTTTCCCAACCAGCAAGAAATCGATCCCGCGCAGACGGCACCCGCCATCAGCCCTGCCCGCTCTCCGGATCTTCCGGACGTCGATGCATGGTCCAGCCGGTGAACCCCAGGAGAACGGAGACGAGCGGGCAAAGGAGATTGAAGAACGCGAAGGGCGCAAAAAGGTGCGGACCCACCTTGAGCGCTCCCAGCATGGTGGCCCCGCAGGTGTTCCAGGGGATCAGCGGAGAGGTCATCGTTCCCGCGTCCTCGAGACATCGGGAAAGGTTCCTGGCTTCCAGTCCGGCCTCATCGTAGGCCTCCTTGTACATCCGGCCCGGCAGAATGATGGAGAGGTACTGGTCTGCGGCCAGAAGATTGACTCCAAGCGAGGACGCCAGGGTGGCGAGCACCAGTCGCCCGGTATTGATCGCAAACCGCATGACGGTCTGCACGATCACTCGCAGCATCCCCGTGCTCTCCATCAACCCCCCGAAGGATAACGCGCAAAGGAGCAACCCGATCGTCGAGTACATGCTCTTCAATCCGCCCCCCGAGAGAAGTTCGTCGAGGCTGGCCACTCCCGACTCCAGCTCGTAGCCGTCTTCCAGCACCTCCACGAGCCGGGTGGCTGACTCTCCCTGCACGGTGAACGCCAGGACCGCACCCACCGCGCCGCCTGCCAGGATGGCGCCCACGGCCGGCATGCGAAACACGAGACATACAATCACGCTGAGAGGAGCCACAAGCAGCACCGGTGAGAGATTAAACTTTTCTTCGATGGTTTCCAGCAAAAGCCCGATGTGCTCGTCATTCGTCTCGCCCCCGGCTCCCATTCCCAGCAGGGCATAGATCCCCAAGGCGATCACCATGCTGGGCACAGTGGTCCAGAGCATGTGGCGGATATGCTCAAAGAGGGGAACCTCCGCCACCCCGGCCGCCAGATTGGTGGTATCGGAAAGCGGGGAGAGCTTGTCGCCGAAATAGGCTCCCGAAACAATCGCGCCAGCCGTCATGGCCCTGGAGATCTCCAGGCCTTCCGCCACTCCGATCAGGGCCACCCCGATCGTTGCCGCGGTGGTCCACGAACTGCCTGTGACCACCGAAACCAGCCCGCAGATCAGACAGCACGCAACCAGGAAGACTTCGGGCGAGAGGAGCCGCAATCCGTAGGCAACGAGCAGAGAAACAACCCCGCCCGCCAGCCAGGCTCCAATCAGAATCCCGATCGAAAGCAGGATCAGGATGGAGGGAAGGCCAATGGAGATGCCTTTGACCATCCCCTCCTGCAGGGTCTTCCAGTTGTAGCCAAGTCTCCGACCAATAAGCACCACCACCACACTGCCGGCAATGAGGGGAAGGTGCGGCGAGGCCCCCAGCAGTGGAATGGCCAGGCCCAGAATCGTCATCACCACCGCGACCGGAACCAATGACAGCACGAGGGAGGGTAAGCGCGGTTGATCGGTCATGAGCAAGACATCCGGAAAGGCCGCCTTTCTTCAGGGCACCACCGGGGCACCCAGGTGGCGAGTCAAAAGGGAGCGCCAGAGCCCTCATGAGGTGACTCTGGAAGAAATGAGTCCTTGGGAACCCGTCACGAGTTTCCATGCCGGAAGGGAGCACTTATTAATTTCGCCAAACAAATGCCTGTTCCTGTCCGGCATTGGAACTGGACACACCCCCATCCCGGCCTTACTTCGCAGGGCATGTGCAAATCCCTCGTCTTTCTCCTTTCCTGCCTGAGTTCGCTTGCTCTGGCGGTGGCCCAGACTGAGACCCCGCCCGACCCGGCGCCTGCCGAAGAGACCCCCGCTGAAGAGGCCCCCGCTGAAGAGACCTCCGCCGAAGAGAGCGAAGATGCCGGGCCCAGCGAGGAAGAACTGGCGGCCCTCGAAGAAGCCGCCAGCAAGGCCGCGCAGGAAGAACAGGTGCGCCTGGCAAAAGCGGCCGCCGAACGCGAATCGGCCAAGGGAGAAAAACACGCGGCCCTCACTACCAGCAGGGGCCGCACCTACAAGAAAGTGGTCATCAAAGGCGTGGACGAGGTCGGAGTGAAAATCACCCATGAGTACGGAACAGCCCGCATCAAGTTCTCGGAGCTTCCCGAGGAATTCCAGGCCCGCTTCGGCTACGATCCCTCCCGGGCCAAGGATCTCCTTGAACGCGAAAAAAATCTCGAATCCGCACGCGCGCGGGCCTCCATTGCGGCCTTGCGAGCTAATGCGGGACTGCCGGCCACCACTGCCACCCGCCCCACTGCCACCAAGCCGAAGACCACCCGCCCGAAGACGACCAAGCCGAAGACCACCAAGCCAAAGACCACCAAGCCCGTTGAGGCCGCTGCTGCCCCCCCTTCAGACAACGCGGAGGTTCAGGCCATGGTGGCCAAGATCGCGGAGCTGGAGCAGTTCATTGCCAAGCGCAGACCGGAAGCGGAGGCCTTTCAGGAGAAAGCCTCCGACAGCGAGGACCAGGCCTTCAAGGGGATCGGCGGCGCCGGGGGGGACCCCAAGGTGAACCAGAAGAAACTGAAAGAAGCCAAGGACTGGCGGGACAAGGCCGACGCCGTCTACGCCGAGATCTCTACCACCCGCGTCGAGATGGGCCAACTTCGCCGTAAGATCAAGATGATCGAGCGGAACAGCAAGAAGAAGTAACGGCTCCCCGGGGTGCGCACCGAAGCCGACCCGGAAGATCCTCCTTCTTCAGCAAATGAAACGCCGCCATTTCCTATCCAGTTCGGCCGGTGCCCTCGCTGTGGCCCGCCAGGCCTCCAGCGCAGAATCCGGCCAAACCCCGGGCAAGCGCCCCAACATCGTCTACCTCTTCTCCGACCAGTGGCGCACGATGGACCACGGCTACATGGGCAACGCCGATGTCCGCACCCCCAACATCGATCTCCTGGCCGACCAGAGCGTCAATTTCACCAATGCGGTTTCCGGAATTCCAGTCTGCTGTCCCCACCGGGCCTCTCTTCTCACCGGCCAGTATCCCCTTTCCCACGGTCTCTTTCTCAACGATCTCCGTCTCAACACCAGGGCCACCTCCTTCGCCCAGGCCCTGGGCGAAGCTGGCTACGACACGGGCTATATCGGGAAGTGGCATATCGATGGCACTGGTCGTTCAGCTTACATCCCCCCCGAACGACGCCAGGGCTTCGACTACTGGAAGGTGCTGGAGTGCACGCACAACTACAACCAGTCCCGCTACTACGACAAAACGGGGCAGGAGTCCAAGGAGTGGAAGGGTTACGACGCCTACGCCCAGACCAGGGACGCGGTGGCCTACATCAGGAACCACGCGACCCAGCCTGCCCGGAACCAAAAACCATTCGGCCTCTTCCTCTCGTGGGGGCCCCCTCACGCTCCCTACCGGACCGCCCCCCCCAGGTGGGTTGACCGCTACGACAGCCGCAAGCTCACCCTGAGGCAGAACGTGCCTCCGCACCTGGGCAAACAGGCCCAGTCCACCTACGCCGGCTACTACGCCCACTGCAGTGCGCTCGACGAATGCGTCGGCTGGCTTGTCGAGGCCCTCAAGGAGAGTGGTCAGCTGGAGAACACCATTCTGGTCTACACTTCGGACCACGGCGACATGTTGCACTCGCGGGGACAACTGAAGAAGCAGCGGCCCTGGGACGAGTCCATCCGCGTCCCGTTCCTCGTGCGCTGTCCTTCCTCCCTCAAGGTGAAACCTCGCAGACTCGAGGCGCCCATCAACACGCCGGACATCATGCCCACCCTCCTCAACCTGGCGGGCGTGCAGATTCCCGGGAGCGTCGAGGGGGAAGATTTTTCCGATGTCATCCGCGGCCAGCGCAAGCTTGAGGACAACCACGCCCTGATCACCTGCCCCAGTCCCTTCGGCCAGTGGACCCGGGCCCAGGGTGGTCGGGAATATCGCGGCCTGCGGACCAGGCGCTATAGCTACACCCGCACCATTGAGGGTCCCTGGGAGCTTTTCGACACTCAGGAAGACCCCTTCCAGCAACACAATCTCATCAACGCGGCCACGCACCGCGCCCTGCGTGACGAACTGGAAGACAAGCTGAAAGAACGCCTCGTGGCCACCGGAGACGACTTCGCCCCCGGGGACGAGCTGATCAGGCGTTGTGGTTACCGGGTCGACAAAGGGGGCACTGTCAGCTACCGCGACCCCAAGGCCTGGGGGCAGCTCTCGGTCCCCGCTCGAACCGGGTAGGGTCCCGATTCCCGGCCGAGAATTATTACCTCGCAAGAACCGCCCGCCTGCCGATTACTCATTCTCACGATGAGATCCTTCCCTTTCGCCCTGCTCCTTGCGCTCCTTGCCTCCTTTCCCGCGCCCGGCGCTTCCCGGCCCAACATCATCCTCTTTGTCACCGACGACCAGAGCCCCATTGCAGGGTGCTATGGGAGCACCGACATCCAGACCCCGCACCTCGACGCCCTTGCTGCGGAAGGAACGCGCTTCACCCACGCCTTCGCCACCACCGCCTCCTGTTCCGCCAGTCGCTCGGTCATCCTCTCCGGATTACACAACCATCGAAACGGCCAGTATGGCCACACCCACGCCTTCCACAAGTTTGCCTCCTTCCCCGGCGTGGCCGCCGTCAGTCTTCCCCTCCAGATGAAACAGGCCGGCTACCGCACGGCGCAGATCGGGAAGTATCATGTCGCTCCTGTCGCGGTCTTCGACTTCGAACAGCGCCTGCCCGGTAACGGACGCAACGCGCGGATGATGGCGGACAACTGCCGCGACCTCTTCGCAGAAAAATCGGACCAGCCTTTCTTTCTCTATTTCTGCACTTCCGATCCTCATCGTGGCGGAGGGGTCGACCGCACTTCCACGCTGAAGTTCAAGCCCGACCTTTTCGGCAACAGGCCCAAGCGGGGCGCCCATCAGGGGATCTCGGAAATCTTCTACGATCCCGGCAAGGTGAAAGTACCCGGGTTTCTCCCCGACACCCCCGAATGCCGCGCAGAGATCGCACAGTATCATCAAAGCTGCTCCCGCATTGACCAGGGACTGGGCCACCTGGTGACCCTCCTGAAAGAGAGCGGGCAGTGGGACAACACCGTCCTCATCTACACCGCCGACCACGGCATGGCCTTTCCCGGCGGCAAGACCACCGTCTATGAAGCGGGTTTGCGGGTACCCTTTGTCGTCCGCCATCCCCACGCCGGGAAGTCCGGCGTGGTGAACAACGCCATGATCAGTCACGTGGACATCACCCCCTCCATCCTCGACCTGGCCGGTGCCTACGATAAGAACCGGCGGGCGCCCGGGCAACTGGTCGAGGTCCCCAGGGTCCCCCCGGGTGAAAATGCCGGCAAGCCGGTCAAGGCCTACCACGGACGCTCATGGGTTCCCATTCTTGAAGAGATCAATCCTGAGGGCTGGGACGAGATCGGGGCCTCCCACACCTTTCACGAAATCCAGATGTATTATCCCATGCGGGTGGTCCGGGACCGCCGCTACAAGCTCATCTGGAACATTGCCTGGCGCCAGCCTTACCCCTTCGCCTCTGATCTCTGGGCCGCTTCCACCTGGCAGGCCCAGTATGCCGCGGGACCAAAGGCAAGATACGGGAATCGCACGGTCGATTCCTACATCAACCGCCCCCGGTTTGAACTCTACGACATCTCTTCCGATCCCTCCGAAACGCGAAACCTCGCGGCCGATCCTGAATTCGCCAAGGTCCTCATCGCCTATCAGGACAAACTCAAGGCCATGCAGAAACGGACGGAAGATCCCTGGATCATGAAGTGGCGCTACGAGTAACCTGCCCGGCCCCCGGTCAGATCGCTCCCAGTCCCCCAAGCGATCAGCCTCCCGACCCCAAGACCTGTCCCCACAACCGTTCCCACAACCGTTCCCACAACCGTTCCCACAACCGTTCCCACAACCGTTCCCACAACCGTTCCCACAAGGACATCGCCTGGAACTTCATCGCATATGAAAAAACAAATCTTCCCCTGCCTGCTCGCCTGCCTGCTGTCCTCGCCCTTTGCGCAGGCCGCTGAACAGAAGCCAAACATCATCGTGGTCTTCTGTGACGACCTTGGTTACGCGGACATCGGTCCATTCGGCTCCAAGACCCATGCCACCCCGGTGCTCGACCAGATGGCCGGGGAAGGCATGCGGCTTACCGACTTTTATTCCACCTGCTCAGTCTGCACGCCCTCGCGGTCCAGCCTCATGACCGGCTGTTATCCGCGCCGGGTCAACATGCACGTGGATGAAAAGAACCTGTGCGTGCTCTTCCCCGCCGCCCGCAAGGGCCTCAACCCCGACGAGGTCACCATTGCCGAGGTATTAAAGGAGCAGGGCTACGCCACCATGTGCATCGGTAAATGGCACCTGGGCGATCACCCCGATTTCATGCCCACCAGCCAGGGATTCGATCATTATTTCGGCATCCCCTACAGCAACGACATGAACCGCAAGCAGGTGCCGCTGCCCCTGGTGCGTGACCTCACCGTCATTAAGGACAGCGTGCAGCGCGATACCACCATCACCACGCAGTACACAGAAGAAGCGGTCAAGTTCATCAAGGCCAACCGCAAAAAGCCTTTCTTCCTCTACCTGCCACACACCGCCGTGCATCTGCCCCTGGTGCCCGGCGAGAACTTCAAGGGCACCAGCAGGGACGGCGCCTACGGCGACTGGGTTCAGGAGATCGACTGGTCCATGGGCGAACTTTTCAAGGCCCTGAAAGCCGAAGGGATTGATGAAAATACCCTTGTCCTCTTCACTTCCGACAACGGCTCGGCGCGCGAGAAACAGGGCAGCAATCTCCCCCTGTGCGGGCGCAAGGGCCGCACGGATGAAGGCGGCATGCGCGTGCCCTGCGTGGTGCGTTGGCCCGGCAGGATCCCTGCCGACAGCAGCAGTGGTGCCCTCACGAGCACGATTGATCTGCTGCCCACCTTCGCCGCAATCTCCGGCAGCAAGGTCCCCGCTGACCGTCCTATCGATGGCAAGAACATCTGGCCCATCCTCAACGGCAAATCCAAGGCTCACCCACGCGAGGCCTTCTTCTACTACCAGATGGATCAATTGCAGGCGGTCCGCTCGGGTGACTGGAAGCTCTTCGTGGCAATGGATTCCAAGAAGCGCAACTGGGGCAAACCCGAGGGCAAAAAGGAACTCCAGCTATTCAATCTGGCCGAAGACATTCACGAGGACAACAACGTGGCCACCGCCAACCCAAAGGTGGTCAAGCAGCTCCTCACCTACGCCGAGGCCGCCCGTGAAGATCTTGGCGATGTGGGCCACCCCGGGAAGGGCCAGCGTAAAGCCGGCTGGGTTGAAAAAGCCTCGCCACGCCTGCTGAAAAAATAACGAACCCTCTGCTTTTTTCATTCCCCCGTCAAAAAGCACCCAACAGCCAGCAGAACATCAATGATCCGGCAAATGATCACGCTGCTCGCTGTTTTATTGCCCCTGGCAGGATTAACCGCAGGCGAACTGCCCCGGCTTCCCAAGGGTCTTGACCCGAAAAAACAAACCTACGCTGCGCAGAAAAAACTCCCCAATCTGGCAGAACCATACTTCAGCAATTCCCCGGAGGACCTGGGGGACGGCTTGCAAGTAGGCGCATTGAATGTGCCGGGCACAAGGGAGGCCATCAAGGCTCTGCTCGCTGATGACAGGGCGGGAAAATACTCCAACCTGGACAGCATCCTTCTGTGGAAGGACGGCAGGTTGATTTTCGAGATGTATAACCGCCGGGGCCGGGTGGATGGCCCTCACTACGCGATGTCGATCACCAAAACCCTCACTTCCATCACCCTGGCGCGGGCCATCCAGCTGGGACTGCTCAACATGGAGGATCTCGACAAGCCGGTCATCAGCTTCATGCCGGAAATTAACCGTTCCAGGATCAAGCCCGGTGTCGAGACGATCACCCTGCGCAATGCGCTCTCCATGGAATCAGGATTACGCTTCCCGGGCAAGAATTTCGCCGGGGCACTGGGCGAGGAGCATCCACGCCAGAAATTCTTCCAGGTATTGTTCGAGAACACCGCGCCCGTCACCCCCGGGAGCAAGCAATTCAAATACACGGGCACAGACCCCTCCATGATCATGATGATCATGGACATTCTCGCACCCGGAACGGCACAGGAATTCATCGCCAGGGAGGTGGCGGGAAAGATCGGGGCCCTCTATTGCTGGGACGACCAGCCCTGTGGCATCCCAAAATGTGGCGCAGGAAGCAGCTTCACCTCGCGCTCGCTGCTGAAATTCGGTATCGCGGTCATTCAGGGAGGCAGATACAACGGCAAACAATTCCTCTCAGCTGATTACGTAAGGCTGATCATGAACAGGGAAAAAGGAGAAGGGTATTTTTATCACTTCCACAACCGGCGCAAGAAGGCGGCTGGCCGGGATATCTATTTGATCAGTGGCATCGGCGCAGGCGGGCAGCATATGGCCACTTTTCCCGAGTTAAACATTGTCGCCGTCGCCACCGCCCATAACAAAGGCAAAATCGGCCTGCCCCTGCAGGCCGTGCTGGAACACCTTGTGCCGCTGTTTGTGAAATGAAATCCGCGCCCTATTGGTTGGACCTCCGCAACAAAGCGAAATGCCCCTAATGCTGACAACACTTAGAACAACTGTTCTTTATGGCGCGGCCCTCTTGGCTGCCACGCTCCTTGCCCTCCCTCTTGCCGCAGGGAAGGATCGCCCCAACGTGCTCCTCATCTGCATCGATGACCTCCGACCCGAGCTCAAATGCTTCGGGGCCGGGCATATCCACTCGCCCAACATTGACGCCCTGGCCAGACGGGGACGGGCCTTCACCCGGCACTACGTCCAGGCCCCCACCTGCGGTGCCTCGCGCTACACTCTCCTGACCGGTCGCTATGGACCACGGGACAACGGAGCGCTCTTCCGTCACTCCGGCAACGAGCAGATCCGGACCACCAACATGCCCGCCTGGTTTCGCAGCAAAGGCTACACGACAGTCTCGATCGGGAAAGTGTCCCACCATCCCGGAGGCCGCGGAGGCCCGGACTGGAACGACGACAGCAAACCGGAGATGCCGGGAGCCTGGACCCGCCACCTCTGCCCCAGCGGACCCTGGCAACACCCCCGTGGACTCATGCACGGGCAGGCCAACGGGGAGGTTCGCAGGAATGCCAAGGACATGGACGTCCTCCAGGCCTTTGACGGAGACGATGATTCCTACCCGGACGGACCGACCATCGAGGGGGCCCTCCAACAACTCAACCTGCTGGAAAAGGACAGGAAGCCCTTCTTCTTCGCGGTGGGATTCCTGCGCCCCCACCTCCCCTTTGGAGCGCCCGCGCGCTACGTGAGACTCTATGACGACGTGTCCTTCCCGGGCATTCCCCACCCCAGCAAACCGGTGGGCAAGACCACCTGGCACGGCAGCGGTGAGTTCATGAAGTACAACCGGTGGAAGCGCGATCCCCGCAGCGACCCGGAGTTCGCCACCAGAGTGCGCAAGCACTACGCTGGCTGCGTGTCCTATGCCGACGCCCTGGTGGGCCGCCTCATGGCCGGGCTCGAGAAGACGAGTGCTGCCGGAAACACCATCATCGTCCTCTGGGGCGACCATGGCTGGCACCTCGGGGAACACGCGATCTGGGGCAAGCATTCCCTCTTCGAGGAGTCGCTTCGCTCCCCGCTCATCGTGGTCGCTCCCGGGCTGGAAAAGAACAGCGGCACCCCAACCAACGCGATCGTGGAGACGGTCGACCTTTTCCCCACCCTCTGCGACCTCGCCCGGCTGCAACCGCCAACAGGCCTGGCGGGAACCTCCCTGCGCCTCCACCTGGAGAATCCTGCCGCTCCCGGCCGGATGGCCATCTCCTACAAGGGTGGCAGCGAAACCATCCGTAGTGAGCGTCACCGGCTCGTGCGCCACTCCAAGGGCGGTAAGGTTTCCCACCTTGAACTCTACGATCATGAAAATGATCCCGGGGAGATTGAGAACATCGCCGGAAGCCAGCCCGGTCTGGCCGCTGCTCTCAGCAAGAAACTCGATGCCAAACTCAACTGATTATTCTTCATGAAACGTTTGCTCCTCCTGTGGGTCCTGAGCTCCGGGCCCGGCGCGCTCAGCGCGGCCGACCTGCCCAACATCCTGATGATCGCAATCGACGACCAGAACGACTGGATCGGCTGCCTCGGAGGCCACCCGCAGGCGCGCACGCCCGCCATCGATGCCCTCGCCAGCCGCGGCACGGTTTTCACCAATGCGCACTGCCAGTCGCCCCTCTGTAATCCTTCCCGCACCAGTCTCATGACCGGGTTGCGCCCCGGCACCACCGGCGTTTACGGACTGGCCCCGTGGTTCCGCTCCCTCCCTGAATTCGCGGGAGTGCTGACCCTGCCCCAATACTTCGCCAGACAGGGCAACTACCACACCGCCATGACCGGCAAGATCTATCACGGCCGCTCCGGGCGATCCGTCGAGGGCAAGTTCATCGAGTGGCACGAGGTCGGCCCCGGGGCATCCGGAAAGCCATTTCCACCGAAGAAGCTTGTCAACACCCCGCAGCCCCATCGCCTCGTGGACTGGGGCACCTTCCCCCACAAGGACGAGGACAAGGGCGACTACCAGGTCGCCAGCTGGGCCGTCGATCGCTTGAAGGCCTACGCCAGGTCAGACCAGGAAAAGCCTCTCTTCCTCGCAACCGGATTTTTTCTCCCCCATGTCCCCTGCTATGCCACCCGGAAGTGGATGGACCTCCACCCGCTCGATCAAGTGAAGCTTCCGGTGGTGCAACCCAGCGACCGTTCCGACACGCCCCGTTTCTCGTGGTACATCCACTGGAAACTCCCCGAACCACGCCTCAAGTTCCTGAAGGATGCGAACCAATGGGAAAACCTCACCCGCTCCTACCTCGCCTGCACCTCCTTCATCGATGCCCAGGTCCAGCGCCTGTTGGACACTCTCAAGGAAACAGGGCTCGGGAAAAACACCATCGTGGTGCTCTGGTCCGACCATGGCTTTCACATCGGAGAGAAGGAAATCACCGGCAAGAACACCCTCTGGGATGACGGAACCCGCGTGCCTCTCATTTTCGCCGGCCCCGGGGTGAAGGGCGGGCAGGTTTGCACCCGTCCGGCTGAACTGCTCGATATTTACCCCACCCTCGTCGAGCTCCTCGATTTTCCCGCAAACAGGAAACTGGAGGGCCATTCCCTGGTTCCGCAGCTCAGCAACGCCCAGGCCGCCCGCAAGTGGCCTGCGATCACCACCCACAATCATGACAATCATGGGGTCCGCTCGGAAAACTGGCGTTACATCCGCTACGCCGACGGCTCGGAAGAGCTCTACCACACCGCCGAGGATCCCAACGAGTGGAACAACCTCCTCGCCCCCATCGGCGACAGGCAGGATCCCGCCATGCGGGCCCGGGCCGACAAGCTCGCACGTTGGATTCCCAAGGTGAACCGCAAGCCCGCTCCCCGTTCGGCCCACCGCATTCTCACCCACGACAAGGAGACCGGAAAGACGATCTGGCAGGGCGAGGAGATCAAGCCGGACGATCCGGTGCCGGAACTGCAGTAATGGGAACTCACTCCCACTCGCACAGGCTCTGCACGTATTGCGAAGACCCCGCGAACCATTCATCGAGCTGGGCCGGGTCCTTGAGCTGCTGGCCGCGCTGCCGTTCAACCACGAAAAACCCGCAGTTGGCTTCGGGCAGGATGGTAAGATCTCCCCAGAGGTTCTCGACCTGGGCCACGGGATAAGCCGCTTCCTGGCCGTGCCCCCAGCGCTTCTTTACCTCCTTGATGGTGAGGTAGGTCGGCACGCACTCCGCCAGGTCGTGCACCGCCCTGGCCAGCCTGTCCTGATCGCTGGCCAGCACCTCCTCCCGCGTCAGACCGAGGAGCGCAAGATACTGGTCGAGGTCGATCCAGGTTGTCATTGAGTTGTAGTACGAGAGCCCGAACTCGGACTCGGCATCGGGCATGGCAAGGCCTTCCACCAGGCGGGGCGTTCCATCGACACGCGCCAATCCGCCCCCCCGATCCACCAGGCGCCTCGTAATCACCTCAAAGGTCAACCCGTGACCGCACTCGAGATGCCGTCCGAGGATGACGGGATCCACCGAGGCCCCCAGCGTATCCACATTATGGAGCAGCAGGGTCTTGAGTTGCGGACGCTCTTCCAGGAGCAGGCGCAGGGTCCCGTTCAACACGAGATTCGGGATCTCATAAAAGTGACCCATCGGGTGGAGACACTGCTCGGGCAGGTTTCCGGTATAATCACTCGCTTCCCCGCAGTTGCGCGCCCAGTCGATCAGAGCGGCCCGAGCCGAGTCACGGATCTTCTGTTGCTGGGCATCGAGCTGCTGCTGAGGCGTCTCCTCCCAGGCAAAACGCAAATCGCGCTCGGTCGGCACCATGCGCAGTCCCACCGTGCGGCCCGGGGAGAGAAACAGCGGACCATCGTAGTGATAGTTCGAAACGCTCTCCAGAAACCTGCTGGTAGGATCATGGGTCAGGTAGGACGTGGTAAAGATGTGGGGCAGCGGAACCCCGTGCTCCCGTGCCGTCTTGCGGGACTTGGCGAGATGGACTTCCAGAAAGGTGCGGTAGCTCCCGTCCAGCGGAGCGAAGGGGTTGAGGGCCTTGCAGGTCCCCGCTCCCCCGGTCCAGCGCGAACCCGCCCCCGCAGCCAGGGTAACCACCGCCACCTCTCCACCCGCCAGGGCTTCTGCCCCCATCCGGCGGACCTCCTCCCCGCCCTGAGCAACAACGGAACAATCAACAACGTCATCAGCAGCCACGTCCTCGATCCGGGTCGTGGGAGGAAGACGATTGCTCAGCATCCCGATCCGACCGGCCCGGACGCCGGCCCGGATCCCTTCGTGAACATTGTGATCGAACCCGTTTTCCTCCATGAGCTGCCTCAGGGCCCCGCTCTCCGCCTCATCCCTGTCTGCTTCCTGCCCGCCTTCGGAGGCAGGTTCCTGCAATCGATGATAGGACTCCGGGAGCTGCATCCCGCCCTCCAGCAGATCGGCACAGGTGCCGGTATGGTTGATGGAAAACTCATAGACCACCGGGTTCATCCCGAAGGGCAGGGCGGCCTGCAGCTGATCCTTGGTCTCCTTCATGATGCGGGCCATTGCTTCCTGGGCCTCCACCTTTCGTTCCGGCGCAAAAATGAATCCCATCCCGCCCCCTGACATGCCTCCCAGCATCCAGAAGCCCCAGAAATCCCCTCCGAACTCCTGCTCCGCCCGCGCAATCAGGGTCTCCGTGAACAGGTTGGTGGCCCAGGGAATGATACTCTGGATCGGACCACGGAAGTTACGGGTGGCGGCCCGGCCAAGGGCCTTGATATCCCCTTTCTGCAGGGACTCCACCAGTTCATCCAGAATGGCGAGCGCCTCCTGCCGGCCCGCCCACTCCACCGGAGAGCGCAGGAGATACTTCTCCGTCACCATCTCAAGAATGGGCCCCACGTCTTGCGCCATCCCGCCATGCACCAGCACCAGCGAGTTCTGGAGCGCCTGCCGCGACGACTCCGGGATCTCATCCTCCCCGAAAACATGATGGGCCGGCAACAGGCATCCACGCGAAACATTGAACTCCGGATCGCCTTCCGCCGCCGGCACTCCCGTAATCAATTTGATCCCGGGCCACACCCCGCCGCAGTCCTGCCAACCCCCGCCCGATCCACCAAGCCACTCCCCGAGAATGGCCCGCGCAAGAACGAGACGCCTTTCGTTTTCCCGGAGGGGCCCGGTGAGCGACCCCGTTTGCCCGGTCGCCCGCATGAGCGCCCCGATCAAGGCCGCCAGCAGGTTCGTCGAGACCGCCAACCGGGATCCCTTCGGGATGCCGTTCACCCACGAGACCAGTTCGATGCCCCGCCCCGGCCCCACCATGCGTTCCAGGAGGTTTTCCAGGCGTTGCCCCGACCCCTCGATCCCGGGCGGGACCACCCCGGAGGCAATCACGGCGGCCTTGAGCAGACCGAGGGCATCTTTCGCAAAGTCGAAGATCTCTCCCAGGGTCCCAATCCGCGCGGTGGCCTTGAGATCGACGGAGGTCAGCACGATAACCGGCTCATCGATGACCCGGACATGGGCCTCAATGGGAGGACGCGGTTCCGGATCCCGTCCATGAATCCCCAGGTCTATGGAAACATTGAGGACCCGGGCCCCCTCGGGATAGTCCATGCCCAGGAAGAAGATGTCCGACCACCCTGCGTGAGAGAGGTCCATGCGCACCGGTGTCCGTTCCCGCAGGATCCGGCGGGAGCCGCCGGGCAGTGGCTTCAACAGTTCATCCGTAATCGAAAGCGGATGGTCCGCGGGATGCCCCATGCGGAACATCCACTGGTGTCCCCGCACCGTGCGCACTGAGTGTCGCACCTGGGTGGCCAGGGTTTGAAAGGCCAGCTCGTGGTATCCCTCCGCAAGAGCGGACGAGAGGGCATCGTTGGCCCCCTGCTCGGCCACCGCGAGGTGAAAAACATCAATGGCTTCCGCAAATCTGCGGCGAAGGAGATGCTCCTGTCCCTCAAAGGGAATGTAGCCCATCCGCCTCGGCGGCAGTCTGGGGGGAAGATGAACGCGGTGAATGGCGGACAGGAAAAACAGCGCCCGCACGCGCTCGTAGAGATTCCCGGCCTCCCGTCGGAAGAGGTCGAGTTCGATGCACTCCTCCAGGAGTTCCGCCAGGGAAAGCCCCGCACAGGCCTCCCCCAGCGCCGTATCGCGCACCGAAGGATCTCCGCTCGTGATGATGTTCAGGAGCTTTGGCATCCAGGACGGGAATGAGCAGTGATCTCGATGATGTCGGTGAGCACCTCGTCACGGTGGGGGCCAGCCAACGCCAGGGAGAGCTGCGCCCGCAGGAGACCGTACCGTTCTCCAACGTTGAAGCGCTCACCCGCCAGTTCCGCCGCCAGGTACTTCTCCGACCTGGCCATGAAGGCCAAGGTGGGGCTGAGCCCGAGCTTCTCTCCCCCGCCCAGCAGGGAGACTTCTTCCTCCAGACGTTCCATCACGCCCGCGGTGAGCGAGTGCATCCCGAAGAAGCAGAGGTAGTTGCCCGCGCGCAGACCGGGAACGATGAGTTCCTGCTCGGCCAGGGTGGGGGTTGGCTTCTCCACGACATCGTGCACGACGAAAAGAGAATGCGAGGCGGGCACCCGCGTCGCGGCAACGGTCCCATAGTAGCGAAGCTGGCTCTCATGGGTCGGGTTGACCGCCGAGATGCAGCCATCATGAGTGGCTGCCACCTCCAGCATCTGTCGCACACAGGACGACTCCCCGGCACTGAGATAAAGGTGATCCCCCAACAGCAGGACGAAGGGATCGTCTCCAGTGAATTTGTGGGCACTCCACACCGCATGACCGTAGCCCCGCGGATCGCTCTGCTCGATCAGGGTGAGGCGCTCCGCGTGCTCCCCCGCGGCCTGCAGATAGGCCTCGCGTGTTCCGGGATGGATGATCACCGCCGCTGATTCGATCCCCGATGCGAAGAGGTCGTCGAGAATAATGGCCAAAGCCGTCTTGGGCACCCCTTCCGAGTCCACCAGCGTCTGGAGAGGCAGGTGGTACTCGGTCGGGCTGGCGGCAGTAATGACAGCTTTGGTGGGGAACACGGCGGAAGCGTAAGAGTCAGACAACGCGAATAAAGGAAATGTTCACCGATAAACGGACCGGGATTGCCATTCCTCCACC
>Ga0208129_1000456_pt1 | contig 17517 bp, 17 predicted proteins | sample ETNtaG_13_FD_185759 | JGI IMG/M metagenome (GOLD analysis project Ga0208129, IMG submission 185759) | Marine microbial and viral communities from oxygen minimum zone, Eastern Pacific Ocean - ETNP201306PF47B (SPAdes) (version 2) | ecosystem: Environmental > Aquatic > Marine > Oceanic ...
TCGAGCGGCTATCGTCAGCCGGTAGCAACGAAGAAGAAGAGTGACGGGGACCGAAAGGGAGCTTAGGCCATTCCGGCTGCCAAGCTTGCGCTGGACTGGCATCTTTGTCCTGCTCACACTGCTGAGTCTGGATATCTGGGCGTGGGACTCGAAAGCTGTAATCGGGGGCTGGCTGCCGGTCTGGGTCTTTCACCTACTGGTGCTGCAGTTCGTGCTGGCGTTCGCGCTCTGGCGCTTTACGCAGGAATGGAAGCCATGAGCCCAACGCTGATCGTGCTGGCGGTGCTAACACTCTACCTCGCGGGCTCGCTCTGGGTCGGATGGCGGTCATGGCGCCAGGGGGCGGCGACACTGGACGATTATTTTGTTGCGTCACGCCGAATCTCACCGCTGGTCCTTTTCTGCACGCTCGCAGCCACCAATTTCTCGGCGTTCTTCTTCCTCGGTTTTGCCGGCGCAAGCTACAGGCTTGGCTGGCCCTTCTACGGGCTGATGGCATTCGGCACTAGTCTAGTGGGGCTCAGCATCCTGCTGCTAGGAGTGCCCATCTACAAGCTGGGCAAGGCGAAGGGGTACCTGACACCGCCGGAGCTTATCACGGGCGAAAGCGGCTCGCAGATGCTGGGATGGCTCTACGGGGCTGTGCTCGTAATCTTCACACTCCCCTACCTTGCTGTCCAACCATACGGTGCCGGACTCGTCCTCGAGTCGCTCACCGATGGTGGAATCGACGGATTCCATGGTGCCGTACTGCTGACCGGCGTGATGCTAATCTACATCTGGCTGGGCGGCATGCGCTCCTCGGTCTGGACCGACCTGCTTCAGGGGGGCCTGATGCTGGGGCTGATGCTTACCGCAGTCCTAGTTGTGATGCAGGGGTTGGGTGGCTTCGGTGCGGCGGGCGGGGACCTCGCCGCAGCGCATCCGCAGAAATTCATGCGGGAAGGAGCCGTCACCTGGCAGGTATGGCTCTCCTACACCTTGCTCTGGCCAATGGTAGTCCCGATGTTCCCGCAGCTATTCTCGAGGTTCTACATTGCTGAGTCTGACAAGGCGCTCCGCACAGCGGCATGGCTCTACCCAACTATCGTGCCGCTACTCTTCTTGGCGCCTGTGCTGCTCGGCGTCAGTGGGAATCTGGACTTTCCGGAGCTCGCGAAAGCCGAGAGCGACTCAATAGTTCCGATACTGCTGCTCGAGCATGCGCCACTCTGGCTGGCGGCGTTGGTGATGATCGGGGCGCTGGCTGCATTCATGTCAACCGCAGACTCGCAACTGCTGGCGATGTCCTCCATCCTGACCCGCGATATCGCTGCTTCGATAACAGAGCTAAAGGAGGATGAGCAGTACTCGCTGGGGCGCTGGCTGGTCGTGGCGCTGGCAATCGTCGGCTTGGCGCTGGCGTACGACCCTCCAGACACCATCTTTAACGTCGTTTCGCAGGCGTTTACCGGACTCGCCGTGCTCTTCCCGACCACAGTTGCACTGCTCTGGTGGCGACACACGCGCAGCGAGGCGTGTATCGCCTCAATTCTGACGGGCGAAACCCTTGTGGCATGGACCTATCTCGCGGCACAAGGTGGTGGAATCCCCGAGTGGTTTACCCAGGGCTTCCACCCCAGCATGCCTATTATCTTCCTGAGCGCGGTGATCCTCATAGTCGGAAGCCTGCTCCTCGGAAAGGACTCTGAGACTTAAATACTGGTCGTCAGGAAATAACACCGGTCTCACGTGCCGCCTGTTCAATCTTTTCCGGCGATTCGCGGTCAAGGATAGTATAGCGCTGTGGCCGGATAGTTTTCGCCTCGCACAGCGCCTGCAACACGGTATCGTCCTCGAACCCTAGCTGCTCTGCGCTGGTGGGCGCACCGGCTGCAGTGAGGGTGTCGCGAATGCGCTCCCAGTCGCCGCCGTGGAGCTGCATGGTAACAATCGAGCCGATGCCGCACTGCTCTCCGTGCAGCGCTGGACTGCTGGTGTTGGCATCGAGCCAGTGCGAGAACTTGTGCTCTCCGCCGCTTGCCGGTCGCGACGAGCCGGCAATCGACATCGCGACTCCCGACGAAATCAGCGCCTTGACAACCAGCCGCACCCCCTCCTCGCCACCTTCGGCAACCAAAACGGTGTTCTCCTCAACAAGGCGTGCAGTCATTTCCGATAGTGCCGCCGCGTAGGCCGAGTATTCCTCACCGCGGTCGCGCCCCAGCTGCCAGTCCAGCACCGCAGTCTGGTTACTAACAATATCACCAATACCTGCAGCCAGCAGCCGGCGCGGCGCTGAGGCAATTATGCTAGTGTCGGCGACCACTGCAATCGGCGGGCGCGCTTCCATCGAAGTCTTCTGGCCGGCGGCACGAATCGACGCTCGTGCTGATGCAAAACCATCGTGCGATGCTGCGGTCGGGACTGATATGAACGGAAGGTCGAGGTGGTAGCCCGCCTGCTTCGCGAGGTCAACTGGGCGCCCGCCACCCACGCCAGCTAGGAAACCGCATCCATCTGCGGCTGCTTCGACCCGTGCCAGCTCCTCCATACTGGCGCCTTCAATCTCAATGACTGCAACCGGGTGGCCGGTCTCCTCAAGGTATCCCAGAACACGGTCGCCCGCTACCTTGCGCGTGACAGCGTCGCAGACCAGTAACCCACGCTCGGGCAGGTTCAGCTCGGCGATTACTGCCGGCAGCTGTTCGATGACTCCAGGGCCGGTAACGACCATTCGTGGGAGTACCATCGAGCGCGGAGGACGCGGTTTCATGACAGCGCAGCGAGCGCCATGTTTAACTCTGCTGCGTTCACGGAAGGTGTTAGCGAAAGTAACTACACTGACACAACCGCTTAATACGACTGCATTTACGCGCCGCCATGCGGGATGGCGATATCATCACCCTCGACTACGAGGGGCGCACCGACGGCGAGCTGTTCGACACTACACTGGAAGAGGTCGCCAAAGCGGACGACGTCCACGAGGAGGGGCACCTCTACGAACCTATCACAGTCATCATCGGTGAGGGACGCCTTGTGACCGGATTCGATGCGGCGCTGAAGAAGGCAAAGGTTGGCAAAGCGAGCGAGGCGACGCTGCCACCTGACAAGGCTTACGGCCAGCGCGACCCGAAACTCATAGAGACCATGTCGCTGACGCGATTTCGCCGCACCTGCCCTGACGCCAAAGGCTACTCTGGTGAGGAGCTGGAAATCGAGGGACGGCATGCGCACCTCGTCGCAATCTATGGCTCGCGCGTGCGGGTCGATTTCAACCAGCACCTGGCAGGGAAGGAACTGGTCTTCAAGTTCACCGTCAAGTCAAAGGTTACAAAGGCAGATGACAAAGTCGCGGCGCTGTTCAACATGGAATACCAGTCAGGCGAAGAAGCGCAGGTGAAACTTACAGGAAAACACGCCGAAATCACCCTCCCCGATCGCTGCAAGTTCGACCCGGCCTGGTTCCAGGCCAAGTATCGCGTTGTCGCGGCGCTGCGCAAGCACACTGACCTCGAAGAGATAATGTTCGTCGAAAGCTACGAAGGCACCAAGCCAGAGCCAAAAAAAGAGAAGAAAAAGCCGGCGAAAAAGAAGGCAAAGAAGACTGCCAGCAAGAAGAAGGCGGCACCAAAAAAGAAAAAGGCTGCGAAGAAGTAGTTCAGACCGTCCTGTTTTCGTGCAACCAGAAACTAGTGCCGCCTACATCCGCCGCCAGCGCACGCCGTTCGGTGTGTCCTGCACCTCGACACCCTGCTCCGCGAGTTCATCGCGTATCCGGTCCGCCTCCGCCCACTCCTTCGAATCCCGGGCCGTCTTGCGTTGCTCGAGCAGCGCCTCGATTTCGGCATCGCTCGGCCCCGCCGTCTCGCGGGGCGCGAACAAGCCGAGCACCTCACCGCCTAGCTCCTCGAATGTTGTGACAACTGCGTCACGCAGTTCTGAATCAAGAGTCCCAGGTTCGTGACGGTTCGCCTCGCGCGCCAATCCAAAGAGCGCCGCTAGTGCCTCGCGAGTGTTGAAGTCGTCGTCCATTGCTGTCGTAAAGTTGGACTTGGTGGTTGTGACGGAGTCGCGCAGCGCCTCAGGCTGCCCGTCACCACCAGACGCGGCGCGGTAGCGGTGGAGTGTTGACGCGAGCCGATCATGAGCAGATGCTGCTTCATCAAGCGCAGCGTCGCTGAAGTCAATTGGCGAACGGTAGTGGGCATTGAGCAGATAGAAGCGCACCACCTCGGCGCTGGCGTGCTTCAGGACATCGCGCACTAGGAAGAAATTGTCGAGCGACTTCGACATCTTCTCCTTGTCAACGGTCAGGAAGCCGGCGTGCATCCAGTATTTCACCATCGGATGCTTGCCGGTGTGGCACTCAGTCTGCAGGATTTCCGACTCGTGGTGTGGGAACTTCAGGTCGCTGCCGCCGCCATGGATGTCGAACTGAGGTCCCAGCAGTGTGAGTGACATCGCCGAGCACTCGATATGCCATCCCGGACGGCCCTGGCCCCACGGTGACTCCCAGCTCGGCTCGCCCTCTCGGGCGCCCTTCCAGAGCACGAAATCGGCCGGGTTACGCTTGCGCGGATCGACCGCGACCCGTGCGCCCGCCTCAAGTTCTTCCAGCGACTGCCCGGTCAGCGTCCCGAACTGCTCGCTTGCCGACGGGACATCGAAGTAGACGTCGGGCGCCAGTGCCCCCTCCGCCGGTTCGGCAACGTAGGCGTGCTCTTTTGCCAGCAGGTCCGCGATGAGCGTGACCATCTGCTCGATATAATCGGTAGCGCGTGGCATGTGGTGCGGCGGGCGCACGTCCAGCGCTGCCAGATCGGCAGTGGTCCGTTCGATATAGCGCTCCGCCAGCTCAGCCAGCGCAATCCCCTCCTCGGTGGCGCGCGCGATTATCTTGTCATCAATGTCGGTGTGGTTCTGGACATGCTCGACCGTGTAGCCGGAGTGCTCGAGCCAGCGCCGTATGGCGTCGAACGAGACGTAGCTGCGCGCGTGACCCAGGTGCATGTCGTTGTAGACCGTCAGGCCGCAGACGTACATCCGCACGCGTCCCGGCTCGCGCGGCGCGAACTCCTCGAGCTCGCGACTGGCGCTGTTGTGGACCTTCAGCACACGGTGCGAGGGTGGGCCGGATTAAAACCGCTCCCGCCTGCAGCCACGTGCCGGAGCTTCCCGAAGTCGAGACCTGCCGGCGTGCGCTCGCGCCGCGGCTGGCTGGACGCACACTCACCGACGCGGTGACGCCGTGGCCGCGCGCCGCAGCAACCCCACTGGTAGTCACCGGTCGGTGCATCGTACGGCTCGACCGCCGCGGCAAGTTCCTGTTGCTGCGGCTCGACCGCGGCTGGCTTGTCATTCATCTGCGCATGACTGGCCGGCTGGTGGTGGTTCGCGAGCTGCCACCGCGGACGACAGCCGCCTTCCAGCTAGACGGCGATGAATGGTTCTGCCTCGTTGATGTGCGCAAATTCGGACGCGCCTGGCAGGTCGCTCGCGCCAGCGAGGTAGTGGGCCATCTCGGCCCTGAGCCGCTCTCGCGCCACTTCACTGCTGCACGCTTTAGCGCAATGCTGGCGCCTCGCCGGGCACGGTTGAAACCGCTGCTGCTAAACCAGCGCTTCCTAGCCGGCCTCGGGAACATCTACGTCGATGAGTCCTTGCACGCTGCCCGTATCCACCCGCTGCGGACCGCCAACACGCTCTCCACCGGCGAAGTACGGCGGTTGCATCGGTACATCCGCACCATTCTGCGTGCTGCCATTACCGAGGGAGGAACCACCATCCAGAACTTTGCAGGTCCGGATGGCAAGCCGGGGCGCTTCCGCAGCCGGCTGCGAGTCTTCCGTCGCAGCGGTGAAGCATGTGGTGGCTGCGGAACGATCATCGAGCGCAGCGTCGTTGCCCAGCGGGGCACTCACTTCTGCCCGCACTGCCAGCGCCTCTGAATCCTTAAATACGACTCGGGGCTAACGCCAAACGGAGTTCCCGAAACATGATGGCAGCCAAGAAATTCTCGAAAAAAATAGTGGTACTGGGTGACCCAGCAGTCGGCAAAACCAGCCTCATTCGGCGCTTCGTCATCGACGCGTTTGATGACAAATATCTAACAACCATTGGAGCCAAAATTGTCAAGAAACAGGTAGCGCTCCGCTCCGGGGGGGCGAAACCCGATGTTGACGTAACGCTGATGATTTGGGATATCGCAGGGCAGAAGACGCTGGGCAACGTCAAGCAAGCATACTACCGCGGTGCCGAAGGTGCGATTATTGTCTGTGACATGACTCGGCGTGAGACGCTCATGTCAATGGTAGACTGGATTAAGACCCTGAAGCAAGTGACTGGGGAATTGCCGCTAGTGCTGCTTGCTAACAAGTGCGATTTGATGGATCAGGCGCTCTTCGGTGAGAAGGAGATGCAGGAAGTTTCCAACCAGTTGAAATCGCCTTTCCTGATTACCTCGGCCAAGGACGGACGTAACGTCAATGACGCGTTCCAGAATATATCTTCGCTGTTGATTGACGCTACTGGGTGAGCCAGTAGGCCGCCTGATGGAAGACTTCTACGACTCAGACATAGGCCTTCAGACAGCAGATGTCCTGATTCTTCCCAGCAGTTTCCTGAAGACGCTGTGGAAAGAACTGATAGATGGATTAGGCGAGGTTGAGGGGCCAAAGGTATTTTTCCGGTGCGGCGAGTCGATTGGTGAGAACCTCGCAGCCAACTACTACGAAGATACTGGGCAGATAGACGCACTACTCAATCAGGCTTGGGCCGAGGCTGGACTGGGGCATCTGTTCGTCCTTGAGGCTGACTCCGAACAGGTAATCTGCAAAGTAGAAAACCTGCTCGAGGTAAACGTAATTGGAATTGCACACCCCTGCAACTTTACATCTGGCTGTCTGGCAGGGATGCTGAAGGGAATCATGCAACACCCTTATAGTGTCAAGGAGGAAATGGTGGGTGAGGATACACGAGTCTTCACTTTCACCCCAATCTGAAACATGGCTGAAGCCGACTGGCGCAAGCGACTCGCCCGGCTGCTCTATGATGGCGACCTTGAGGGGGCAGCCAACTTGCTCGAGGGTGGGCTGCGCAACAGCCCCAAAAACATACCAATGAAAATAGAGTTGGGGAAAGTGCAATTCATGCATGGTGACATAGACGGAGCCCGCACCACCTTCGAAGCGGTACTCATGTCACGGCCGGACAACGCTGAGGCGCTGAAGGGAAAAGGGGACGTGCTCGAGGTCTTCGGCGACTACGAAGATGCAATCAAGGCCTACCAAATGGCGACCCAGCGGAGACCAAAGGATACAGAGACCTGGAAGGCACTTGGAGTACTGCTGACCAAACTGAAGAAGTACGGGCAGGCAGACAAGTGCTGGAACGCACTACTGCGCATCAATTCCAAGGACGCTGAGGCGTGGTACAACAAAGGACAGTCGCTGCAGCTACTGAAGAAGCTCGATGACGCTGGTAAATGCTACGAACAGGCGATTGCAACGCAACACGACTTCAAGGAGGCACACACCGATCTGGTGGTAGTGCTGATGGAGGGGGGAAAACTGGAGGAAGCGCTACAAGTGTGCGATCACGCCATCGAGACACACCCGAAAGACGACACTCTCCACCGCAACCGCGGCGTACTGCTCTACCGGCTCAAGCGCCCTGCGGAAGCGCTAGAAGCATTCGACAACGCGCTGGAAATTAACGCACATGTTGTAGACACCTGGAACAACCGCGGCACCGTGCTCTGGAAAACACAGAGTGACCTGCCGGGCGCGTTGGAAGCGTTCGGTAAGGCACTGGAGATTAATCCCAATTTCAAGGCAGCCCGGGATGCCCGTATCGGGGTACTGGCAGACATCGAAGCACAGAAGCCGAAAGGGTTCCTAAGACGCATTTTCGGCGGATGACTCGGATAGAGTTTTAACGGCCGTTACCATGGGCCGGGTCCTTGTCTTCCGACATACCTGATGGTGAACTTGTCGAGCTCTGGCGCTCGTTCTTCCAGGACACCCGTTTCCGACCAATTGACAGCAATGGCACGCGCAGGCCGATACCACGCTGCCCTAGCTGCGAAGGGGGCGTACTTGCTCCGGCAGTCGCTGCACATTCTGGCGAACATAAGTGCCCCAAGTGTGGCGGGAGTGGTCTCAACCTGGAAGCTGTACCAACCTATGGTGACCAGATTGAATCCGTGGCGCAAGCCTACCCCAAGGGCGAGAAGGCGGTCTACGTAACCTGGGAGGACGTCACAGATTTCCATCCTCGGCTCTCGAACAATCTGCTCTGGAATCTTGAGAACACCCTGAAGGCAGCGCGTGATGTTGTCAAAGAGTTTATCAGCGACGAGGCACAGGAGCACGTCCTCAAGGAACACCGCACTGAAATCTCGCTTGACGTCGCTCCGCTCGAGATTCCAGACAAACTCTTTCAAGAGGAAATACGAGACCTACGCAAGGAGCACCTCTACCGAATGGTCAAGGTGAGGGGGCTAGTGCGCAAGTCGCTGCCAGTGCGCCCTCGTATGGAAGTGGGATTTTTCGAGTGTAGCTGGGAGCGACACCCACAGCATGTCATCCAAGACTTCTTTACGCTACGCGAGCCAAAGAAATGCGTTAGCGAAGGGTGCAAATGTGATGAGTTCCAGTTACGTGAGAAGAAATCACAGTTCATCGATTCGCACAAACTGGAAATACAAGAATTCCCCGAGGACCTGCCACCGGGTGCACAGCCAGAGAGGCTCACAGTCTTTGTCGAAAGCTCTCTCGCTGCGCAGGCTCGTCCCGGAGACCGAATTGCGGTCGTGGGTGTCTTGCGAACACGCGCCCAGTATGCCATGAGAATGCCGCGGACCGAATTTGACATCTTCCTCTACGCTAATTCAATTGACGAGCGAGAAGGTGAAGCGGAGGCTCTGGAACCTACAGATGAGGAAATGGAACAAATTCTGGAGCTTTCACGCAATCTCGACCTGCGTGACCGCATCACTAACTCCATTGCACCCTCGATTTTCGGTATGACTTGGCAGAAAGAGGCCATTGCAGTGCAACTCTTCGGCGGCGTAGACAAAAAGCTCCCGGATGGTGCTCGTATCAGAGGCGATATCCATGTGCTGATGATGGGGGACCCTGGTGTCGCCAAGTCACAACTGCTGCGCGCTGCGGCAAGGCTCGCCCCGCGCGGCGTAATGGCGACCGGAAAGTCATCGTCAGCGGCCGGCCTTACCGCCGCTGCGGTACGCGATGAGTTCGGCGAGGGGCGATGGACGCTTGAAGCTGGTACGCTTGTACTCGCCTCAGGCGGGTTAGCGTGTATCGACGAGATTGACAAGATGGATGAGGATGACCGCTCGGCGATGCACGAGGCGATGGAACAACAAACTGTGACTATTGCCAAGGCAGGTATCAGTGCTCAGCTGCACGCGAAGTGTTCATTGCTTGCAGCAGCCAATCCCAAGAGGAGTCGCTTCGAAATGACCCGCCCACTGGCTCCACAGGTTAACATGCCAATAACGCTACTGAGCCGCTTCGATATTTTTTTCATCATCAGCGACGTACCCGACGAAGAACGTGATAACAAACTGGCGGAGCGGATGCTCGAGTCACATCGCGCTGGGGAGATGATGGGTAGTGGTAAGGATACAGAGCTGGAAGAGCGCGAGCTACAACCGGCGATTCCGCATGACCTACTACGGCTATATGTTGGCCATGCGCGCAAAATGCGGCCAGTGATGACTACGCAAGCACAACACAAATTGCAGGACCACTACACCGCAATGCGAAGGTCGTATCAGGAACACGGTGAGGATGATGACCGGAGGGTGTTCCCGATTACCCCACGGCAACTCGAGTCGCTAATCCGGTTGGCTGAGGCGGACGCGCGCATGCATCTCTCAGACACCGTTGGGATCGAACACGCCGAGCGCGCCATCGAGATGATGACTATGTTCCTCACCATTACATTGCGTGGAGATACTGATTTTGCCGAGACCTTGCTGACCAAGAATCAGCGTCAAGAAAACGAGGACCCAAGGTCACTAATCATGCAATTCGTTAAGAAGAATGCGGGCACAGAAGGCGTTGACCTGAACGAAATTCTTGATCATCTTGAAAGTGTGTTAGGTTTATCACATGACCGAAGCGAAAAATACATCAAGGAGATGCATGAGCAAGGACGTATTATGGAGTTTAGAACGGGTCGCTGGATGAAAGGTTGACCCGTTTCCCACGCAAGGTACTTGATCAATTACTGCGCTCCGTCCCCGACTTCCCCGACCCTCAGCGCGAGCTGGAACAGTACCCTACGCCGCCCAGCATTGCCGTGGAGCTGCTGGAACGCGCCTGGCAGGCAGGTGACCTCGCCGGAAGCGTGGCGGACCTCGGATGCGGTACCGGCCGACTGGCGCTCGGCGCGGCGTTCCTCGGCGCCGATGTAGTGGGAGTAGAGCTGGACGAGGCGCCGCTGGCGGTCGCGCGTCAAACTGCGATTGACACGAAGCTGGAGATAGAGTGGCGCTGCGAACCAGTCGAAAATTGGTCTAAGCACGTCGACACAGTCATCATGAACCCTCCGTGGGGCGCACAACGGCCGGGCGCTGATCGACCGTTTCTCGAGCGTGCGCTGGCGACAGCCGGTAGTGTCTGGTCCATCCAGCCAGCGACTACCGACCGCTTCATCCGTCGCTTCGTTGCGCAGCAGGGTGGCTCCGTAACGGCTGCGTGGTCAGTGCCACTGGAACTGGAGAAAACCATGCCTCACCATGCGCTCGAGCAGGAAACGGTCGAGGGAATCCTTTATCACCTGCACCCGGTCGGCGCGCGATGAACCTGACCCTACCCGGCGACCGGCTGGCAAGCGCGATGGAGTATGTGCCCGGTCCAGGAGTTTACGAGCGCAATGGCGAGCTTTTCGCGGCGCTGACTGGCGAGCTGGTACGTGACGAACAGAACACTGAAATGCGGGTGAAACCAGTAGTCTCTGTACCTCTCGAAATCAGTGCTGGTGAGCAGGTGCTGGGACGCGTCCATTCAATACGTGAATCGATGGCGACTATCGAGGTAGTACGTGTAAAGGGGAAGGCACGGCAAGTCGGCACTTGGATTATGGGCACGCTGCACATAGCACGCATGTCTGAGGATTACGTCTCCGACATCAACGAAGTCTACTGTGTTAACGACCTAGTGCAGGCCGAAGTTGACGAAACGAAGCCGGCACTGAAGCTCAACACCAAAAAAGGACGCGACGGTGTTGTCGGCGCGCGATGCAGTGGCTGCCGCGATCGACTGAAAGTGGTCGACGGGGAGTTATTCTGTACTGAGTGCCGCCAGCGTGAAGCGCGCAAGCTCTCCAGCGAGTATGGGCAGGTCCAGCTGTAGCGGACTGCTGCTGCTCTTCCTGCTGCTTCCGGCTGCTGCAGCTGAATTTGAGACTAGTGTCAACGGTGAAGAGCGGCTGACAGTAGTGGAATCAGGAACAAATGTCGAGTTTGTCGCGGTGGTGCCGGCTAATGCCAGCGTCGAATGGGACTTCGGCCGCGACCTGACGGGACCGGGCAGCCGCTGGAACGACTCGACAAACGTGACGCAGATACTCCACGCCGCGGGGGCGTACGGCGTTACCTGCACTGCCACTTACTATGACGGTAGCAGCGAGCAAGAACAGTTGTGGGTCATCGTCAGCTGGGAGGAGGCGGACGACGAACCAGATGCGCATCGCCCACTCTTCGTGGCACTAGCGGGGGCGGAGCTGTTCATGAGCGGCTGGCTGCTGTGGCAGACCTGGCGGCTGAAAGAAGCGAAGGTCTATCTCTGACGCCGGCGCGCTGCTAGCCCTAGTCCCACCAGCGCCGCTAGCAGGCCGGGGCCGGGCAGGCCGCTGACGTCATCATCGTCTCCATCTCCATCACCGCTGCCCGCAGACTCCGTAACCGTGACTTCGGTACTGAAAGAGTCGCGTGACCCGTCAAAAGGGGTGCCGTCGCTCCAGCTCACCTCGACGTCAATGAACTGGATACCTGCCTGGTCGAAGCTTACCTCCACCAGTCGGTCACTGATACCGTTGACAATGATTATTTCGCCACCATAGTTGATTTCGAACTCCAGAACTGGGCCGGTGGTATTACGCAGGTCGATGGTGAATGGTGCACCTACGTCCGCTGCGTATGGACTGACCTTAACCGAGAGCCACTTCTCTTCACTGGTGTCCGGTGCAAGCACGCTGAAGCTGGAGGACTTCTGCCCCATCAGGCCGCCGTCGTCGTACGCGTGCAATGTGACGGTGTGATTACCGGTTGCGTTTAGCACCAGTGTCAGGTCCTGCGTCTGTGCTGCCAGCACGCCGTCGAGGTACCACTCCCAGAACTCTACGTAGCCCTCGCTGTCGCTGGCGCTGCCGCTCAACTGGAGTGTGTCACCCACTCGCGGCTGTTCCAGATTAATTGAAATTGATACCGTAGGCGGTGTATTGGCTTCTATGTAAACCGATTTTGTCTTGTTCCCGCTCCAGGCGCCGTCATTGTCCTGCACGTTCAGCTTGACATGATACCAGGCGTCTGGGGTTGCGAAGCTGTGAATCCAGCTTGGGGAAGTTGAGACCAACGCGTCTTCGAACCACCAAGCGTAATCCGTGACAAAGCCGTCTGAGTCACTCGCTTCAGCGGTGAAGGTCAGGTTCTGGTGCTGGTAGTAGCGTGAGCCGCCCAGCGAGGGGGGTGAGATAGTAATCGAGTGCGACGGCTCCTGGTTGGGTGGCTGGACATAGATCATCAGTGTCTCCAACACTGAATCGGTACCGTTGTGTGTAACCTTCAACCGCAACTGATAGTCGTCGGGTTCCAAATCGTTGAGTGCCTGCTGCTCTCCGCTCAGAGTATAGCGGAGTGTGCCATTATTGTGATAAAACACTTGCCACTCCCACGCCTGACATTCTATAATTTCCCACTGGTGGTCGCGGCAGACCGCCTCCAGATAGAGTGTTTGTCCTGCTTTGGGTGCGGTGGAACTAGCTACTATCTCTGCCAAGGGGCGTGGTGGTAATATCGTCAGAGTCGCCACAAATTCGCGGCTATCGGTGCCCTGATCATCAGTGACTACCAGATATACCGTGTGATTGCCTACGAAGAAGCTAGAGCGAGTGAAGGTCTCCTGATCCGAGAGCGGTTCACGCTCGCTGCTGCCTTCCCACTGCAGCGTCCAGTTGAACTCGGTGATCCGGGTAGCCGGCTGGTATGTGCGCAAGTCGCTGGCGAGGAAAGTAACCTCCTCACCCTGGTTCACCTGTGGCGGGTTGAGTACGACTGTCGCCTCCGGGGGCTGCAGCTCTGGCTCGGTTATGTTAAGCCAGCTCGTGGATGCATCGGTGACATCACTCCACTCGGTAGAGTTAGTGCGCACCTGGAGTGTGATAGTGTGGTTGCCACCACTCAGTTGGTCGGCCGTCATCTGGAATGCAAGTCCGCCAGCCTCATTTCCGGATTGGAAGGTGCTGTCAATCGATGAATTCCAGTAGAAATAGTCCAGATCATCGTTATCGTTGTCGCTGAAGTCGCCCGTGAACTGGATTAGGTCATCCGTGTCAGCCTGTTGCGGATCGATATCGAGTATTACGGCCTCGGGAGGGTCTCCTGCCTCTGCGGCGGAGAGCAAGAACAGCAACAGAGCCGGGAGTAGTAGATGGGTGAACTGGCGCATAGGCTGCGTGAAACCGGTGCGTAATTAACTGTTACCTCTGCGCTGGTCATCCTGCTTATGGTCCGTATGATGGACTGGAAACATCAACTCACCAAGCGTAGGCATCTTCCCATCGCGGCGCGCCGTCAGCCAGCGTACTATCAGCCACGCCACTCCCCCACCAAGCGCCACTCCGGCGACGGCAAGCAAGGACATCAAAACTCTGGCTCGATTGCCTCTCTTTGCAGGTCGGGCTCGAATTCGGCGTGCAGCTCGCTGATGAGCTGGTTCAGTAGTTCGTTAAAACGAGCGCTCTGAATCTCGCGAGAGCCGCCCATCCCGGACGCTATCCGCGCGACGAAGTCGTTGCCATCGGACTCGATTTCAATCTGGCAGATGGACTCCTCCATGTCGGCGCCGAAGGGGGGAGGTATAAAACGATTACATCCGGAACACGCCAAAGCGCGTTTTGGGCATCTCACCGTTCAGGGCAGCAGAGATGCCTAGGGAAACGACCATGCGGGTATCAAGTGGGTCGAGGATACCGTCGTCCCAGAGGCGCGCCGTCGAGTAGTAGGCGCTCCCTTCGCGTTCATATTTCTTGAGTATCGGGGAGCGAATTTCCTCGCGCGCCTTCGCAGAAAGTGACTTGCCGACCGACTCGAGCTGCTGCTGTTTGACAGTTGCGAGCACGTCAGCCGCCTGCTCTCCACCCATCACTGAGATACGTGCACCGGGCCACATCCAGAGCTGGCGCGGTCCGTAGGCGCGGCCGCACATGCCGTAGTTACCCGCGCCGAAGCTGCCGCCAATTATGACTGTGAACTTCGGGACGCTGGCGTTGGCCACGGCCATCACCATTTTAGCGCCATCCTTGGCGATGCCACCCGCCTCGTATTCCTTGCCGACCATGAAACCGGTGATGTTCTGCAGGAACAACAGCGGAATGCCGCGCTGGCAGCACATCTCAATGAAATGTGTGCCCTTCAGCGCCGACTCGGAGAAGAGCACGCCATTGTTGGCCAGTATTCCAATGGGGTAGCCCATGAGTCGCCCGAAGCCAGTGACAAGCGTCGACCCGTACAACGGCTTGAATTCATGGAAACGAGAGCCATCGACCATGCGCGCGATTATCTCGCGCACATCGAACGGCTGCCGCGTATCGGCCGGAAGAATGCCGTAAATCTCTGCCGAGTCGTACAACGGCTCCTCAGGCGGCGTGACATCCAGCTTTGCCTTTGGGGGGCGATTCAAATTTTCAATGATTGAACGCGTGATTTCGAGGGCGTGTTGATCATCTTCAGCGATATGGTCGCTGACGCCGCTTTCGCGGCAATGCACGGCGGCGCCGCCAAGCTCCTCAGCTGTGACATCCTCGCCAGTGGCAGCCTTCACTAGCGGCGGTCCAGCAAGGAATATTGTGCCCTGTTCACGGACGATAACTGTCTCGTCACTCATCGCCGGGACATAGGCTCCGCCAGCTGTGCAGTTGCCGAGCACTACTGCGACCTGTGCAATTCCAGCGGCCGACATCTGCGCTTGATTGTAGAAAATACGGCCGAAATGCTCCTTATCAGGGAATACTTCATCCTGCTTCGGCAGGAAGGCTCCTCCTGAATCAACTAGGTAAATACAAGGCAGGCTGTTCTCCGCAGCCACTTCCTGGGCACGCAGGTGTTTCCTGACTGTCAATGGATAGTAGGTGCCGCCCTTGACTGTCGCATCGTTGGCCAATACCACAACTTCGCGTCCATGAACAACGCCGATGCCTGTGACGATACCAGCCGCCGGTACGTTATCATCGTAAACCTCAGCGGCCGCCAGCGGTGAGAATTCCAAGAACGGTGCGCCCGGGTCGAGTAGTGCGTCAATACGCTCTCTGGCAGTGAGCTTTCCGCGCGCGCGGTGGCGTTCAACCGCTTTCGCTGAGCCACCGCTCCGCACCTGCGCCAATCGCTCTTTCAGCTCCGCCACCAGTGCACGGTTGTGCTCCAGACTGGCATGAAAACTGGAATTAGCGGTGTCAATGTTACTTGCGAGTGGCTCCATCAGACCGCCTCCAGCTCGACCAGCAACTCGCGCTCACGTACCTGCCCGCCCGGCTCTGTTGAGGTTATCTGCGCGATGACACCGTCACGTGGTGCGTGCAGTCGATGCTCCATCTTCATCGCTTCCAGCACGGCGAGTGTGTCACCCTTCACAACCGAATCGCCCATGGAGACACGCAACTCAACCAGTTTGCCAGTAATTGGGCTCAGCAACTGGTCACTTGCTACCTCCGGCTCGCCTTGCCGCACGGTAGCGACTCGCTCAAACGCCCACGCCTGTCCACGGCAATGAACCCAAATGCGTCGGCCATCTTGGACAAGGTGAACCTGCACAGTACCAACACCGGTATCGACTTCAAGCAATCCAGGCTCCAGCTCTGCGAGAAAGCCCTCAACCGGTTCGCCATCCACCTCACCTGAAAATTCGCCAGCGCGGAGCCTCAACTCAACGGTGTGTTGCGAGTCACCGCAACGGTAGCTTTCTATCATTACACTCCCTGTCGCCAGCCACCTTGATTGCTCCAAGGCGACCAGGGGTCGCGACCGGTCATCTGCGCTGTTTGCCGACCACTGCTACTGCGGGTTGCGCCTGCAGCGATGAGCGCCTCCAACGGCGGGGTGGCAGGCGCCCAATCTCCGAAATGGGTTTCGATGAAATGTGTATCAAGGTCACCCGCACGGAATGCGTCATGCCGCAGAATTGCCTTAAGGTGTGCGATGTTCGTGGTTGGCCCCAAAATAACGTAGTCGCCCAGTGCCTGAGTCATGCGATCCAGCGTGTCATCGCGACTCGCGTCATGCGCCAGAAGCTTGGCGAGCAATGGATCGTAGTCACTGCCGATTTGCTGCCCTTCGGTAATACCGGAGTCAATGCGGATGCCGGGCCCAACGGGCTCGTGCAGCCGCCGGATGTGTCCGGGAGACGGCAGGAAATTGCGTGCCGGGTCCTCAGCATAGACACGACACTCGATAGCATGGCCGCGTGGCATGATATCTGCTTGCTGTAGCGTCAGCCGCTCGCCAGCAGCAATCCGTAGCTGCCATTTCACGAGGTCGACTCCGTACACCAGTTCAGTAACACCATGCTCGACCTGCAACCGCGTGTTCATCTCCAAGAACCAGAATTCACCATCCTTGAACAGGAACTCCACGGTACCGGCGTTACGGTAGCCAACTGCTTCTGCCGCTGAAACAGCAGCCGAGCCCATTGCCTCGCGCAATTCAGGAGTAATGGCGGGTGAAGGGGCTTCCTCAATGATTTTCTGGTGCCGCCGCTGGACTGAACATTCGCGCTCGCCAAAATGCACAGTATGACCATCGCTGTCGGCCAAGATTTGCACCTCAATATGACGTGGTCGATTTATATACTGCTCGAGTAATAACCGACCGTCGCCAAAAGCCATCTTAGCTTCGTACTGTGCCGCCTCGACAGCCGCCTTCAGATTGTTCTTGCTCTCCACGACGCGCATTCCCTTACCACCGCCACCGGCTGCCGCCTTGACTAGTAGCGGGTAGCCTATTTCGGCCGCAATTTCAGTGAAACCTTTCTCGACAATCTTGGCGTGGCCCGGAATCACAGGGACGCCGGCTGCCTGCATTAACGCCTTGGCGGCCGACTTGTCACCCATCTGGCGAATCGTCTTCGCGGTAGGACCAATAAAGACAAAGCCCGCCTCTTCAACTGCGGCAGCAAAGTCACCGTTCTCGGAGAGAAAACCGTAACCAGGGTGGATAGCGTCGGTGCGCGTTGAGCGTGCCGCGGCTATCAACTTCTTCACGTTCAGGTAGCTCTCAGCCGGTGCGGCCGGCCC
>Ga0208129_1000459_pt1 | contig 17403 bp, 17 predicted proteins | sample ETNtaG_13_FD_185759 | JGI IMG/M metagenome (GOLD analysis project Ga0208129, IMG submission 185759) | Marine microbial and viral communities from oxygen minimum zone, Eastern Pacific Ocean - ETNP201306PF47B (SPAdes) (version 2) | ecosystem: Environmental > Aquatic > Marine > Oceanic ...
AATCCATCCAGACCGCGTACCGCCCCGACCTCGTCTACGACCGCCAACGCATCTTGTTCGGGACCCATTCGACAGGTTGACGAAGGGTGATAATAGATCTATTCAGCAGTCTATCTCCGGATTATGCACCGATCGATTGGCAGTAATGCGACAATGACCGCCAGGATGTTTAACTTGGCTCGCTAACGAACGATGGGGAGATACCCCGTTGAATTCAAAATCACCCCGCAATCGGGGTCTACTCTTATTCGACTATGACGGTGTACTGGTCGATTCTCTGAATATTCTCAGTGAATATACGACCGCCTTCTGTCGTGAGCACGGTCTCGGAGAAGGGCTGAACAAAACAGATGTCGATGCGATGGAATCGGCGACGCTGTCGGGTCTTATTGAGGCCGCGGGCATCAGTCAAGCCTATGTTAGGGACTACGCGCGGCATCTGTTCCAGGCCCTGAATCGCGACCCACTGAAAGTGCCGCTGTTTAAAGGTATACCCGAAATGCTAAGGGGCCTGGCCCGGCACTACACGCTTTGTGTTGTTACGGCTAATCATTCGGCGATTGTTCGGCAACGACTGGATGCTGCTCAACTAACCAGCCTGATGGACTGTATCTATGGAAACGAACAGCCCGGCGGTAAAGTCGAACACATTGTCAACGCACTTGAAGCGAACCGTACACAGCCCACCTCCACCTGGATGATTGGCGATACCGTAGGCGATATTGAAGCCGCGCAGAATGCCGGTGTTAACGCGGTAGCTGCAACCTGGGGCTGGCAATCATCTACAAGGCTTAAAAGCAAAGCACCTGACCTTATGTTCGAAAAACCGCAGGCGCTGCACGACTACTTCAAGAATACCTGGCAACAGACAACAGCCAAGACAGGTATTCCGCGGTGAATTATCTGGCCCATCTTTATCTGTCGGGCGATGTTGAAGACTTAGTGATCGGTAATTTCATCGGCGATGCGGTCCGTGGAGACCAGTACAAACGATTAAAACCAGCTGTTCAGGCCGGTGTCCGCTTACATCGGGAAATCGACCGTTTTACCGATACCCATGACACTGTACGCCGCTCCAAAAAGCGGATGTGGCATGTGTTTGGCCGATACTCAAGTGTCGTGGCAGATGTTTTCCTCGATCATTTCCTGGCCCGGGATTGGGACACGTATCATCCGCAGTCTCTTGAGGTCTACGCGGGCTCGGTCGAGTTGATGCTGCGACCCCGGCTGGCTGAATTCCCCGAGCGCTCTCGCCGGTTTTTCGATTACATGATCCAAAACCGGGTACTGTTGAGCTACGGCAGCATAATCGGCACGGGGAAAGTCCTGACACAGATGGCCCAGCGAGCCCGATTTGAATCACACATGGAACACGGTGCGGCCGAACTCAGTCGATGCTACGAAGCCTATCGTCAGGACTTCCGATCGTTCTTCCCCGAGTTGTGCACCTTCGTTCAGACCCGGTAGGTGGAGATTACGCAGGGAAAATAACCATTTCGCGCGGGCGCCTAAGCCGATCCTGCATCGGCATCCAGCGGGGTGTGAAAATACTCACTTTCCTGGGCAAAACGCCTGACTTCCTCAATCAACAGCCGCACACGTTTATCCGCAGTATCGATATCGGGACAACTCTCGCAGTAGGGTTCCCCACAAGGCTGTCGAGTATAGAGCCAGAAATGCACAGCACCGGCCAAAAGACCCGATGCCACCTCCCAGCGGTCCGTCTCATCATCTGCATCAATCAATCGGTTGCCAAGCTCAATCATACGCTCAGCCGCGTCGTCAAACTCCAGGGGGGGTTCGTCAAGTTCCATGGATTACTCCAAGGCTGTTCACTCCAGTGAATCACTGGTGCCGCCGTTGAATTGAAATCAGCTAGGGCATTCTAAACGTAACGACATTCTTACGTCGCATAACAGTCTAAACACCGGTGTGTTCTCAGGAAGCCGATAGATGTCGTGCCTGTTTGTGTAAATCGGTTAACGCTGTATCGATCCGAGCACACCGTTCAACAAGCCATTGCTGATGAACCGCGAGATCGCTAGTCACTTGATCAGCCTGGCGGACCACCTCCATTGGGTTAGCGCTGCCAATTGTGACACGGGACTGAATAAACGACTCTGCATTTAACATTTTACGCAGTTCCGCATCGCCAATCTCTAACGAGCATCCGGCAATTGCCAACGCCGCCTCGTCGAGCCGGGTTGATGAAGCCTTAGACACCGGCTCACCGGCTTCAATTGACGCTTTAACGAATGCACCTACGACGTGATGTGCGACTCTGAACGGAAAATCAAAGCGACGTACAATCTCATCTGCCACGTGACTTGCTGTACTCCAGTAAACATCGGCACGCTCTCGCATTGTCGACTCATGCACAATCAATGTACGCACACATTCCGTCATCAATTCCAGTGCATCCCGGCACGCATCGGTGGCGTTCGAAACGATATCCTCACCGTACACCATATCCAGATCGGTCGATAACACGCCGCGCTGACAACTCATTACCGCGGGTAACCAGCCTGCAGACTGTCCGGCCAATGATTTAATTCGCTCGAGCGCATGCGGGTTTTTCTTTTGCGGCATGATGCTGCTGGTACCTGCCAACCCATCGTCAATTTCCAATAAAGAAAATTCCCACGAGCTCCAAACGTAAAGATCCGTTGCGAATCGACCAAGATTGCTCATCATAATACTGAGTACCGCTATCGCCTCTTCAATATGATCACGGGCGAACTCTCCAGCATCGTTGGCGTTGACGACAAGACCTTCGTGCCCCAGCAAAGCAGCCGTGCGTTCTCGATCTAATGGCCAAGAAGTGCCAACTTGAGCAGCGCCGCCTAACGAGCTCAGATTCGTCCGTGCATACAATCCTTGCATACGCTGCAGATCCCGCTCGAAGATGAAAGCTTCACGCATCAAATAGTGTCCAAAAGTCCAGGGCTGTGCATGTTGGAGGTGTGTATAACCCGGCATTATTAAATCTGCATGGCGAATTGAGCGCTCAATGATTTGCCGCTCCAAGTTACTGAGTAGCGCGAACAACTCCAACAGCAGATCGCGAAAGTAGAGCCTCTCCACAGCTGCTTCTTGATCATTACGGCTTCTGCCAGTCTGTAATCGACCAGCTATGTCCTCCCCACAGTGCTCTGAGAGAAAGCTTTCAAACTGGACGAGACATGAACCCGACTCGGCGACCCACGGGAAGCCCACAGCACCGAGCGCCTGTATTTCGAGCAGCGTGTCAAGCAAACGACCGCCGCGCTGTGGATCCAAAATGTCGTGCTCGACCAACATCACAACATGAGCGAGATCAACGTGTGTATATGCTTTGAACCGTCGTTTGATTCCAGGCAAGTGACGTTTTTCATCGTGTTCGACAAGCACTTTATTGCGGGGGCCCAATCGGGCCTTTTCAAGAAAGATGTCAGATTTCATTTCACTCCACCTCGGGCGATTACGCGAGTTTGTGCTGGCTCTATCCAGTATAAACAAGACTCCGGATATTTCCGGAAGTGGCTCGCCTTAATAAGCGAGCTTAGCCGGAAACGTAACGAAGTGATTGATAGAATGGTGGTTATGGATGGGATCATGGTGCAACAGTTTCAATTTCAAATTCGGGAGGACCCGGGCAATCTCTAGCGGGAGCTCATTTCCCTGATCAGGACAGACTGCCATAACAAACCAATGACAGACTACGAACCTATTCCAGCTCCCGAAAATTTCCTCGACCAAGCCGAGCATTCGTGGACATTACCGGCTTACTGGTATACCGATTCCAAAATATTCGGGAAGGAAAAGGAACAGATTTTCTATAAAAACTGGTGGTACGTGGGCGCGGTCCATCAATTATCCAAGCCCGGTGAGTTCTTAACCACAACAGTGGTCGACCAAGAGATTTTCATCACTCGAGGCGAGGATAATGTACTACGTGCTTTCTATCCCGGTAATTTTCACGGAGCCCGCGGTGTAAAAGGTATAGAAAACTTCAACCCATCAGATTTTGGCCTGGCATCAGTCAGAGTGGAAACGCTAATTGGATTGGTTTTTGTCAATCTAGACGCCAACGCCGATGCACTGACCGATGTTTCAGAATCCATGGTGAAAGATATGCGTGCGTATTGCCCGGGACTGGATGATCTGGTTCTGTCCAGAAATTACGAACTACAAACGGCGGCGAACTGGAAAACACTGGTGGATAACGACCTGGAATCCTATCACTCGGCTGTGGCTCATCCATCGTTAATGGGATTGCTCGACTACTCAACCTTTGAAGTTTGGGAGGATCGATTTACCACATGCCATGCCATGACCAATAGTGATCCGGACAACCCAGCCTACAAGGTCGGTGCGGAAGATTCAGTTAAACGGGCGATCTATACCTGGTTGTGGCCCAACACGGCATTTTTCATTGCGCCAGGCCCCAAGAATCTCGGCGTGTTTCAGATGATCCCAACCGGGCCTGAGAGTAGCCTGCAACGCTGGGAATTCTATTTTGAGAGCGAACAACCAACCGAAAGCGAGCAGGCATACCTTGACTGGACCATCAATACACTCATCCCTGAAGATACTGCGTTATACGAAAATGTCCAACACGGACTTCGTTCTCAAGGCTATTCTCAAGGCAGGTTTGTGATCAACAGAAACCGTCCTGAGTGGAGCGAACACCACGTGCATCAGTTTCAGAAACTGGTGCACGACGCAATTGTGACCGAATGCTGACTCCATGAGCACATGCAAGAACCTGGAAGACTTGTTAGATCTCTTTCAACGTTTGGTCGTTCAGCACATGTGCGAACAAAGACATGCCTCTGTGGTCCAGCGAGGACACCAATGAGTAAGGCTCAAAACGCCACCCAGGAATTTCTGGACACGAATCAGTATTCCCGTAACTCAATTTTGCGCTATGAATCAGTATACGGCACAGACTTCGTTAGCCCGGGTGGACGGCAGTACGCCTCTCAACTGATTGAAAAACTCGCGCTCCCGTTCGATTCCACGGTACTCGATGTGGGCTGTGGTCTTGGCGGCAGCGCTTTTCTTATGGCTCAGAAGTTCAACCTGTTTGTAGATGGGATAGATCTTTCAAACAATATGTTGGCACTAGCACGAGAGCGGCTCTCAACATACCGATTGGGCAGTCGTGTCACTCTCCGCCACCAAGACTGCCTGACCCTGAGCCTTCATGACCACTACGACGCGGTTTACAGCAGAGATGTGTTTCTGCATATCCAGGACAAGTCACATCTTTTTTCAACCCTGTACAACGCGTTGAAGCGACCGGGTAAATTGTTGTTCACCGATTATTGTTGCAGTGAACAGCCCTGGCGTCCAGATTTTTCCCGTTATGTGAAAAGCCGCGGTTATTACTTGCGTACAGTTTCACAATACGCAGATTTGTTATCTCAGGCCGGTTTCCAAGAAGTCCTTGCGTTGGATATTACCGCTCGCTTCATCGCAATTCTTGAGTCGGATATAACAAAAATAGCTGCCTTAGAGATGGATAAAGTCAGCCGGGACGAGTTGACGGAAAGTTGGCGCAGTAAACTGAACCGAGCCCATTCCGGCAATCATCGGTGGGGACTGTTTACCGGCGTAAAATAGCCACTTGTCGATTAACCGCATCCGAGTATGTGACCACCCGCTCCTAAATAACGAGAAACTGCTATAGATGATCCTACGATGAATGCAACCAACACTTTTGATTTCATCATTGTCGGCGCTGGCTCGGCTGGCTGTGTACTGGCAAACCACTTGAGCGCGGATCGGCGCTTCACTGTACTGTTAATCGAAGCAGGGAAAATGAGTCACCCCCTCACACCAGTGCCGATCAGCTTCAGCCGCTTCATCGACAATCCGAAAGTCAACTGGTGCTATGGGTCGGAACCCGAACCGGTCATGGCCCAACGGTCGATACCAGTTCCCCGCGGCCGGATGCTTGGTGGTTCGAGTGCCATCAACGGATTGGTATACGTACGCGGCCAGCCGTTGGATTACAACAACTGGGCACAATTGGGCAACAGAGGCTGGAGCTTCGACGATGTCCTGCCGATCTTTCAGCGCATGGAGAACTACGAACCAGGGGCAGATGAATGGCGTAGGCAAGGTGGGCCACTGCATGTCAGCGAAGTTGCGGATCAGAATCCGCTGTACGATGCCTTAATTGCCGCCGGCGAAGAGATCGGGTTACCTAACAATCCGGACTACAATGGTGCCGACCAGACCGGCCTGTGCAAAACTCAGACCACCATTCGCGGTGGGAAACGCATGAGCACGGCGGTGGCTTATCTGGAGCCGGCGAGGTCCCGCCCGAACCTAACGATTGCGACCGAGGCCTTGGCGCACCGTCTAACGTTAAACGGAAAACGATGCACAGGCATCAGCTATGCGGTAGACGGCCGTACTATTGATGCCCAGGCGCGTGTAGAGGTGATCCTGTGCTGCGGGTCAATCAATTCGCCGCAGCTTCTGGAGCTATCTGGGATTGGACAACCTGCCCTGTTGAAATCTCATGGAATTGAGGTGTGCCATGGCTTGCCGGGCGTTGGCGAGAGTTTGCGCGATCACATCGCTCCACGCATGGGTTGGACAATCAGCAAACGTGGCGTGACGTTCAACGATCGGGCACGCGGTCTCGGGCTCCTGTGGCAAGTTGCCAGATACGCGATCAAAAGGGACGGCTTTTTGAGTCTTCCGTCGGCCCCGCTTGTTGCTTTCATTAAAACCCATGCCGACCTGGTGAGCCCCGACGCCCAGCTCCATCTCGTCCCGTATGCGTTTTCCCCCACCACACGCCGATTGCTTGACGAACCCGGTATGACGATTACCGTTTACCAGTTGCGCCCGGAAAGTCTGGGGTCAATTCATATCAAGTCGACGGATCCACATGAGGCGCCGGCTATTCGTTTCAATTTCTTGTCCAACCCGCTGGACCGACAGACCCTGGTAGATGCCGTGCGTTTCACCAGGCGCCTGATGCAGGCGCCGGCGATGGATCAGTTTCGCGGTATCGAGTTCAAGCCTGGGCCCGACGTACAAAGTAATGACGAGATTATCGAGTGGATCGGTAAAACCGCAGAAACGGCCTATCATCCGATCGGCACCTGCCGCATGGGCAACGATGAGAACGCAGTAGTCAACGACCAATTACAGGTACACGGTATCGAAGGTTTACGTATCGCCGACGGCTCTATCATGCCGACCCTTGTCTCCGGCAACACGAATGCCGCCTGCATTATGATCGGTGAAAAAGCCGCAGACATGATTCTCGCTGAACAGAGGTGATCGTTCGGCGTGATGTTGGTGCTATTCTTGATGAGATTCCCTATTTGTGATGGATTGTTGAAAGTACAATGTAAACGAGATCTCGCAGGCTGCTCTCTCATTGAGTAACTTTATCTAACTAGGAAAACCGCTATGCGGATAGACCCGTATCTGGATCGCATCGAGTACCACGGGTCGCGCGAACCGACTACTGAGACACTGCGGCAACTTCACCGAGCGCATATGCTCGCTGTCCCCTTTGAGAATCTCGATATCCCGCTGGGTCAGCCCATCGTTCTCTCCCTCCCATCGTTCTACGACAAGATCGTTCGACATCGTCGGGGAGGATTTTGTTATGAACTCAACGGCTTGTTTGGTTGGCTGCTTGAACAAATGGGTTTTCGGGTGGTGACGCTGTCAGCGCGGGTGTTCGACAAAGGCCAGCCAGGCGCAGAATTCGGCCATATGGTTCTAATGATCGAGATCGAGGAACGCCTTATTGCCGACGTCGGATTCGGGGAATCGTTTCTGGAACCACTTCAGCTTGAAATGGGCACAGAAAATATACAGCAGGGCAATGCATACCGCCTGACAGGGAAAGGCCCCGAGAAGATCCTTGAGCGGCGTCTGACTTCTGATTGGGCATCTCAATACGCCTTTGCGCTGATTCCCCGTCGACTGGATGACTTCACCGCAATGTGTCAACAACACCAGACATCCGCGACGTCTATTTTCACGCAAAAAACGGTATGCTCACTGGCAACAACATCGGGGCGTATCACGTTGTCCAATAACAAGTTAATCAAGACGAGCGGGCGGGGGCACGAGGAACAGGAGGTGACAGAGGAGTCGGAATACCGCGCACTGCTAAAAACCGAGTTCGGAATAGATCTCAATGAAACGCTGCGCGTTGACAGGCTCATGGCACTGGGCACACCGTCTGTGGGCGGGACTTGAACAAAAGATCGATCCAATCATTTTCAGCGTGTTTCTCCATCCAGTGTGACCCCAAGACCCAGGACGACCCGATTTGCATAAGCGAAGTACCCAGTAACCTGGTTAACCTCCAAGATCTCACCATCACTGGCTCCAGCGGCTCGCAGAGTTTCGATCGATTCAACTGTCAATGCCGCCGGAGCAAGGGTCAAGGCCCGTACATACCCAAGAAGGGCCAATTCCTTACCATCGAATACTTCCTCTAAGCGATCACCCATCAGCGCATCGGCAATGGCCAACCATTTCTCCGGCTTTCCGGCATACGCCAGCCCACCTGCATAGGTATGATGATCTATGCAATACGTACACTGGTTGAGGACACTGACGTAAAGACCCACTGCCTCTAAATACCAGAGTGCCAGTACATTGCCAGTATGTCCGAGAACGGCCCGGTAGAGTGCCGTATGACCTTCTAGAGTATGCGGGCGTAGCGAGTGGGCGCTGAAGATATTGGCAATGGTGCCGTTCGGTCGCTGATATTTCTCGTACAGGGTTTTCAAGCGGCCAGCTGCATTTCCCCGTGATACCGATTTAATCCAGGTCATTGATCGTTAGAAATACTATCAATATTCAAGTCATGGCAACAATTTTGCACCCCGGAACATTGTCCACCCAACAGGGCACACATCAGTAGTTGATTAAGTGGCGGCTATGGGTGGGATCGAACCACCGACGCCGGCATCGTGAGTGCCATCACTAAGTTAGGCAGTATATGCAAATCAACGGCATACGCACACCGATCCCGCGTGTATGTGACTCAAATAGACTGTAGTGGACTCCAGTCGGTCACATTATGGTCACAGTGATGTGATCGAAAAAGGAACTCTTAGCCCCTAGAGATCAATGCCAGTTTTCAGTGGAACGATTAACTGGCCCCACTCCTGCTATCGGGACCCACACGTGAATTAACACAGCTGTTTTATAGGCGTATGAAACGTATGATGGCTATTGGTTTATCGGTGGGAATAGGCGATGGGCTTTTGATAGGGTGTAGTTGGGGGGAATAAAAGATGACAAGGCACTTTGAGTATCTCCGCCCGGAGACTATCGATGCGGCCATAGGCATGAAGATAAAGCATCTCTCTGTCAGCTTCCCATTTGGGACTTGGGTAGGTGAATTGGGAATTCTTGTCTGATCTTTGCGTCGACTGAGTCGCCGAAGAAATTTGGGTAGTGGGAGCTGAGAATTTCATCAACCGTTTCTCGGCTCCTTGAGAAAAGATCTTGGGACCCTTCTTTTTCCCATTGATCCGTTGGCGTACGATCCATCAACGTGGGGTACACATACTCACTTTCCATATGGGCCAGCGTCTGACTATTGCCTAAGAAGTGTCCGGGATCGATCGCGCTTGAGTGGATTACGTCAACGGAGAGGGTATCGTCTGAGACTTCAATGCCGCGTAGCGATCTTGCGATCATGCCGATCGCCTCATTGTCGATGACCATGGATTCAAAACTGCAACCCATGAGGCTGCCCATCATCCCCCCAAACTCACAGAGTCGGTTCGCGCCCGCGTGTGCGGCCAGGGTATAGCTCAGCGCTTTTTCATACCCGTATTGCGCATCGGGGATTTTTGCATCTGTCATCCCGCACCCGACACTGGTCGGAAGGTTGTAGAAGTTACCCATCTGAATTGCTGCGGCGGCGATAAGCGCCTGTTCGCCACCACCGCCACTAAAAGATCCGGTTCGCAAGTCCGTGATGAATGGCCAGGCCGCAAAAGTCATCGGGCATCCTGGTTTGATGAGGTTGACAACAGCAAGGCAGGCCAATGTTTCTGCGACGACTTGGGCCAGGAGACCTGCAAGCAGTGCCGGTGCGGTGGCCCCAGATTGCGGTGCCACAGCGATGTCGCTGGTCAACCCCATCTTGCTGGCATCGATCAGAATTTCAAGGTTTTCCCGTCCAAATCTGAGCGGCGACACAATGGGACAGCCACCAAAAATGACCGAAGGTTTCTTGAGGAATGTCCCTTCGCCACCCGAAGCCAGGTCAAATAGACGAATCGCAGGCGGAATGTTGTTGCGATTTCTGAAGGTGACACACGCCGGCTTCTCACTTGCCGCAAGAATAGCATAGAGCATATTGACATCATGTTCGTAGTCGTTTGGAACATCGGTCGCCAAGACGGTGTCACCCGACATATGAATATTGTCGAGCTTATCGACGAGTCGCGTGAAATCATAAATGTCCTGAAGCGTGGATGGCCGATAAGTTTTTGACTTGGCATCAAAAGTCGTTACCGCGGTGCCCGAATTAGAAAAATAAACACTGTTATTCTTGCAGTGGATATCATCTTTACCCGCCCGGCTACCACGGGCGTACACCTGGTATTCACTGGCGGCACCGGCAAGAACATCCTCTACTAAGGCGCGGGGAAAACAAAGACGTCCATACTCGTTCTGAAAGGCCCCTCTAGGAAGCACGAGGTCAAGAAGTTCTTCGGTCGCATCTGCGATGCCAGTCTGCTCAACGATTGTGAGTGCGGCTTGATGGACTTTCCCCACATCCCTTTCAGTCAGTGGTTGATAAAGCCCACCTTCGATACCCGGCCAGATGGCATTTGAATTAGAGGAATTTGCACGGTCTTTTCGTCGTGCCTCGCGGCCCCGACGTTTACGGCGGCTGGTCTGTTTGGTTTTTTCGGTCATTTCGCAGATTTCAGATACGAATCCTGTAAGCAAGCCTTGTTATGTCTTCTTCCAATCAATCTTTACGCACTCGAGCGCATCCAGCAACAATTCCTGAAAATGATGCACTGCGTGCTCACTCAATTCGCTTTCCGTCTCGTCGACGACAAAACGACCCTGGTTATATCCTTTGGATCGCAGTCCCTTTTGGACGCTTTCACACAGGCCGATATCCTCGGGCTGTAGAACCTCGTCCATATAGGTAATCGCATCGTCGAGCTGTTTGGTTCGCTTTCCTTCCAGCGTATAACAATCCAGATATTCAATGGATTTTTCTGCTCCGATTGGAATGATCTGCAGGGTCAGGATCAGGGGTTCACCGGGATAGGCCCAGATAGTCAGATTGGGCCACAGGTACCAGGCTGCGTAGCCGAAGTCGACATCGCCTTTTTCGAAACTGTAGGCTGCGTTGCTCTCCGATCGCGGCGCGGCTGCGATATGGCTTGAATGAATGCTGTAAGTCGTGGTGGTGTACGAATCCATGTCCATCAGGTCCACCAGTGCAGGATGGGCGGGGTGGCAGTGATAGCATTCTAGGAAGTTGTCAATCAGGACTTTCCAGTTGCAGGCCACTTCGTAAGTGACTCGTCCGGCGTATCCCAGCTCTGCTAGTTTCGGCATGTAGTGACGGATTTCCTGTTCCAGTCCCACGGTCTGGTCGTTCAGGGATTCCGCGTCTGGATCGAGGTTGACGTAAACGAAATCGGCAACAATTTCGACGCGCACAGATTTGAGACCGAAATTGCACTTGTTGAAATCCGGCAGATCTTCTGTGTTCCGCGCCCGCACCAGCGTTCCGTCAAAATCATACGTCCAACTATGATACGGACAGACTATCCGATTCTTGAGGTGTCCAGAGTCGTCCTTAATTAATTCATGTCCCCGATGCTGACAGACGTTGTAAAACCCGCGAATTTCGCCGTCTCTCCCCTTGATCACCAGGATACCCTGGTCCTGTACGTCTACCCGTAGGTAAGAACCTGTCTGCGAAAATCGATTGATATGTCCAACCAGCCACCAGTTACGGTAAAACACCGCTTCCTTTTCGGCGTCGTACACTGCCGGATCCAGATAGTATCGGGACGGAACGGTGAAAGATCTGCGCCGATCGCGGGTAAAGGGCTGATCGTCAACATCGAATGCAAAATCGTCTTTTGTCATCTTCTGACTCTGTTGATGGCCAACACTTTTTCGTTCAATAGATAATCCCATCTTTATTCTCGCCCCGCTAGGTGTATTTAAGTCTATTGCCTACGACAAAGTTGTACTTAAGTCCTAAGCGAATGGTGCAGGACAGCCTGGAGTCCGCAGTGAATCTGCTCGATCAGCGGTCACATTATGGTCACACTGGCCACCTAAAAAATAAGGAGCGTCGTAAGTCTTTGATAAGATGGTGGCTATGGGTGGGATCTAACTGATCTGTAAGAGATTGAAATAGTTCATGTAATCTTGTGCCGGCCATATAGTTACCGTCGAAGTTGCCGTCGAAAGTGCTGGATTTGGTTGGATGGGGTTGGGCGAATAGCGGCACACATCTTAGATCAAGATTTAGGTGTTGGCCTAGTAAACCGATGGTACTTATTTGACTACTCCGTTCTAATACCATCCGAGTATGTTCCGGTTTGCCATTTTCTGTTTTGAAAGAATTCGGATTTATAATCGACGATCGAATCGATTAATTCACGAACCGGTTAGAATTTTTCAATCCGGGCGGAGCAGATTGCCGCGGTAATCAATGCGGGCACGGTTGGACTTCAACAAAATGTTGAACACACAAAAAAAATGCGAGGTAGTCGAGACCGTCTGCGGGGTCTGCGACTCCGGCTGTGGGGTCAAGGTCCATCTGGTCGATGGCCGCATAGACCGGTTGTCCCCTCTGAAGGACCATCCCCTGGGAATCGTTTGCCCCCGTGGGGCCCGTGCGCCGGAGATCGTCTACTCTCAGGACCGTCTGCTCTATCCTCAGCGAAGGGTAGGGACCCGAGGTGAAGGTCGCTTCGAGCGGATCACCTGGGACCAGGCTTACGAATTTTGGATCGATAAGCTTACCGAGCTAAAAGACGGCTACGGCCCGGAGGCGGTCTGCATGTACACAGGCCGGGGCAATTTCGAGTTTGGCATCCAGGAAACGTTTCCGCCGACAGACACCAGTGAGTCCTCGGCAAGTTCGGTCCTATTTCCGTTCGGCTCCTCCAACACTACCGGAGTAGGGGCCCTGTGCTTCGTTGCTTACGGCATGATCGCTCCGCAGTCATGCCTCGGTCAACACTACCGTCATCTCAGTGACGACCTCGACAATGCCGACCTGATCCTGGTCTGGGGCGCTAATCCGGCCACCGACTCTCCACCGTCGAACGTGAGGCGCATCAAGAGCGCCATCAAGCGCGGTGCGCGGGTCATCACCATCGACCACCGTTATAGTGAAACGGCCAGGGCGACGCGCTCCCAATGGATCCCGATACGTCCAGGAACTGACGGTGCACTCGCCCTCGGCGTTATCAGACTGTTGATCGAACGGGAGCTGTATGACCATGAGTTCGTCGACCAATGGACCCACGGCTTCGATGAATTGCGCGCATATGTTGAGCGATTCAGCCCTAAACGTGTATCTGCAATAACTGGCGTACCGGCCGAGTCTATCGTGGATCTAGCGCAGGCTATCGGGACCGCCAGAGGCTGCTCGATCCTCATGTACACCGGCCTGGAGTACAGTAACAGCGGTGTCCAGGCTATTCGTGCCGTCCTCTCCATCCAAGCTCTGGCTGGACACATCGATGTTCCCGGTGGCAAGGTGTTTAAGATGCCCGATCGCGTTCAGCACAACCGCACGACGACCTCTCCTCCGGCGACCGGCAGACGCCCCATCGGCGCTAACCACTATCCGCTGTACTATCAACTCCGGAACGAAGCTCACGCGGCCGAGCTCCCCAGGGCAGTGCTCGATGCCGATCCCTATCCGATACGCGGGCTGATCGTCAGCGGCTCTTCACTAATCACTTCATGGCCGGACCCGGACCTGTGGCGAAAGACATTGGCGGCGCTCGATCTGCTGGTCGTGGTGAACCGCTTCCCGACGGCGGACGCCCGGTTCGCCGACCTGCTGTTGCCTGCCGCGACTCCGTTCGAGAGCTTGTCCTATCAGGTTCTCGATGGGTGGGCGCAGCTGCGGGCGCAGGTGATTGAGCCAAGAGGTGAGTCCCGTTCGGATTACCACATATTCTCGGAGCTGGCTCGGCGCCTGGGCTACGGGCACCTCTGGCCACAGACGGACGAGGAGAAAGTCAGGACCGGCTTGAAGGGGACTGGGATTACGCTGGAGCAGCTTCGCGCGAGCCCGGCCGGCGTCAGACTTGCGGTACCCCGCATGCGGTACCGCAAGTTTGAATCAAGAGAACTGCGAGAAGACGGCAAGCCGGGTTTCGCCACCCCTACCGGTAAGTTCGAGTTCGCGTCGGAGTGGTTCCGCGACAACGGCTATGAGCCGCTTCCCGTCTACAGCGAGCCGGTAGAAGGCCCGCTGGCGGCGTCCGGACTGACCGGAGAATACCCTCTGGTGCTGAATACGGGTGCACGCACCCAGGCGACTTTCCGCTCCCAGCATGTCAACATCGGTGGCCTGTTGAAGCTACAACCGAAGCCGTTGGTTTGGGTCCACCCTGCCGATGCACGACAACGGGGTATCAAGGACGGGGATGAGGTCATGGTGGAATCGCCCCGAGGCCGGGTGCGCTTCCGGGCCCGGGTCACCCAAGACATCATGCCCGGAGTCGTCGAGGTCAACATGGGCGGTGGTGGCCCCCTGGGCTCGAAGGAGTGGCGTGAGGCCAACGTCAACAACCTCACAGACTTCGATAACCGTGACCCGATATCGGGCTTTCCCGTGTACAAAGCATTATTGTGCGATGTCCGTCTGGCGTCGCCGGAAGGGTAAAGCACAAGATCGGTGCGGGGTCTGTTCCAGGCCATTAAGGATGGTATCTGGGATACCAATATCAATTCCCAGTATGCTTTGAAGGATGCCGTGAAAGCTACTAGAAGGTCACTTACCCCCTTTGAAATATCTCCCCGAAAACGTGATTACCCTTGATACGTGACCGACCACCTTTGGTGCACCCCTTCTCTTCGACCATATTTAGTTCCGTCGGCATTGGGCCAGTGGTGATCAAAAATTGGAGGGATTCCGAGAAAAATCTACCTCGGGAATTGCACCAAAATCCTGAGGAGGTCGAAACCCGAGATACCGATGCCTCATGTTAATTCGCCACCATCAACAATGAGCCAATTGTCTTTTGTTATACCAGTTAGGCGGCTAAGACTTTGGAGCATAGGGCTATCTTTTATCTAAGCAGAAACAGACAGAGGAATGTGTAGATGTGTTTCATCACTCGACAGTTTCTAAGCTGTGTTCGTAGAGAGGTGACTGGTTTGCGTCAGTCAAATTAGCCCAACTCTGACAAGTAGGATTTTTTGGTTGCCATCCCTGTCTGTGAATGAAATTATTCAGAATATTACCTTCATGTTTGGCTTTAATTGAAACTGGCCAATAAATGTCTGGACAAGACCAAGCAGTCAACGGCGCAATCAACAACAAGATGAGAACCAAACATTTCATACGCGCTACCTTATTCCTGTTTGGCGATACCATCCAGAAGGGTGTGGGCGTGCGGATAGGACACCATTTATACTGCTCAAGGTTAATACCTTTAGAGTAGGAATCCCAGTCAATCAACCATTATTGGAAGTTGCAAGGTTAATAGGAGTGTAGCTGTACAGCGTATCTATTAACTGCATAGGGTGACACCCTTCTACTACCCCATAGAGTTACAGATACCCTCGTAGTGTGGCTCTACAGACGCACTACCAGCCTTAGAAGCTAGGCCCACATACCCTGTTCATCCACCGAGGGAATCATTACCTTCGTCGCCATCATTCCATAGTTTTTTTGGCGGTTTGATTTTCTTCTTTTCAGCCTCTTTATAAAAGCCTTTCTCTTCTTTAACGAGAGGTCGAACAGCATATTTACCCTTATATTCGATCCGTTTTTTCATTTCGGTAACCACCCGCCCTGAATCTCGATGTCGGGATAAATGATCATTTGACATGATTCAGTGACACATGAGAACAGGGAGTGTTGAATTCTGCATGATTTCCCGGGTCGCCCCACCAAATACCAGTTGTCGCAACCTTGAATGAGTAAATGCACTTTTGATCAACAGATCCGCATTTATTCGCTCGGCAAAACTGAGGATTGCTTGGCCGATGCTGCCGCCGTTTCGATCAATGGTCTGTTCATGCGCGGCAATACCCCGAACCCTTAAATGGTCAGAAATATCAGCACCACTGGGACCTGATACCATCCCATCGGTTACGCTCAGCACAGTGACTTGCTCTGCCGCCTCCAGCAGGGGTGCACTTGCGGTGATGCTTCGGCCCGCTTCTGTACTGCCATTCCAGGCTATGACGATGTTTTGCCCCAAAGTTGAAGGAATAGCATTATCGACCAGCAATAACGGTCTGCCGCTTTCGAAAAGCACCGCTTCAGCAGTGGTCTGCCAGAATGATCCCTTGTCATCTAAATTCCTGCGGACAATGGCAAGATCGAACAGCCGGGCATATTCTCCGATTATTCTTTCTGAGTATTGATCGCTCTTAACCCAATGCCCCCGCACACCAATGCTTGTATCACCCAGCGTACCGACTGGAATACCTTGATCGTCAAGAAGATTGAACCAGCATTGACGCGCCTCACTTGCCAGTTGTTCTGCTTCGCCATCGTCCTCGATGGCAACAGCGCCATGCGCCACAATGCCGACACCGACGACGGTTTGCATCAGGTGGGGTACGAAAAATCCTTCGATATAACTGTTGTAACTGCGCGCAACTAAATGAGCTGCGCCGACCTCTGCAGCGGTGTGAATACGATGGTATAACGGCAGCACAATCGTCTTATACATGGAATCCTTTGACAGGCTTGTCGTTTGTATAGACAACGTCGAGACCATTGACCATATCGCCTGTCAGGTTCACACACCTTGACCGAAGTCAATACATTCTCTTGTGTCGTACAGGATAATTGTGTTGAGGAGTTTTTATATTTGCTCCTTCTACAGAGACTAGTAAAATTACCCATCCATCCCTCTGATGGGTGGGGTTTTTTTATCGCTCAAGAAGGCCTTAGGTCCAGTTAGGACCACCGTAACCTACACTCCTCATGGCAGCCGGCACCTCTCCAGTACGATCACCCATACCCGCAAAGGTGTCTACATTGGCTGCTGCAACTACACCTCGTTCTTGAACAGACATATCTCTACCAGTAGCGGCATATCTAGCCATAATAGCCTTAACTCTATCTACCTTTGCTCGTTCTGCTGATGCTTGCGTTGCCCGTTCTATGGCTGACTGTACTCTGGCAGCTTGGGCTTTAGTCGCTTTAGCTTTCGCTATATCCCT
>Ga0208129_1000461_pt1 | contig 17370 bp, 14 predicted proteins | sample ETNtaG_13_FD_185759 | JGI IMG/M metagenome (GOLD analysis project Ga0208129, IMG submission 185759) | Marine microbial and viral communities from oxygen minimum zone, Eastern Pacific Ocean - ETNP201306PF47B (SPAdes) (version 2) | ecosystem: Environmental > Aquatic > Marine > Oceanic ...
ATTTTTTAGAAACGGAGAGTTTGGCGTAGGAGTAGGAAGTATAATTTTACTTATTAATCCTATTTTATTGGGGGCTTATACTTTTGGGTGTCATTCATTTAGGCATTTAATTGGAGGAAAAATGGATTGTTTTTCTTGCTCATATGCTGCAGAAAACGCGCATAGCAGATGGAAGATTGTAACATTTCTTAACAGAAGACATCAAATGTTTGCATGGTTTTCTTTAGTATGGGTTGGGCTTTCAGATGTGTATGTACGTTTGGTTTCCATGGGTCTGATTACGGATTTCAATACTTGGGGATAAAAAAATAATTATGTTAGATATTTCAGAAATAAGACAGATAGAATTTGATGTTCTTGTAATAGGGGCAGGAGGAGCGGGGTTATGTGCTGCAATAACGGCTGCCAAAGAATCCGAAAAAGTTGGTTTGATATGCAAGTCTTTATTAGGTAAGGCGCATACCGTAATGGCTGAAGGAGGGATGGCTGCAGCACTTGGAAATGTTGATCATAGAGACCATTGGAAAATTCACTTTAGAGATACAATGCGTGGAGGAAAAATGCTGAATGTTTGGAGAATGGCCGAATTACATGCTAAAAATGCACCAGAAAGAGTAAGGGAATTAGAACAATGGGGAGCAGTTTTTGATAGAACAAAAGAAGGATTAATCAATCAAAGAAATTTTGGAGGACATAGGTATCCCCGATTAGCTCATGTTGGAGACAGAACGGGACTAGAAATGATTAGAACCCTTCAAGATTATGGAATACACAAAGGCATTGATATTCATATGGAATGCACAGCTTTGGATATTTTAAAAGATGAAAATGGAAAAATAGCTGGTGTGGTTTGTATGTATCGTGAGACAGGAGAATTTATTATTTTCAAAACAAAATCATTAATTCTTGCTACTGGTGGTGGCGGAAAGGCATGGGAGATTACTTCAAATAGCTGGGAATATACAGGTGACGGATATGCAATGGCTTATGAAGCTGGGGCTGAATTAATGGATTTAGAATTCAATCAATTTCACCCAACAGGGATGGTATGGCCTCCATCTGTAAGAGGAATATTAGTAACAGAGGGCGTTAGAGGAGAAGGTGGAATCTTGAAAAATAGTGAAGGCAAAAGATTTATGTTTGATTATATCCCAGAAAAATTCAAAAATGAAACAGCTGACACAGAAGAAGAAGCTGCTAGATGGTTAGCAGGGGATAAAGATGCAAGAAGACCACCAGAACTCCTTACAAGAGATGTTGTTGCTAGAGCGATTAATGCTGAGGTAAAAGCTGGCAGAGGGTCTAAACATGGAGGAGCTTATTTGGATATTGCGACTCAAAGAAATGCAGAAGATATCAAAAAGAAATTACCTTCAATGTATCATCAGTTTAAAGTACTTGCTGAATTAGATATTACAAAAGAGCCAATGGAAGTTGGCCCAACATGTCATTATTTTATGGGAGGAATCCGAGTAGAAGCTGACACAGCTATGTCTACAATTGACGGATTATTTGCTTGTGGAGAATGTGCGGCAGGTATGCATGGAGCCAATCGACTAGGAGGAAATTCCTTATCCGATTTATTAGTTTTTGGAAATTTAGCTGGAATGGGAGCTTCTAAATATGCCAAGGAGCTAAGTGCAGTTCCTCAATTTAATGATGAGGATGCCAAAAAAATTATCCGAAATGCGACAGGTATCTTAAATAGAGAAGAAGGAGAAAACCCTTATCTCTTGCATGAGGACTTGCAAAAAAACATGCAAAACAATGTGGGTATTATAAGAACAGATTCTGAATTACAAGAAGGCATTAAAAATATTGAAATCCTAAAAGAAAAGCATAAAAATGTAAAGGCAAATGGCTCTTCTCAGTTTAATCCTGGATGGCATGAGGCGCTTGGGATGAGAAATTTATTAATTACTGCGGAAGCGGTAGCTAGAGCAGCTCATCTAAGAACAGAAAGTAGAGGAGCCCATACAAGGAATGACTTTACTACAGAAAGTGAGGAGTGGTATCAATATAACATCATCAGCAAAAAAGGGGAAGATGGTAATATGCAAGTGGTAAAAGAAAAACGACAAGAACCTAATGCAGAACTTTTCAGAATTGCTAATGCAAAATTGGAAGATTTAGAATCGGAGGTTGCAGCAGAAAGAAAGTCATAATTATGGGAAATCGTAAATTTAAAATATACAGGGGAGACAACACTAAAGGAGAGTTAGTGGATTACAATTGTGATGTAACGGAAGGTATGGTGGTGTTAGATGCAATGCACAGAATTCAGGCAGATGACGCAAATGATATGGCTTGCAGATGGAATTGTAAAGCAGGTAAGTGCGGTTCATGCAGTGTGGAAATTAATGGGAAACCAAAATTGGCATGTATGACAAGGATGAATGAATATAGCCCGGATGAGACTATTCTGATTAATCCTTTAAAATCTTTCCCAATTATTAAAGATACTGTAACGGATGTAAGTTGGAATTATAAACAAAATCAAAAAATAAAGCCATTTTCTCCATCTCAAAATAAAAACAATACAGAAAAGGGATTGGTAATGCAGCAAGTAGATGTGGAAAGAACACAGCACTTTAGAAAATGTCTTGAGTGTTATTTGTGCCAGAATGTTTGCCATGTTATTAGAGACCAAGGAGCTCAAGATAAGTTTGTTGGACCAAGATTTATGATTCGTCTTGCTAGTTTAGAGATGCATCCTATGGATGGTGCTGATAGAATCCCAGCAATAAAGGAAGATCATGGCTCGGGGATGTGCAATATTACAAGGTGTTGTACGGAAGTATGCCCTGAAGATATTCAAATTACAGATGATGGGATTATTCCACTTAAAGAGAGAGTAGTGGATAGATATTTTGACCCTTTGATGATTTTATTTAGAAAGATTTTCAAGAAATAGAGAAAATTTATTTTCCTATACAAATTAGTAAATAGGTTCGAATCCTGCTACCCCGACTTTTTCGCTTTATATATTTCCATAATTTTTCTGTAAGTTTGTTTTATGAAACAAAGTCTCTGTTTATCTCTTATTCAGTCCAATATTTTTTGGGAAGATATAGATGCTAATCTTTCGCATTTTAAAGAATTAATTTCGGATATAAAAGAAACAGATATCATTTTACTTCCTGAGATGTTTAATACTTCCTTTTGTCCTAAATCCAATCACTTAGCTGAAACAATGGAAGGAAAAACCATTAATTGGATGAAGGAAATTTCCAAACAAAAAAACTGTGCTATATCAGGAACTTTAATGGTTAAAGAAGGAGAAAAAATTTATAATCGCCTTGTTTGGATAAATAAAGGGGGCTCAATTCAAACTTATGATAAGCATCATTTATTTTCTTTACTAAAAGAAGAAAGACATATAGCAAAAGGAGCAGGAAGGCTGATTGTTGAGGTAGATGAATGGAAAATTTGTCCACTAATTTGTTACGATTTGCGTTTCCCGGTTTTTAGCCGTAATAATGTAGATTATGATATTTTAATTTATTTAGCCAATTGGCCTGTAAAAAGAATTGATGCTTGGGATACGCTTTTAAAGGCACGAGCAATAGAAAATCAGTGTTATACCATTGGAGTAAACAGAGTAGGGAAAGATGGAAATGGCGTTTCTTTTAACGGACACAGCAAGGTGTTTGATGTTTTTGGTAAGGAGTTATCTTCTGCAACCGAAAATAGAGAAGAGGTTTTGCAAATTGAAATCAGTTTAGATGATTTGAAACTAAAAAGAAGACAAATGAACTTCTTGCAAGATAGAGATGATTTTAAATTACTCTAAATTCCACTCCAATTCCAAATCCCAATTGGAGCGAATTGTAATTTCATTTGGGTAGTTTTCTACTTTTTCGGCCTGTGTTTTGCTTTCCCAATTTCCAGTGTTCCAAATTCCATCTTTATTGCTATCTGCAATATATTTTAATTGGTATTTTCCGGGAATTATATCATTTAAAGCATAAGGTTTTGCTGTAAAAACAAATTCGATAATTACTTTTTCGTTTTGTAATAGCTGAAAAACACAAGGATAATTAGTGGCAGTTATAATTTCCAATTTTCCAAAGGTGATGCTCTCCACAAACAGACTATCTGTTTTACTGCTGTCGGTTAAAGTGCTTAAAGTGTCGGCAATTACAGAATCTATTTCTACAATAGGATCGAAAGCCAAAAGTGAAATAAAACTGTCTGTTTTAGCATTAATCAATTTGTTAGAAAAGGCAATTAATTCTTTCTCATTATAAATAAAATCAAAATTAGTCAAAGCAACAATTTTGTAAGCATTAGCGTTCAAATTTGGAAAATGGAAGTTGCCATCTTTATCTGTTTTTGCAATATAATTAGGCGCCCCCTTAAAAATGATAGAGTCATTTATACTTTTATCAAATAGCATAATCCAAGCATTTTCAACCACCTCTAAAGTATAGGCATTTTTCAATTTCCCGCTAAATTTTAAGGAATCCAAGTTTTCAGAAGTAGAAAAGAGCAATTGTAAATCTTCAACTACATTTCCCTCATTTATATCTTTTATACAATTATCTAAAGAAAGCAAATAAGTGGTATTTCTCATCAAAGTATCTTCAACATGCAACTCCAACGATTTGCCTGCTATCTTTTTTACTATGCGTTTTTTTATTGGTGGAGAAATATAAAAATGCTCTTCCCACTGATTAAGCGCAATGTGCTCATCAAATAAAAAATAAATTTTATCTAATTGACCGCTTTCCTTTCCAACAGATTCAATAATATTCAGAATCTCAGGGGCATCCATATCTTTTTCACCACCAGTTGGCGCTACCATATTTGCACAACTGCTTAGTAGTAAAACGATAAAAATGGATAGGGATAATTTCATATTACAAATAAACGAATAAACATTAACCAAAAAAAATTAGACCACCGCAATAGTAACAATACTAACTTTAACATCTTCTACTTCTAATAGTTTCTGTGCACATGCCTCCATTGTAGAGCCGGTTGTTACCACATCATCCACTAATAATATATGTTTGTTTTTGATTTTTAAGGGATGTCTCAAGGCAAATGAATGCATCATATTTTCCCAACGACTAAATCGTTTTTTTCTAGTTTGTGAATCGGTATTTTCAATTCGAATTAAGGATTTGAAACTCACTTCTAATTTCAAAATTTTATTTATACCTTTTACAATATACTTACTTTGATTATAACCTCTTATTTTTTCTTTTTTCGGATGTAATGGTATGGGGATAATAAGATCAATGCCTTCAAAAAACTTACTATCCCTTATGGCATAAGCTATCTGTTTCCCCAGAAAAACACCAATTGTTTTACCTCCTTCATATTTTAATGGATGGATTAATTTTTGGGCATTACCTTGCTTTTTAAACTGAAAAAGTGCAGCTGCATTTTCAAGCTTCACTCTGCCCCAAAATCGTTTACTCACCTCATTTTCCTCTTGTAAAAAACAATCTGTTTTTTGGGTTTGGTGAAGACATGCTATACAAATACACTCTTCCTCTTTTAGCAGATTTTCATTACAAATCAAACATAATTCTGGATAAAATAAAGAGATAAAATCTTCTACTACTGATTTTGTATTTTCCAAAATAGACATAAAGCAAGATACAAAAAAACCCACCAATTTGGCGGGTTTAATTATCAGAATAAACGCCTGCTTATCCGCATTTACTATAGCCGCAACTTACACATTTCAAGCAACCTTCTTCATACACCAATCCTTCATCTCCACACTCTCCACAAGTATTGTCTGTTACTTTAGTGCCATCAGGAATAAATGTTTTTAGTGCTCTTACTACTCCGCTTTTCCAAGTATTGATGTTGTCATCATAAAGATTCATTTTTCCAATCAAATCTACTACATAATGAAGTGGCATGCCGTGTCGTAACACACCTGAAATCAGTTTTGCATAATTCCAAAATTCTTTATCAAATGAACGGGATAATCCACCCATAGTAATTTTATATCCTTCCTTATCTTCATACTGAAAATCGTATTGTGTTCTACCACCTTCCTTTTTTGTTTTAATTACCCATCCATATTCGACTACTTGGGGCACTACAAAAACATCTTCTGTTTTTCCTGTAAAAATTTCGTAAGGTCTTCCATTCATTAGTCCAACAACAGCAATCCATTTTTCTTTATTATTTTGGAAACGAACTACTTTGGCATCTAATTTTTTTGGTCGTGATGGTGCACGGGTTTCTTTAAACTCTGTGTTTTCTAAAACATCATCTTTTTTATCATCATCAGCTACTAAAACTCCAGATCGAGAACCATCACGGTAAACGGTAATTCCTTTTAAGCCCAGCTTCCAAGAATCCATATAAATAGAACTTACTTTTTCAAGTGATACATCATTTGGCAAATTGATTGTTGAACTGATAGAATGGGTTACATACTTTTGTACCACCGCTTGCATTTCAACTCTCTTATCCCAATCAATTTCAGGTGCAGTTGAACCCGCGTAAGGACTTTTTGTAATATCTGTTTCCCCAGTAATCTCCATCCATTTTTTTAGGTTGTGGTGGTAAACAGTAAATTCCTGCCACTTATCTCCCGTATCATCAATAAAGTCTACTTTTGCTTCTTTGTCCTGCTCATTCAGCTTTCTTCTTCTTTTGTAATGCATCATAAATACGGGCTCAATCCCTGATGATGTTTGGGCGAGCATACTCAAAGTCCCTGTTGGCGCAACCGTACTAATGGAAATATTTCTTCTACCGTGCTCCATCATTCTATTATAAACTTCCGGCAATTCTTTTTCTAGCATTTGTATAAATTCTGATGTTTTTTCAATTTTTGCATCAAAGCCAACAAAACTTCCTCTTTCCAATGACATATCTATGGAACTATCAAATTCTGCTCTGCATTTTTCTTTCATTATCCCCTCTACTTTTGCAATCGCCTTATCAGAATCAATTGCCATGCCCAATGCCGCAACCATATCAGCAAGAGCCGTAAATCCTAAACCGGTTCTCCTTCCTTCTTTTCCAGTTTTTAGCAAAAGTTCCCAAGTTTCTTTTTCTACGCCCTTTATGTTTTCCGGCTCATCATCATCTTCTACTTTTTTTAAGATTCTACCAATTGCCTCTATTTCCAAATCAACCAAATCATCCATTAATCTTTGTCCTTCATAAGTTGCTCTGTAGAAATTATCCATATTAAATTTAGCATCTTTTGTAAAAGGATTTTCAACAAACTTAAAAAGATTGATAGCTATTAATCTGCAACTATCCCCTCCTTGCATTGCAATCTCAGAACAAGGATTTGTTGAAGTATTTTCATATCCAGGATAAACGGATGATGTTGAATACCAATGTTGTCTGTCCCAAAATATTAAACCAGGTTCAGCTGTATTATGGGCGCATTTAATTATTGTATTCCAAAGCTCTTTCGCATTTATGGTTTTGGTAAACTTAGGATTGTCAGAATCGATTGGCCAACGGTGAGTATATTGCTTGTTATTATCTACCGCTTTCATGAACTCATCAGAAAGACGAATAGAAATGTTTGCACCTGTTACTTTTTGTAAATCTTGTTTAATGATTATAAAATCTTCCACATCTGGATGTGCAATATCCATAGAAAGCATTAAAGCCCCACGCCTACCGTTTTGCGCAACCTCACGAGTTGTGTTTGAGAATCTGTTCATAAAAGAGACAGCCCCAGAAGTGCTCCCTGCCGCATTAGAAACTTTAGACCCTGATGGCCGTAGGTTTGAAATATCTACTCCAACACCACATCTTCTTTTGAAAAGTTGGGCTAATTGTTGGTCGGTATAAAATACTCCGCCATAAGAATCATGCATTTCAGGCACCACTATGCAATTAGATAAAGAAGCTAATTTATAATGATTGCCAAGAGAGCTCATTACACTTCCTTGCGGAATAATATAGCCGAATCCTTTAAATAAATTATAGATTTTTTCTTCTGTTAGAGGTCCTCTTTTTTGCCCGTATTCAGAAAGGAATTTTGCTCCTCCATTTAAATCATAACGCAAAGCATAATCATTTTCAATTCTCGCAAATTCTTTAGCCATTCTATGGTGCATATCATCAGGAGATTGTTCTACAAATTCTCCTTCATCATCCGTCATGGCATATTTGTTTATCCATGTTGTGGCGGCTAATTCATCTCCATTAAAATATTTTATACTCTTTTTTAATATATCTTCATAAGCGTATGTTTTTGTACTTACATCTTTTGCAAATACTTCCTCCGTGGCTTTGGTTTTTACTGTCATTTTCTCCTTTTACTATTAAATTGTCTAAATAATATTTTACTATTAAAATGATTGATACAATTTTAAGAAAGAATAGGGTTGTATTTATATTAAGTGAAATAGTTTTTTTAACAATTTTTTCAACTACTACAAAAATTTAGCTTTGTGCCAATAGAAAAAAAACTACAAAAAAAGTCGATTATTTTAAGGGGCATAAGAAGGAGCAAAAAGAGAATCAAAGTGTAATAAATATTTTTTATTTAAGCAATAACTTTTGACAAAATACTTTCAAACAATTTTCGTCCATTAGTGCTTTTAAGTTCTATGTCAGATGCTCGTTCAGGATGTGGCATCATACCAAAAACATTGCGATCTTTGTTGCAAACTCCCGCAATATTTTTAATTGAGCCATTAGGATTTGAATCTGCAGTTACTTCTCCTTTTTCATTACAATATTTAAAAAGGATTTGGTTATTATTTTCTAAATCTTCCATTACTTTCTTATCAGCAAAATACCTTCCTTCTCCATGCGCAATAGGAATTTTGATAGCTTTTTTGCTAAGCATATTGGTAAGTATTGTGTCTTCAGAAAAGGGTTTTAAATGTACATTTTTACAAATAAATTTATGATTGGTATTATGCAAAAGCACCCCTGGCAAAAGCCCTGTTTCGCACAAAATTTGGAAACCATTACAAATCCCCATTACAAATCCTCCAGCATTAGCAAAGCCAATAATTTCTTTCATAATGGGAGAGAATTTTGCAATAGCACCAGAGCGTAAATAGTCGCCAAAAGAGAAACCTCCAGGCAAAATAATAAACTCACATTCTTGCAAATTAGTGTCCTTATGCCAAAGTTTTACCACCTCTTTTTTGAGGATACTTTCAAGCACATAAATCATATCCATATCGCAATTAGAACCAGGAAAAATAACTACTCCAAATTTCATTTTTATTGCTTTTAATTTATTGCAAAAATAAAATAATTAAATCGAAATTCGATAATAAGTGGAAGCTAATAAAAAAAGTAAGAACAAAATCTCTGTTAATCTTTTTCGTTTGGAATACACAAAAAAGTTAGCCACTACTATGCTAATTGGTGTAAAGGCTAAAAAATAAGAGCCATCAATATTAATAAATAGAAGTAAAATAAAATAAGCAAGTATTATGAAAAAGGACTTTCTGGAGCGAATACTTTTTTTATACATCCACAATACAAGTTCGAGAAAGGAAAATAAAAGAATAATCATCACAACAGTATACCAAATAATTTCGGCATAGGATAAAGTGTTAATTATTGGAACGTAGAGGGAGACAAGCTTAAATGTGGGGACATTAAATACAAAGGAATAGCCAAATATAAAAGTATAAATCTTATAAAATAGAATTGGGAGAGCAAGCCCAATTAATGAAATAAGAATGCTTCTCCAACTCATATTGCGAAAGGCAAGAAAAGCAACTATGATTAGAGGAAACAATAATAAAATATCAGAGTAGAACAGAGCAATTGTCCCTAGCAAAAAATTAGCATTAAAACTTTCAGAAAATGGCCTATCCTTTTGGTAGGAAGAAAATAAAGCATTGATATAAAAAAGCAAGAAAAAGGAAATTATCCAAGAGTCTACTTGGGTAATAAAAGGAGTAGTAAGTAATAAAAAAATCGGAGCCAAAACCAAACTATTTTTCTTTATCACATCTTTTTCATAAATTAAATTATTCAAACCAACAGATTGCAAAAGAGGCAGAAATAGCCCTAAAATAAAAACAGTAGTTGCCGAAAAAAAGGCGTGGAGATAAATATCAGAAAGCCTATTTGTAAAAATTGGCAAACACCAAAATAGTATAGCAAAAACCATAAAAAACACAATGGTTAGGGGGCTTGTCGTTTTTAAATTTTTCAGGAACATTTAAGTTAGATTCTAATAATTAATTATTTTTGCCAAAGAATTTTAAATTTATATAATGAATAATTTTTTTTATGGCATAGCTAATTTTTTTGGTTATATTTTTGATTTTATGCCTACAATAGGTAACAAGATAAATTATTTTTATGTAGTAGTAATTTTTACTTTTTTGGTTGTATGGACCTTAAAAATGATAAAGCACAAAAAAGATGGACAGGAGCACAGCTCATCTTAAATCAAAGCCAATATCTTTTCGGTAATATTTACTTTCAAAGTTAATTTTTTCCGCATTCACGAATGATTTGCTAAGTGCATCTTCTATGTTTTTGCCAAAAGAAGTAACTGCTAAAACTCTGCCTCCATTTGTTAAAACAGCAGATCCTTCTTGTTTGGTCCCTGCATGAAAAACAATACTTCCTTCCACATCATCTAAACCAGCAATCACTTTCCCCTTTTCATATTTTTCAGGATAACCACCAGAAACAAGCATCACAGTAGCGGCAGTATCTTCATCTATATGTAAATCTTTTTCACTAAAAGTGTCATCTCCAATTCCTTGAAATAAATGTAGTAAATCAGATTTTATTCTAGGAATAACTACTTCTGTTTCTGGGTCGCCCATTCGCACATTATACTCTATTACTTTTGCATCATTTCCTTTAACAATAAGGCCAATAAAAATAAACCCATGATATGTGATTCCCTCTTCTTTTAAGCCATGAATGGTGGGTTTTATAATTTCAGATTCTACTTTTTCAATAAAAAACCTGTCGGCAAAAGGTACTGGAGATATAGCGCCCATTCCTCCAGTATTAAGACCTGTATCTCCTTCGCTAATTCTTTTATAATCTTTTGCGGAAGGTAAAATCTTATAGGAATTCCCATCTGTTAACACAAACACAGAAAGTTCAATGCCACTTAAAAATTCTTCTACAACAACTGTTGAACTTGCTTTTCCGAATTTTGCATCAGCAACCATTGCTTTTAGTTCTTTCTTGGCCTCTACTAAGTTTTCCAAAATCAGAACTCCTTTACCAGCCGCCAAGCCATCTGCTTTCAAAACATAAGGAGGCTTTAAGCTTTCCAAAAAAGCATAACCATCTTCTAAATCATTTTTTGTAAAAGCCTCATATTTTGCAGTAGGAATATCATATTTCTGCATAAACTGTTTTGCAAACTCTTTACTACCCTCTAATTTTGCGCCCTTTTTTGAAGGTCCAATTACGGTTATGTGTTTTAGTTTCTCATCTTCCGAAAAGAAATCAAAAATCCCTTTTACTAATGGATCTTCTGGACCAACAATAAGCATGTCAATCTCTTCATTAAGAACTAATTTTTTGATACTTTCAAAATCAGTTACGCCAACATCAATATTAGTTCCTAATTCATTTGTTCCAGCATTTCCAGGCGCAATAAGTAGTTTTTTACACAAACTACTTTGTGCAATTTTCCAAGCAAAAGCATGCTCTCTTCCTCCACCACCTAATAAAAGGATATTCATTTATTTTGTTTTAACGTAATATTTTGCGTTCTGCAATTTACGATATTTTATTTTTCTTCAAATGTCTGCATTAGTTCATCAGTCATTTCTAAATTATGAAATACATTTTGCACATCATCATCTTCCTCAAACTTATCAATCATCTTTAGCACCGATTTGGATTTTTCTACATCTAAAATCTTTGTAGTGTTTGGTATTCTCTGTAATTCAGCTGATTGGATTTCAATCTCCAACTCTCCTAATTTTTTTTGCATAACACTAAAATCAGCAAAGTCAGTATAAATCAAAATAATGGCTTTTTCTTTTTCTAATTTTTCCAATCCCCCATCAATTAGTTCCATTTCCAACTCTTCCAAATCTATCTTTATATTTTCATAAGTTATGGTAAAAACTCCTTTCCGATCAAAAATAAATTCCAAAGAACCATTTGTTCCTAAATTACCACCATATTTACTAAATATAGCACGAATATTAGCAATTGTTCGATTATTATTATCTGTAGTACATTCTGCAAAAACCGCCACACCATTAGAAGCGTATCCTTCAAAAGTAACCTCCTCATAAGATGTCCCGCCCGTACCACTTGCCTTTTTTATCGTTCTTTCAATGGTGTCTTTTGGCATATTTGCCCCTTTAGCATTTTGCACTGCCGTGCGTAATCTAGGATTTGTTTCTTGTTCAGAGCCACCTTCTTTTACTGCTACTGTTAATTCTTTAATAATCCGTGTAAATATTTTTGAGCGTTTTGCATCTTGCGCTCCCTTTCTATGTTTAATATTTGCCCATTTACTATGCCCTGACATACTTAAAGTTTTTCAAAAATAATAATTAATTGTCCAATTTTAAAACTGCCATAAATGCATTTTGTGGGATTTCTACATTCCCAACCTGTCGCATTCGTTTCTTTCCTTTTTTTTGTTTTTCCAAAAGCTTTCTCTTTCGAGTGATATCCCCTCCATAACATTTTGCGGTTACATCTTTCCTCAAAGCTTTTACCGTTTCACGCGAGATAATTTTAGAGCCAATAGCCGATTGTATAGCAATATCAAATTGTTGTCTTGGAATAAGTTCTCTCAATTTTACACAAATTTTTTTTCCAAAAGCATACGCATGGTCTCTGTGAATAAGTGCTGATAGCGCATCTACTTGATCGCCATTTAACAGAATATCCAACTTTGCCAAATTAGAACGCTTATAGTCTAATGGCTGATAATCAAAGGACGCGTAGCCCCTTGAAACGGTTTTGAGTTTGTCGTAAAAATCAAAAACAATTTCACCAAGTGGCATTTCAAAAGAAAGCTCAACCCTATCAGTAGTTAAATAAACCTGGTTTTTTAGCTCTCCTCTTTTTTCAATACAAAGTGTCATTATTGTTCCAACAAAATCAGATTTTGTAATAATTTGAGCCCTAATATATGGTTCTTCTACATAGTCTAAAATACTGCCGTCAGGCAAATCGGAAGGATTATGTATGGCCAATTTCTCACTCCTTGAAGTATAGGCAAAATAAGATACATTTGGCACAGTTGTAATAACGGTCATGTCAAACTCCCTTTCTAATCTTTCCTGAATAATTTCCATGTGAAGCATTCCCAAAAAACCACACCTAAAACCAAAACCTAAAGCGGTGGAGGATTCTGGCTCGTATGTAAGGGCAGCATCATTTAGTTGGAGTTTTTCCATGGAATTTCTCAGTTCTTCATAGTCGTCCGTATCCACTGGATAAATTCCTGCAAACACCATTGGTTTCACATCCTCAAAGCCTTGTATGGCCTCAGTTGCAGGATTTTCAACAGAGGTAATGGTATCCCCAACTTTCACTTCTTTCGCCTCTTTAATTCCAGAAATGATATAGCCCACTTCACCGGCACTCATCTTCTTTTTTGGGGCTTGCTTAAATTTTAATGCACCAATTTCATCTGCAAAATATTCCTTTCCAGTGGCAATGAACTTTACTTTATCTCCTTTTTGAATTTCTCCATTTAGTATTTTGAAATAGGCTTCAATCCCCCTGAAAGGATTGTAAACTGAATCAAAAATCATTGCTTGAAGGGGTTTGTTTATATCACCCTTTGGAGAGGGGACTCTTTCAATAATTGCCTTTAAAATATTTTCAATCCCAATTCCTGTTTTTGCACTTGCAGGAATTATTTTATCTTCCGTGCAGCCAATTAAATCAATAATTTGATCGGCAACTACTTCCGGTTCTGCTGATAGTAAATCCACTTTATTCACAACAGGGATAATTTCCAAATCGTTTCCCAATGCCAAATACAAATTGGAAATGGTTTGTGCCTGAATTCCCTGAGCTGCATCTACAATTAGTAATGCGCCTTCACAAGCAGCAATAGAGCGAGAAACTTCATAAGAAAAATCGACATGACCAGGAGTATCAATCAAATTGAGAGTGTAGCCATTATATTCCATTTGCATGGCATGGCTTTTTATGGTGATTCCTCTTTCACGCTCCAAGTCCATATTATCCAAGAGCTGCTCTTGCGCATCTCTTTTGGTAACCGTGCCGGTTACTTCCAGCAATCTATCGGCAAGGGTGCTTTTCCCATGGTCGATATGGGCAATAATGCAAAAATTTCTAATCTTTTTCATGAAATGCTAAAATACAGTTTTTCAATTAGGAATTGGTTTAATAGGGATAAGTTAATCTTACTTTTTTTGCAGAAATTTCTAATAAGGATTTTACACCAAATACAATGGCGCTATTATCGTTTATATGCCCAGCAGGAAACCCAAAACAAATAGGGAAATTATATTTTTTTGTGTGCTCTAAAATTATTTGTTCAGCCGTTTTCCCAAAGGGGATATTATTGTCATTCATATCACTCATTCCTCCTACAATCAAAGCTTTTAGATTTTCAAATTTACCATTTCTTTTAAGATTCATTATCATTCTGTCAATATGGTATAAATACTCATCCAAATCTTCTATAAATAGTATTTTCCCATCTGTGTCTATATCTGAATCAGAACCTAACAATGAATACAAAATAGATAAATTTCCGCCAACAATTTCCGCTTCAATTCGTCCTTTTTTATTTAGAGGATGGGGATCACATTCTGCAATAGTCCCCTCTCTAAAAAGTGATTTTTTCAAACTCTTCAAAGCATCTTTTGTATTTGTTGCAAAGTTTATCGGCATAGTAGCATGTATAGAGGCAACTCCTAAATTATGCAAATGAGAATGCAGTACAGTAACATCACTATATCCCACAATCCATTTTGGATTTTTTTTCAAATTGGCGAAATCAATATTATCAATAATTTGAACCGTGCCATAACCGCCTCTTGCACACAAAATTGCTTTGATTTTGTCATTATTAATCATAGATTGTAAATCAGTTGTTCTTTGTTTTACAGCCCCAGCAAACTGATTATCATCTTCAAAAAGATTTTCGGCTAAAACTAATTCTAGATCCCAACTTTCCAAAGTGTTAATTGCATGGCTTAGTTCTTCCAAAGAAATTTTTCGTGCGGTAGAAACAATTCCTATTTTATCTCCTCTTGTTAATTTTGACGGAATAATCATAAAATTTGTTTATTCATTTATTTCGTTAATTCGCTTTTCGCATATTATTGCTCCTCTAATATCTGACATCTATATCTAATTTCTAATAAGTAAAACTTATATTTGCGAAAATAATTTTTTTCTGATAGAAATGAGCACAAAAAGATATACAGTTACCTCTGCACTACCTTATGCCAATGGACCTTTACACATTGGGCACATTGCTGGCGCATATCTCCCCGCCGATATTTATGTAAGGTATTTAAGAGGGAAAGGACATGATGTTGTCTTTGTTTGTGGCTCAGATGAGCATGGTGCAGCCATTACTTTACAGGCAAAAAAAGATGGAGTAAGTCCTCAGGAAATTGTAGATAAATACCATAACAGAAATAAAAAAGCATTTGCTAATTTTGGAATTGAGTTTAGTGTTTATCATAGAACCTCCCATAAGTTACACCATGAAACGGCACAAGAATTTTTTAAAACTTTGGAGCAGAAAGGAGTTTTTACTAAAAAAACTTCTGAGCAATTTTATGATGAAAAAAATAAACAGTTTTTAGCAGATCGATATATTAGTGGAGAGTGTCCAAAGTGTAATGAAAGGGATGCATATGGCGACCAATGTGAAAAATGTGGCTCGACTCTAAGCCCAAATGAGTTAATAAATCCTAAATCAACTTTAAGTGGAAATACACCAGTGAAAAAGGATACTACCCATTGGTATTTGCCAATGCAAGACCATGAAAACTGGTTAAAACCGTGGATAGAAGATGGAATATTGAATGGGAAAAATCACCATGATGCAAAGGCATGGAGAAGTCAAGTAATAGGGCAGTGCAAATCATGGATTGATGGCGGATTACAAGCCCGTGCCATGACGCGTGATTTGGAATGGGGCGTAAAAGTTCCTATAAAAGGTGGGGATGGGAAAGTACTTTATGTATGGCTGGATGCTCCTATTGGTTATATCTCAGCTACCAAACAATGGGCTACTGACAATGGTAAAAACTGGGAAGATTATTGGAAAAGTGAAGATACCGAGCTTGTCCATTTTATTGGGAAAGACAATATTGTTTTCCATTGTATTATTTTTCCAATCATCTTAAAATCCCATGAAGGATATATTTTACCTACCAATGTTCCGGCCAATGAGTTTTTGAATTTAGAAGGAGAAAAATTATCTACTTCCAGAAATTGGGCAATTTGGCTAGATGAATATTTTGAAGACTTTAAAGGGCAAGAAGATGCCATGCGTTATGTCCTTTGTGCTACCGCTCCTGAAAGTAAGGATACTGATTTTACATGGAAAGATTTCCAAGCGAGAAATAATAATGAATTGGTTGCCATTTTTGGGAATTTTATTAATCGTGTGGTGGTGTTAATCAATAAATATTGGGAAGGAGTTGTACCTAATTGTAACACACTTGATGATTACGACAAAGAGGTATTAGAAAAATTAAAAGAATTTCCAAAGAAAATTGGCGCTTCCATTGAAAAATATAGATTCCGTGAGGCATTAGCAGAATTCATGAAGTTAGCTCGACTTGGAAACAAATATTTAGCGGATACAGAACCTTGGAAACTCAAAAAAACGGACGAAAGCAGAACAGAAACGATAATGAATATTGCCATGCAAATTGCAGCATCTTTAGCGATTCTCTCAGAGCCGTTCATGCCTTTTGCCTCTAGTAAATTAAAAAATATTTTAGCACTTAAAGAGGTTAGATGGAGTGATGCAGGGGAAATCACTATTATGGAAAATCATAAAATAAATAAAGCAATTCATTTGTTTGAAAAGATTGAAGACGAGAAGATAGAGGAACAAAGAGCAAAACTAAAAGCATAAAAATTGTTATGCAAGCATAATAAACGCTATATTAGCAATCCAAAATTTTAAGTTATGAAAAAAATATATTTAATACTAGTAGCAGTTTTTACAACATCAATTGTTATGGCCCAATGTAATGGGCGTTATCAAACCGAAATTTTTAATAGTGTAAATAAAATTACAGTTAATTATTCAGACGTATATACCAACTCCTTTCATGAAATGGATGTTTATACCCCAGATGGTGATATAGAAATAAATAGGCCTGTTATTTTATATATGCACGGAGGATCTTTTTATGGCGGCACAAAATCAATGACAGACTGTATAGATTTTTGTACAAGTATGGCAAAAAGAGGATATGTTACCGCCTCTTTAAACTA
>Ga0208129_1000469_pt1 | contig 17164 bp, 9 predicted proteins | sample ETNtaG_13_FD_185759 | JGI IMG/M metagenome (GOLD analysis project Ga0208129, IMG submission 185759) | Marine microbial and viral communities from oxygen minimum zone, Eastern Pacific Ocean - ETNP201306PF47B (SPAdes) (version 2) | ecosystem: Environmental > Aquatic > Marine > Oceanic ...
GATCAATAGGAACAACACAATCAAACGGCGCGTCAGGTCATGGTCTTTCATGGTGAGCCGACGGTCATCGCAATGAGCACGGTTTTCAAGCCGTTTTAATCGTTGTTGCTGAACCAAAAAAAACTTCAAGGCGGATGTTGGAGAGGTCGGCTAGACCATCATCAGAATTAACGAACCTTTAGGGAGGAAACAAAGTCGAAATTGTTTGGGGGGGAGAAGGTATTGAATTCGAATGTTCGCCGGTCTCGAACCACTCCAAATCATCTTGAGTTGGCAGAAATTATAAACTGGGTGGAAACGAAAAGACCATAGACATTGGCAACTTTAACCAACAGGGATAGCAAGTAGGACCGCGAGTGAGAGGGAACCCTGTCTATACCCAGACATCACTTTCTGCTGTCAAATGACCAGCAGCATCTCCCGTGTTGACCACTCCCTTAGGTTCCACAAGCATGATTCTGCATTCGCTTTGGGCAATTGGTCTGTGTTCAACTCCTTTTGGAACAACAAACATTTCCCCAGGTTCTAACGTGACTTTGCCATCCCTAAACTCGATATCTAAAACACCGCTGATGACGATGAACGCTTCATCTGTTTCAGGGTGATCATGCCACACAAACTCACCTTGCACTTTTACCAACTTGAACTGGTATTCGTTTAGTTGGGCAATAACTCGAGGAGACCAGTGCTTGCTGAATCTGGAAAATTTCTCCTCGAAATTTAAAGCTTTGTATTTAATGGGCATTTTTATAGAGGGATGACAAATGAGTGTTGGCGTTTCATTTCCATTCGGCTTTCAGGACCGCGCGTGTTTTGCCGTCAGGATGGCTGGAATCACTGCTGTCAGTCTGTTTGTCATCTGTGGGATGAATGGTGATCGCTGCCAACTGTTTTAGTCAAATACAATCCCGAACCTCCTTGCATAATTTCGTAGAGATCCCATGTTCCATTGTGGTTCTCTATTTCCGTTGGGCGACGACGAAGGCGTTAAACATGAGGTAGCGCCACGGGCCGAGGTTGAGCAGCGCATCAATCGGCTTGGCCACGTAACGGTCGGTGCAGTCGACGCGCAGCACGTCGCAGCCGTTTTGCTCAAGGAAGAATTTTATCTCAACAGCGTTGGTGGCGACGATCGCGTCGTCGTCCGGCTGAAACAGCTCGCGGCGGATCGGCTCCATGCGATCGAAGCGCACCGAGCCGGGGTCGGCCGCCATCTGCCGGCGCTTGGCCCGGACCCGTTGCCAGTTACGCCACTTGTTGCAAAGGCCGCGCATGCGGGGATGGTAGTCGCGCAGTCCCAGTGCGCGAAAAAAATTCGGGCTTGAGACGACGATCTTGCCGCCCGACTTTACGACGCGCACCAATTCCGCGAGGAACGCCTCCGGTTCCTCGACGTGTTCGAGAACGTTTAGCGCGCCGACGCTGTCGAATGTGGTGTCGCCAAATGGCAGTGTGCGGCCGTCGTAAAGCTGGCAGCGGTCGCTGACGCGCCTGGCTTTTTCGATGCTCGGCTCGGACACCTCGACGCCGTGCGCCTCGTGCCCGGCATCCATCAAGCGCTGAACGACCTGGCCCACGCCGCAGCCGACATCGAGCGCCTTGCCGCCGGGTTCGTCCGGGCAGAGCGCGTCAGCGTACTTGGCATAAAAACTGGCATCCCAGCCCTCGAGAAAGTCGGCATACTCCTCATTCTCACGGTAGTACTTCTGCTGCTCACCCATTATGCCGAAGTTTTTTTCGCTCGTCCACGATGACGAAACCGAGCAATCCGAAACCGCCGAGTAGTGAGGCCAAACTGACGTACAGCCAGGTCATCGGCGGCTGGAAACGAAAGACAACCTTATGCTCGCCGGGCGACAGGCGCACGCCGCGCATGACGAAATTGCAGCGGAGCAGTTCCCCCGCCTGGCCATCGACCGTGACACGCCAATGCGGCGACCAATGGTCGTTGAGGAGCAGTACCGACTCGGTGGAGGCTTGGGCAGTGAGCCGTATTTCCTTCGGCCGATACGATTGAATGCTGACTTCACCGGCCGCTTGGCCAAGCGCGGCAGTTGTCGGCTCGATCGGCGAGTTGACGGTCACCGTGGCGTGCGGATCGAACTCCCGCTTGACCAAGGTCTCGAGCGTCACAGCGTCATTCGTCTGCACCTGCCAATGACTGAACAGCTTGGCCCGGGGCAGCGCGCCGTCGAAACGGATCAGGCTGTACTGGCCGGCCGGGTTGAATTGCGTGGTGAAATCCTCTGTGTTCGGTGCGTTCTGGTTTGTCGTTCCCTGTCGGAGGCCGATTTGGAAACTATTGGCTAATTTGAAGCGGCTTTTGCCGGGATCGAATTGTTGATTGAAAAACGCGACGTCGTTGGTGCCGCCGAGTAGCCAGCGCGTGTTGGTGAGTGCCCAGTGTCGCCCACGGAGGTAATACGAGTTTGTGTCGCCGGTGATGGTGAAGCGCCGCTCGAACGCCTCGTGGTCGGCGGCCATGCGCGGCATCTGCACGATGTCGAGCGACTGGATGTTGTTGTAGAGGAACTGGTGCTGCAGCCACTCGACACGGTAAAGCTGGTTTAGCAGCCCGGGGGCCAGGGGGGAGAAGATCGTGACGCGCCCCTCGTGCGGTGCCTTGGCTAGGGCGGTGATGAGCGGGTTGGGAGCCTCGTACTTGTGCCGGTAATTGTCGTACTGCACCCACGGCGAGTTGGCCCGTGTGAGGTCGATTACGATCAACAGGCCAAGCGCCACCGTCCACTTGGCCGCTGCGTTGCCGCGCATCACTTTTGCGATAAGAAAAACGCCCACGCCAAGCAGCAGCGCGGACAGGATGATTTCTATCGCGCTGAAGCCAGCCATCACCTGCGCGGTGTTGGAGTCGAAACCGAGTGATTCGATGTGCTGCCCGAGCGATTTTTTTGACGCCCCAAAAATCAGCGAGCCAAGCAGCATCAACCCGGCAACGATGCCCGATCCGCGCACCCACAACCGAGCCGTGCGGCTTGGTTCCGCCACCTCGCGCCCGGCCAGGCGAAGCAGTCCCTCCGCGCCGTATCCGCAAAGGATGATCAGCGCAAAATGCATCGGGTGCAGGAACTTCATTGGCAGGCGCATGGTGTTGAAGAACGGCAGTTGATAGATGAGTGGGTAAAACAGCGCATGCCTTCCGTAGGCAAAAAGCAGTGAAACCAACGCAAGCCCTGTCCAAAACAGAATCATCCGCTTCTCAGTGGGCGAGTATAAGTTCGTTTTTTTATTTAGCGCGAAAAACAGCGCCCATGCGGCGAGCAGCATGACGATGATTCCGGCGTATTCGCCCGACCCGGAGTGACGCTGCTGCAACCGGTGTTTGTTTTGCACGAGGCTCATCAACTGCGCGGCTTCTTGCACCGAGATGTTCATCTCTGCTGCCAATTCTCCCGGGACGACATTGCGCTGGCCGAACGCAGCGATCACGCTCTCAACCTCGGCAATGTCATCGAGCCTCGGATCACGCCCCACTGAGCCCCAATAGTTGCCACCGGCGAGTGAACGGATTTTACCCGCGTCATAGGGGAGTGGCGTTTGGAGCCTGTAGCCGTACAGGCCGGGAATCACAATGCGAAGCGTCTCCATCTTGGGGAGACTCCCGAACAGGGTGAGATTATTCCATTGTTGGTCCTTGGCGGCGGCCTTCTCTTCCGCGGTCTGCAATCGATCGGACTGGCGGTTGCCACCGCCCTGAAACTGGGTGCCGACGAGGGTGGAGATGGTTTGCGAAGCGGCCAATCCGGAAACCAGAGCCACGACGGTGATCCCAGCCAAGCCGCGTCCGGCTGCTTGGCCAAGCGCCTTCGGCTTGCCGGCTTCCAGCGGTTTGATTACGAACCCGAACAGCACGAACGCTGCGATGTAGAGGCTGAACAGCGCGCCGACGTCGTAACCTTCCATCAGGCCAAGCCCGACGCAGATCCCAGCCAGTGCGAGGTTGGGCCAAGGACGCGATTTGAGCGCGCGCAGGACGAACGCAGCGGCGAGAAACGTGGTGGCAAACGTGAGCGCCCGTGACGGCAACCCCCAGCAGGCGTACGAGACCACCTCCATGTTGAACGCGGCAGCAATTGTCCCAATCGTGCAGGCGAGATTGCGCAAGCCAAGCGTGCGAAAGAAAAACCAGGCAGACAACCCAAGGATGACCAGGCAGATCGGCGTGCACCACTTGAGGTACAGGACGGACTTTTGCAGCAACAGGCCAAGTGCCATGTAAATGCCGGGCGAGGCGCTGGGCTGCTCGTAGCCAAGCCAGTTCAGGTCGTGCCAATAGCCGGAAAACGTGCCGGGCATCTCGGTCGCGTCGGTGCTGATCGAGCCGAGCGGGCCGTCGTTTGAGAACAGAATCAGCGCCGGGTCGAAGCTGTCCCAAAAGAGGAACAGCGTGACGACAACCAGCACCGCGGCCGCGCCGCCGAACGGCTTGAGCCAGCCGGTTGAGCGTTCAGTTGAGAGAAACGGTAAATTCACAGTGTTGGTTTACTGCCACTGCTCCTTGTTGAGCGACGAGCCGAAAATGAGGTCGCGCAAAAACACGGTGACGACCCCGAGTTGCCAATGAAGCCATGGCACCTTGGGCCGGGCCGACTCGTAAATATGCCGGGCGTGTTCCGGTTTTTCATCGGCCATCTGCTGCATCTTGACACGGGAGCGCGCGGCGAACATGCAGCGCAGTTTTTGTCGCCGCAGCCATCGTGGCAAACCAGCCTGATCCATCAAGCCAAACGCGTGCTGGATGGCGTCCCATTCGTCGAGTACCCAGCTCTGGATGTTTTCCTCGTTGCGCTTGGTCATGCTGAACGCGTGCCGCCGGATCTGCAGCAGCACCTCTGGAACGGCAATGCGCTGTTCGCAGGATTTGGCCAAGTCGGAATAAAAAACGCAATCGGCCGCGTGCGGCATGTCGGTGCGGAACGCGACGGGACAGGCCTGGCCAAGCGACTTGATGAGCACACCGCCGAGCATGAGCGAGTCGCATTCGCTGTGTTGTGCAAGCAGGGCGTTGGCGGAAACGGCGTGGGCTTGTGACGGCTTCGGCACTGTACGCTCGAGCCGGTTGCCGTCCTTGTCGATGAATTCCGGCAGGCAGTAGCTGAACGACGGTGCGGGAGCTTCCGCGAGTGCCGCGGTCATCCGCTCCATGAAATCCGGCAGCAGCACGTCATCGGCGCAGATGTAATGCAGGTAGTCGCACCCGGTGGCGTAGCCGAGAGCCTTATTGAAATTGTTGAACAGCCCCTCGTTTTTTTTGCCGTGGACCAGTTCGCAGTCGAGCGGCTCGTATGTCTCTACGAGTTGCGCGGTGCCGTCGGTCGAGGCGTCATCGAGGACGATCACGCGGTCGGGGCGAAGCGTCTGTGCGGCGAGCGAGTCGAGCGTCGCGCGGATGAAGCGTTCCCCGTTGTACACCGGGATGACAGAGATGATGCGCGTCCGATCGCTCATGGTTGCTGCTCGAGTTCGCTGATCATGGCCTCCCAACTTGGCGGTGAGTAATCGGTGGCTGCGTTGAAGCGATCGGCGTTGAGGCTGCGGTCGCAGACGAACTCGTCATTCGGCACGATGACGCCCTTCCAGCCCAGTTTGTCTTGGCAAAGTTTCAGCAGATCGAACTTGGAAATCGGCGCGCTGGCGACGTGCCACACGCCGGAAAGCTCCGGGTGACGGGTGAGAATTCGTTCGACGAGCCGCGCCATTTCGCGCGTCGTGAAACCGCTGTAAATTGCTTTGGCATAACCGTTTACGGTTTGGTCGCGTTGGCTCAAAAACCAATCCAGCAGCGCGAGGTTGGTGTCGAGTTCGTGGCCTATCACCGAGGTGCGGAGGGTAACGCAGTGGGCGTCGGCGACTTCGCCGCGGTGCTTCGATTGGCCATAAAGGTCGGTGGCGTCGGCGGGATCGTCTTCCGTGTAGTTGCCTTTGGTGCCGGAGAAGACACAGTCGGTGCTGAAGTGAATCAATCGCGCACCAACTTCGCCGCAGCGCTTGGCCAAGCGGTGGGGAAACTCGGCGTTGACGCGCCGGGCGAGCGCCTCGTCGCTGGCTTCGTCACGCTGCTTGATCAGGCCGACGCAGTTGATTACGGCATCGGGCTTCGCTTGGCCAAGGGCGTGCCCAAGCGATTCGTCATCGGTGATGTCATCGGCTTGGATCGCCTTGGCTTCGTCGAATAAATTGTGATTGGCGAAGTCGGCGACCGGACGGCGCAGTGTCACCCAAGTGTCGTGTTGCGCGTGGAGGCCGCGCCAAAGTTGGTGGCCCAACATGCCGCTGCCGCCAAGGATGAGCAGCCTCAAGGCTGTGCCTCCTTTTTGTGGCGTGCGGGGACGCCGCGCACATCCTTCACGGCGACAAGGTTGAAGGCGTGTTTTGGTTTTCGGTTGATGCGAAGCAGCAGCGTCAGCGCCTCGTCGAGCAGCAGACAACCGGGAAGGTTGCATTTCGGGCCGGCCATGTAACCGCGCAGGTAGCGTGTGCCGGTTGTGCCGTACACCGTGTAGCCGCGTCCCTCGAACTCGTGGATGAACCAGCCGGAGCGGTGCCGCTGAAACGTATTGCCGAATTCCGGCCCCTGCGGCACGAAACCGTTCGGCGTCTCGAGTAAAATATATTTTGCCGAAAGCGTTTCGATGCGGTCGAGCAACTCAAGCCCTTCGGCTTTCGGCAAATGCTCGATGAGGCCGTAAAGGGTCACAAGATCGAATGTGGCGTCGAGGTCGTCGCTGAGGATATCGGCCTGAATGTAGTGGTCGTGAACGTTGCGCTGCCTGGCAAGGTCGATGGCCTCGGCGTGGGCGTCGAGGCCCGTTGTCTGCACACCGGGCCGGAACGAGCTGAGGTGCGAGAGAGTGCCGCATCCGATGTCGAGAGCAGTCTTAACCTCCCCGGTGGCAACGAGTTGCGCGGTAAAATCGGCAGCGGAATAGGGGCGCAACAGTTGTCGGAGCGGATTCGGCATGCGCTTGGCCAAGCGGGTTCAGATATACAGTTCGACCTCGCCCATTTTGTCGAGCAGCGGTTCGATGTCGGCGGCGGAGTCGAGCTGGCGCGTGTTGGCGGAGGTGTACTCGGTGCCGAGCGGTTGTTCGGTGCGGTGTTCCGGCACGTGGTACTCGGGGTGGATGGCGTAAAAGATCTCCTCCTCGGTGACGCGCTGCATCTCATACTCGTTGACGAGCGTCTCGTGCAGTTTCTCACCGGGGCGAATGCCGGTTACATCGATCGGATGATCGGTGCCCTTGCGACTGAACTTCTGGCAGACGGCCTCGGCAAGTTTCCCGATGGTGCTGGCTGGCGCCTTGCGGACAAAAATCTCGCCGCCAGTCGCATGTTGCATCGCGTGCAGCACGAGGCCGACCGACTGGTCGAGCGTCATGAGGAAGCGGGTCATTTCCGGCACGGTGACGGTGATCGGCTCGTCGTTTTCGATCTGCCGCTTGAACAGCGGGATGACCGAGCCGCGGCTGCCCATCACGTTGCCGTAGCGTACACAGCAGAACTTGGTGTCGCCGCCGTTTTGGTTTTGGCTGCAAAGGAGTTTCTCCATCATTGCCTTGCTGGTACCCATGGCGTTGAGCGGCTTGACGGCCTTGTCGGTGCTGAGGGCGACGAACGTCTTGACACCGGCGGCCTTGGCGGTGCGGCAGGCGTTCTGCGAGCCGGTGACGTTGGTCTTGTAGGCCTCGTACGGGTATTTCTCGCACGACGGCACATGCTTGAGTGCGGCGGCGTGGAAGACGAGATCCACCCCTGCCATGGCCTCCGCGAGGCTGGCCTCCTCGCGCACGTCGCCGACGATGTACCGGAACTGGGGATACGCCTGCTGCATCTCCCACTGCTTCTTTTCGTCGCGGCTGAAGATGCGGATTTCAGCGGGGGACTGCTTGAGCAGATGCGCAGCGACGCGGTTTCCGAAGGAGCCGGTACCGCCGGTGATCAGGATTGTGGAGCCGGAAACATTCATGCCAAGGCCGCGCCAAGTCTAGGCCCAGCCTATGTCGTTGGCAATGGACAAGGCTTGCGCAGCGGGGCGGCCGGGACTAGCCTCGGACTCATGAAAGCCATAGCCGCCGGATTCATGGCGGGCCTGGGGCTGCTGGCCGTGCCGCTCACCGAGGCCCGTGCCGCCGAGTCTCAAGCCGATGACGTGACGTTGGCCAAGCGCGAGTCGGTGCAGCTCGAGTTCGAGACCGAGCGTGGTTTGGCCTATCAGGTATTCAGCAAAACCGGCGAAGACGATTGGCAGCCACTTGGCCAGGTGATCGAGGGTGACGGAAAGTTGGCGACCGTGTCTTACTCCGGTGAATCCGATGGCGTGGAGTTTCGCGTGGAGACATACGAGAGGGCCGGGCCGCTGTCGCTGCCCGAGGGCATCGACTATAAGTTGACCGGAATCTACCGGCTGCGCGGTGAGTACAGGGTTTGCGTGGCCAAGGTGGACCGCACCACCGAGCCGGTGCGCACCGCTCACTTCACGCTGGTCGAGGGGGATGCCGGCGGTTTGCTTCGGTTGCTCTCGGTAGATGCCGCCGCGGGGCGGGTGCGGATCGAGGCGGGCGGCGTGTCGCTGTCGTTGAGCCTTGCCGGTGACACATTCCAAACCGCAACGGCCAAGCCGCAGGCGCAACCACAGCCGGCCGCGGGCAAGCCGACGATCATCACCGCCCCGCCGAAGGGTAAAGTGTTCATGGCCGCGCGCGAGCCGTACTACAAGGCGGTGCAGAAACAGAAACAGTACACGAACCGTTATTCACTGCTGGAGAAACCGACGGTCAAGGCCATCAACCGCAGCATCCGCATCCGGCCGCAGAGCATCTTCACCCCGCGGGTGTCGGTTCCGGGCTATCGGATTCCCACCCACTACCGGCCCAGCTCACGGTACACGAAGTTTAGCATTCGCCGCCGGTAGGTTTTGAAGAATCGGTCGTCTTTTACCGGCCCAAGGCGTCGAGCAGTTTTTGGTGAATGTTGCCGAAGCCGCCGTTGCTAAGGACGCAGAGGATGTCGCTGGGTTCGGCCTGGGCGGTGACGTGGGTGACGATTTCGTCGGTGGTCGCGAGGTAATCAGCCGTGGTGCCGGCGGAGCGGATGTCTTCCATGAGCCGGCCGGGGTCGAGGCGTTCCTCGGCGGGGATTTGCTCGAGCCGCGCGACCTCGGCCACGACGACGCGCTTGGCCAAGCGCAAGGCACTGGCCAGTTCGTCTTGGAAATAATTGCGCCGGGTGGTGTTGCTGCGTGGCTCGAAGATGGCCCAGACGCGCCGGCCGGGGTAACGCTGGCCAAGCGCCTTGAGCGTCTCGCGGATGGCGGTGGGGTGGTGGGCGAAGTCATCGATGACCATGATGCCGTTCTCTTCACCGCGAATTTCCATCCGGCGCCGGATGCCCTCAAAGGTGTCAAAGCCGGATTGGATCTGATCGTCGCTGAGGCCGGCGTAGCGCGCGAACAACAGCGCGGCGATTGCGTTGCGGACGTTGAGTTCGCCGGACATTGGGATGCAAAACGTCGTATCGCCGAGCCTAAACTCGGAACTACTTTCACTGAACATGAGTTGACTGGCGAGTTCGTCGCAGTCGCTGCCCAAGCCAAAGCGGCGCACCGGGCAGTGGTCTATGCCGAGGAGCGGTTGTAAGTTGGCGTCATCGCCGTTAACCAGAAGCAGACCGTTGCGCGGGACGATGTTGATGAGCCGCCGGAACGCGGTCTGGATCTCGGCGAGGTTGCCGAAGATATCGGCATGGTCAAACTCGAGGTTGTTGATCACCACGGCCTCCGGCAGGTAGTGAATGAATTTGCTGCGCTTGTCGAAGAACGCCGTGTCGTACTCGTCGCCCTCGATCACGAACCAGTCGCTATCGGTGAAACGCGCGCCCTGGCCAAGGTTGTTCGGGATGCCGCCGATCAGAAAGTTTGGGTTGAGGTCATTGTGCTCCAGCAGCCAGACCAGCAGCGACGCGGTGGTGGTTTTGCCGTGGGTGCCGGAGACGACGAGGGAGCGTTTGCCGCGCAGGAAGCGGTGCTTGAGCAGTTCTGGCAGCGAGCAGTAGTCGAGCTTTTGCTCGAGCACAAACTCGACCTCCGGGTTGCCACGCGAGATGGCGTTGCCGATGACGACGAGGTCCGGTCGTTGAGCGAGGTTGGCCTTGTCGAACGGCCTGGCCTCGATGCCGCGCTCCTCGAGGAAGGCGGACATCGGCGGGTAGATACCATGATCGGAGCCGGTGACCGCCGCGCCGCGCTCCTTCAGTGCCGCCGCGACGGATGCCATGGCGGTGCCACAGATGCCGACGAAATGGATGGAGTGAGCGTTGTCGATGGATGCGTCTGGGTTTACTTCCCGCGGAACGAACCACTGCCTACCCCAGCCAACCGGTGAAGCCAAGTTACAAAGCATCAAGTCCGCTTGGCCAAGGCCGGTTACCGGGCCTTGCGTTGCGACCAAGTCAGGCCGGCCAAGTCTTTGGTCTTGGCCGGGATGATGAGGCTGGCAATCCAGCCGGCGAGAAAACAGGAAACGGTTCCCACGGCACCAATGGTCAATGGATGAGCATCCGTGTGAAATTTCACCACGTACAAAACCAAGGTCGCAACAAGGACCCCGATCCATGCATGCAGACTCGCTGTGCGGTTGGTGAAGATGGCAAGCGTAAATAGCCCTCCTAATGTGCCAAGGATCAGTCCCACGTAGCCCATTAGTGTGTCCCACAAATTTTTGCTATCCTGAAAAGCAATGAAGAGTGCGGAGAGAGTGCCGAGGGCACCGAGGATGAGCGTGATGATCTTGGCCAAGCGCAACAGAGAATCACTGTCTCGGCCCTTCGAGAGGAAGTCGGTGGTGAGCGCGGTGGCGATCGAGTGCATGCTCGAGTCGAGACTCGACATGGCGGCGGCGAACACGCCGGCAATCACCAATCCGGCCAGCCCGGCCGGCATTTGTTCCAGAATGAAATGCGGGAAGATTTGGTCGATCTTGGAGATCGGCTCCAAGTTGGCCGGTTGCTGTTGGTAATAGACAAACAACGCCGTGCCTACGCCGAAGAAGAGAACGGACACCGGGATGCTCAAGATGGCATTGGTCCAGATTGCCTTGGCGGCATCCTTCTCAGTGGGCGTGGTGAGGTAGCGCTGGACGACAGCTTGGTCGGTGCCGTAACTGAGAATCTGCGCGAAGATTCCACCGAGGATTATCACCCAAATAGTGTCGATGCCACTGATGAATTTCCAGTCCGTGTTCACCATCTCGAACTTATTTTGATTAGCTGCGGAGTCGATGATTGCAGAGAAGCCGCCATCCACTTTGCCAACGATAATGAAAAACGCCACGAGTGCACCGCCGACCAAGACGACAGTTTGAATGACATCCGTCCAGATGACCGCCTCGATGCCGCCGAGTACGGTATAGATTGTACTCAGGATACCCATCGCGATGATGCAATACTTTACGTCCCAACCGGTCACCGCAGACAACGCGAGCGCAGGTAACAAGATCACGATGCCCATCCGTGCGAGTTGAAAGACGGTAAAGCTTGCGCTACCCAGTTTGCGCAGCCCGGAGTCGAATCGCATCTCGAGAAATTCATAGACGCTGGTGATACCCAGCCTTCGGTAGAAGGGGAGAAAACAGAAAATGATGATTGGGGCCATGATCGGGATGGTCATGTTGAAGATGAACCATGTCCAGTTGGTGGCATATGCCTTTGCGGGGATGGAGAGGTACGTGATCGCGCTGAGCATGGTTGAGAAAATACTCAGCCCGGCCGCCCACCAAATTACGCGTTTGCCGCCGACGAAATAGTCCTCGACCGTTTTGTTTCTGCGAGAGAAATAGACGCCGATCCCGACGAGTGCCGCCATGTAAATGGTCAGCACCATCCAGTTCGCCGTGCCAAAGCTCCGGCTTTGATCGGCGAGGTCGATCTTCCAAATGTTCGGCGTGCGGATGCCGGGGCTGCTTTCGCCGGTGGGGATGACGACCGAGTTGCCCCACTTGACGGCGGTGGTCGTGACGTGGCTGCCGATCGCCACCCGATCTGTCGTGCCAGGTGCGGTGGCTTTGCGCGAGCCTTCCTCGAACTTGGCGAACTCACGCCACTGACTGGTGATGGTGTTGTAAATCAAAATATCGCGACTGAAGCCGACGTGCGTGTCCTGAATTTTTTGTTTCTCCACATCCAACGCGGCGGTGGCCTGAGCGTTCCCGGCGTTGTTGGCGGCCGTGATTTGGGCGGATAATCCCTCGAGCGTGATGAACCGTTGCCCGTTCGCTCCGCCGAAAATCAACAGGCTGTTCGATCTCACAGCAGCGGCGGTGCCGGCCATGACGCAGCGTGGCTGGGTATCGCCCTTGGGTTGGATGTTTCCCAGTTTCGTCCAGCGATCAGTCTTGGGATTATATTTGTGGGCATCGCTGAGCATGTTCCATTGACCGGTGTCGTCCTTCATGCGGCCGCTAAAAATATAAAGACAGTCTGCGGCTCCGTCACTTTGGCTTGCGGCGATGAGGTGGGTTCTGGCGGGGCCATTCCACGGAGTTTTCTCTTGCCACATAAAATCGTCCGTGCCGCGCTTGGACAGGTCGAGCGCCCAAAAGTTTTTGGTCGCACCTTCACCGCTGTCACCCCCGGCGATGTAAACCGTATTGCCGATCAGGGCCCCGGCGGCGGCTGTCGTGACAGCGGGCAGCGGCGGGTAATCCTCGTCAATGGTGACCAGGCCATCCGCTTGGCCAAGCGCAAACACCTTGGCCGAGCGATGCGTCTCGCCGCCCTCCCGCCACTCTCCGCCGATGCACAGCACACCTTTGGTGGTTGAGATGGAGACACCGTAGCCAAGCGCTTCGGGGAGCCTGGCCTTGGCCTCGATGATCGAGTGGCCATCGCCGTCCCTCGTCACGATGTGGATCGTGTCGTAATACACCTTGGCCGGGATGATGCCGTCGGCCGTCTTGCGCCATGGCTCGCCGTCGGGGAAATTCGCCCCCCCAGCGATGATCAGTGCGTCGTTGTGTGCCCCGGCAAACGGTCCGGCCACGCCGAGCCCGCCGGGCAGATCGGGCAGCGCCTCCCATTTGAGTTTGTCATCGGCGGCCGACAGGCCGGCCGCGCCCAGGGCCAGCAGCGTTGTGACTCGGAGAAACATGGTTGCTTGTTGTCGTTCCCGCAAACGGCGGGGCATCATGTTGGCCCCGCCTGGCCAAGGCGAGGCCAAACCAATCGCTTGGCTGGGCGTTTTTTGGCGGAAAAAAAATTGAAAAATGGTTGAAAATATGATTTGTTTTGTCGACCGTTGAATGGCTGGGCGATGATGCGCGTCCAGCATAGCTCCATAACGCGGGGAAAACATGATGATACAGAGGTTTTTGCACGGAATCATGACGGTGCTGCCCATGGCAGCGGTGTGTGTCAATGCCGAGGAGGCCAAGCCGGAAAAGGTCAGTTTCTACAGCGACATCCGGCCGGTTTTCCAGGCCCAATGTCACGGTTGCCATCAACCGGCCAAGGACAAGGGCGACTATATCATGACGTCCTTTAAGGAGATGCTTGCCGGTGGGGAGAGCGAGGAAAAGGCAATCGTTCCCAAGCACCCCGAGAAGAGTTATCTGTTTTCGCTGATCACCTCAAATGAGGAGGGTGAAATCGAGATGCCAAAGGGTAAGGACGCCAAGCCGTTGCACGAGACGGAAGTGGCGCTGGTTCGCCAGTGGATCGCCGAGGGCGCGGTCGACGATACTCCTGAAGGGGCCAAGGTGCGCTACGACATGGACAACCCGCCCATCTACACCCAGGCGCCGGTTATCACCTCTCTGGATTTTTCGCCGGACGGAGAACTGCTGGCGGTGGCCGGTTTCCACGAGGTGCTTTTGCACAAGGCCGACGGTTCCGGCCTGGTGGCGCGACTGGTCGGGCTGGCTGAGCGGATCGAGTCGGTGCGGTTTTCGCCGGACGGCAAGCTGTTGGCGGTTACAGGGGGGCAACCTGCGCGAATGGGCGAGGTGCAGGTTTGGGACGTGAAGAGGAAGATACTGAAACTTTCGGTGCCGGTCACTTTCGATACCATCTATGGGGCGAGTTGGTCGCCGAATGGTAAGCTAATCAGCTTCGGTTGTGGTGACAACACCCTCCGAGCCATTGACGCCAAGACCGGCGAGCAGGTGCTTTACCAGGGAGCCCACAGCGACTGGGTTTTTGATACCATTTTTTCCGTAAAGGGCGACTATGTGGTATCCGTGGGGCGCGACCGCAGTGCCAAGCTGACGGAATTGAAGACCCAGCGGTTCATCGACAACATCACCTCCATCACGCCAGGCGCGCTCGCCGGTGGGCTGGCTTCAGTGGTTCGGCATCCTGAGCGCGACGAGATTCTCGTGGGAGGCGCCGATGGTACGCCGAAGCTTTACCGGATGCATCGCACCACTGCACGTAAGATAGGTGACGACGCCAACTTGATCCGGAAATTCCCGAACATGGACGGACGCGTCTTTGCCGTCGATTTCAGTGCCGATGGTAAGCGCATTGCTGCGGCCAACAGCTACAACGGCGTTGGCACGGTCGCCATTTATGGCGTAAAGTTCGACTCCAAGGTTCCTGATGACCTCAAGAAAATCTTTGAAAAGCAAGTTTCGCAGCGCTCTCCGGAGGAGCAAAAGAAGGTGGAAGCCTATCAGACTGCCGATGTTGGTCCGCCGCTGAAAGCTTCGTTCCAGGCACCGATGTATGCAGTGAGCTTTCGCCCTGACGGCAAGGTTCTGGCGGCGGCCGGTTACGATGGGCTGATCCGGCTTATTGACACGGTTGACGGCAAGATCAGCAAGGAATTCATGCCGATGAAAATCGACGAATCGGCTCTCGTGATCAGCGACGACAAAGGATCATCGACTAGTCAACAAATACTCATTGAGACCACCAAGGAGGCACTTCCAAATGGTGTCGAGGTCACAACGTTGAACGTGCAGCCTGAGCAGATCCGTTTCAACCGGGTTAGCGATTATGCGCAACTGCTTGTGACAGCCAAATTGTCCACTGGCGACGATCTCGATGTCACGCGAATGGTCCGCTACGAGATCAATGACGATGTGGCAGCCGTGTCGCCCAGTGGCATGCTGAGACCCCGCAGTGATGGCAAGTCCGCGCTCAAGGTCTCCTTCGCTGGCCATTCGGTTACTTTGCCGGTCGAGATCACCGGGATGGAGGAGGAATTGCGCGTGGATTTCATCCGTGACGTCATGCCGGTGCTTGGCAAGGCTGGCTGTAATTCTGGTCTCTGCCACGGGGCAAAAAAAGGCAAGGCCGGCTTCAGGCTTTCCCTGCGCGGAAACGATCCGGCATGGGACACCGTTGCCTTCACTGACGACATCGCCTCACGCAGGGTCAACCGCGCATCGCCGCACGATAGCTTGATGTTGCTAAAGGCCTCCTCGGCGGTGCCGCACGAGGGTAAGGACGTCGCGCCTCGCGACAGTTTGTACTACCGGATCATTCATAAGTGGATCGCTGATGGCGCCAATTTGGACCGCAAATCAAAGCGGGTGGCGCGCATTGATATTTTTCCCAAAAACCCGATCATCCAGTTGAAGGGCGGAAGGCAGCAGTTTCGCGTCACCGCCATCTATCCGGACGGCAACACAGCAGACGTCACCGCCGAGGCATTCATCCAGGCCGGTGTGATTGATGTCGCCGAGTCTGACAAAACTGGCCTGATTACTGCGCTACGCCGCGGCGAATCGCCGGTGCTGGCGCGTTACGAAGGCGCCTATGCCGCCACCACCCTCACAGTGATGGGTGATCGCACCGGCTTCACTTGGGCGGATTCGCCCAAAAACAATTTCATCGACGAACTCGTGGCTGCCAAACTCAAGCGCACAAAGACCCTGCCATCGGATCTCTGTTCCGACGCAGAGTTCATCAGGCGCATCCATCTAGATCTGACAGGCCTGCCTCCAACGGTGGATCAGCTGCGACAATTCCTGGCTGACAAGCGACCGACGCATGAGAAGCGCGACTCGCTGATCGACCGGTTGATTGGCAACGACGCCTTCGTTGACCACTGGACCAACAAATGGGCCGACCTATTGCAGTCCAACAGTAAATACCTCGGTGGGGAAGGCGCAAAGGCGTTCCACGGCTGGATTCGCCAACAGGTAAAGGACAACGTGCCCTATGACAAGTTCGCCTACCAGGTCCTGACTGCTTCGGGATCCAACAAGGAAAATCCGCCAGCATCCTACTACAAGATCCACAGGACACCCGAAGACACGATGGAGAACACTACCCACCTTTTCCTAGGCGTGCGTTTTAGCTGTAACAAATGCCATGACCACCCATTCGAGCGCTGGGTACAGGATCAGTACTACGAGACCGCAGCTTATTTTGCCCAAGTCGGACTGAAAAAGGATCCAGTCAGCGGCAAGAAGACCGTCGGTGGAACTGCGGTGGAAGGCAGTAAACCACTCTACGAGGTGGTCTATGATAAAAACGAAGGCGAGGTGAAGCACGAGGCCACCGGGCTGGTGGCGCCGCCGAAGTTTCCCTTCAAGGTTAAGTACGAGGTTCCCGAAAAAGCAACCCGCCGCGAACAACTGGCGCGCTGGGTTATCTCGTCCGATAATCAATACTTTGCCAAGAGCTTCGTCAACCGCATGTGGGGCTATCTGCTCGGCACCGGCATCATCGAGCCGCTCGACGACATCCGCGCCGGCAACCCCCCGACCAACCCGGAACTACTTGAGAAGCTCACCAAGACCTTCATCAGCAGCGGACATGACACGCGTCAACTCATCCGGACCATCTGCCAGTCGCGCACCTATCAGCTCTCGATCGTCGCCAACCAGTGGAACGACGACGACCAGATCAACTATTCCCACGCCATGGCCCGCCGCCTGCCGGCGGAAGCGTTATACGACTCCATCTATCAGGTCACCGGGACACAGTCGAAACTGCCCGGCGTGCCACCAGGTACCCGCGCGGCGCAGTTGCCCGACTCGGGCATTAAGGAGGGCAGTGGCTTTCTGACGACATTTGGCCGGCCACCGCGCGAAAGTCCATGCGAATGCGAACGCGCCGGTGGCATGCAGTTCGGGCCCGTGATGGCATTGGTGACCGGACCCACCGTCAACGCCGCCCTCAGTGACCCAAAGAACGCCCTCGT
>Ga0208129_1000480_pt1 | contig 16926 bp, 16 predicted proteins | sample ETNtaG_13_FD_185759 | JGI IMG/M metagenome (GOLD analysis project Ga0208129, IMG submission 185759) | Marine microbial and viral communities from oxygen minimum zone, Eastern Pacific Ocean - ETNP201306PF47B (SPAdes) (version 2) | ecosystem: Environmental > Aquatic > Marine > Oceanic ...
CGGGACGAGGGATCCACAGTCCCCCAGTTTTACCACAACTAGCCTAACCCCGCCACGCTCGCGGCGGACGGCAGGGGGCAGATAAAGCTGGCGACTACGCCGTGGGTCGGTATTCGCCCCACGCCGCACGGAGCGTATCACAGATTTCCCCCAGCGTTGCCTCTGCCTCGACGCACACTAGGATGTTTGGCAGTAGGTTTTCGTCGCCATTAGCTGCTGCACCGAGCGTCTCGAGCGGAACGGTGACGTCGCCACGGCTGGCACGCAGCTGCTCTAGGGCGTTCGCTTGAGCTTTGGCGACTGATGCGTTGATAGCAAGCGGCTTTGCCTCAGGAGTGCTGTCTTCTGTGTGGGCGTTGACGCCAACGATGGTGCGCTCGCCGCGCTCGACCTGCTGCTGATAGGCGAATGCCGCCTCAGCAATCTGCGCCTGCACCCATCCCTGCTCGATTGCGGGCAGCATTCCACCCATGCCATCGATGCGGCCAATGAGCGCCTCTGCCTCGACCACCAGCTCGTCGGTGCGTGCCTCGATAGTCCATGAGCCAGCGAGCGGGTCGACCAGGTTGGCGATGCCAGTTTCGTGCGCGATGATCTGTTGCGTCCGCAGCGCCAGCTGTGCCGCCTTTTCCGACGGCAAACCGAGTGCCTCGTCGAGCGCGTTGGTGTGCAGCGACTGCGTTCCTCCAAGAACGGCGGCGAGTGCCTGTACGGCGGTGCGCGTGACGTTGTTCCACGGCTGCTGCGCGCTCAGGCTCGAGCCGGCGGTCTGCGTGTGGAACCGCAGCCGCAGACTCCGCTCGTCGCGGGCGCCGAAGCGGTCGCGCATGATGTGCGCCCACATGCGGCGCGCAGCGCGGAACTTGGCGACCTCGGTTAGCAGGTCGTTATGGCAGTTGAAGAAGAATGCCAGCCGCGGCGCGAAGTCATCCACCTCCATCCCGCGCGCCAAGGCTGCCTCGACGTAGGCGATGCCATCGGCGAGCGTGAACGCCAGTTCCTGCACCGCGGTGCTCCCGGCTTCGCGGATGTGGTAGCCTGAGATGGATATCGTATTCCACTGTGGCACTTCCGTAGCGCACCACGCCATCAGGTCAGTCGTCAGCCGCAGCGACTCACGCGGCGGCCAGATGTAGGTGCCACGCGCGATGTATTCCTTCAGGATATCATTCTGTACGGTTCCCCGCAGTTTCGCTGGCGCGATTCCTTGTTGCTTTGCCACAGCAACGTAGAGCGCCAGCAGCACCGCCGCTGGCGCGTTGATGGTCATGCTGGTGCTGACGCGGTCGAGCGGCACATCATCGAACAGCGCCGTCATGTCGCGCAGCGAGTCAATCGCGACGCCTACCTTACCCACTTCGCCCTGCGCCAGAGGGTGGTCACTATCGTAGCCAATCTGGGTCGGCAGGTCGAACGCTACTGACAGCCCGCTGGTTCCTTGCTCGAGCAGGTAGCGGTAGCGCGCATTGCTCTCGGTGGCGGTGCCGAAGCCAGCATATTGCCGCATCGTCCAGAATCGCCCACGGTATCCGGTGGGGTGTATCCCACGTGTGTAGGGGAACTCGCCAGGCCACTCCGCTTTGCCTGCTGGAATATCCTCCGGTACATTCAGTCTCTTTGGGCCCAGGGTCTGCACAGCATCCCTTTCAGGGTTACTGGAAAGGGAAGGTCTGAGCGTTTCCTTTTCCCACCTATCACGACCCATATTCGTCCCTCTCAAAACGACGGATGTAGACACTCATCTTCCTGTGTAGTTTCTCGGCCGCTTTGTATGCCTCACCTGGACCGACCATAATGGGTTCAAGCCAGAAACAGCGTACCGAAGTCCTTACCTTCTCGGAGAAAAAATGAACGATGCTGATGAATAATTCCTTGTTGTCCCTCCCCCAATCAATCATTGGATTGTTGTAGCAGATTACTACAGGTTGAATCGGGTGTCCCGAATGCTCTGCCGCCTTGAAGACCCCCATCTTGAACTCTCCAATTTCGCCAAAGGGAGTGGTGGTTCCCTCAGGAAAAATCCATATGGGGTTCTTGACTGGATTCCAGGCGTTCAGCTTTTTCATAGCCTCGACCCTCGAGTTCCGATCATCTCTCCTGACCCAGAGTGTGCCAACTTTCTCTGTAATTGGCCCTATCAGAAAGTATTTTTTCACTCCTATTTTGGACACCGACCCTGCCCCTTTCAGGGCCTCGATAACCACGGCATCCGCGTAGCTTGTGTGGTTGGCAGCCAGGAATCCTGGCTGGGGCTCTCCGTGCACATAAATTTCCAGTTTGTATCTTTTCGCCAATCCCACTGCTTCGTTTTGTACTGCTCTGCGGAAATTCTCTTGTGAGAGCCACAGGGCTCTGAAACGTAGTCTGACAAGGACAATCAGGAAATGCAGTGCGTCCAGCTGCCACAGCACGGTGGCGCAATCCTACCCGCTATAAACTAGTCGCGCACCTTAAGCGTGCGTGACATGACGCCGAGCACTACCAGCATAAAGAGCAGGTCGAACACGAACACTATTCACAATCCTCAGATGATTAGTATAGAAATCAGACCAGAGGAGCCTCGAAATCGTCAACGCTTTCCACGAGGTCCTCGTCCACCCCCAGATCGCCGCGCAGCCGTAGCATCTCGCGGGCGAGCAGCCAGTACATCAGAGCCAGTGCACTACGCCCTTTGTTATTGCCGGGGATTACAATGTTAACACCATTGGTGAGGTTGTTGGCATCGCACAACGCCACCACAGGAATCGCGATATTCAAGGCCTCGCGGAAAGGTTGCACGTCAGCGGCAGGATCGGTGAGCAGTATTGCCCTGGGTTCGATGAAGTTTTTCATCTCCGGGTTGGTCAGCCGTCCTGGTGTAAAGCGGCCCGGGATGCAGGTCACGCCCGTTGCCACTGCAAAGCGGCGCGCCGGCTTCCAGCCATACTGCCGCGCTGAAACTACCAGTATTTCCACCGGCTTGAAGCTGTTCAGGAACTCCGCGGCGATGCGAATCTGCTGCGATGTTTGGCTGACGTCCAGGAGTCGCAGTCCATCGTCGCGAACGGTCGTGATGTAGGGCTGCATGTCCTTACTCTTCTGTTTGGTGCCAATATGCACTCCGCAGGTGAGAAAAGTTTCCTCATCGATGAGCAGCGGCTGCGCTTCTGCCTTGCTGGGAGTCATGTAAGTTCCCCGGCGATGCGGACTAGTTCATTAAGTTTTGCAATTCGCTCGCCGCCCACTGTACCTGTCTTGATGGCGTGGCATCCAAAAGCGACTCCTAGGTGCGCAATGGCATCGTCGTTTGTTTCACCACTGCGGTGTGAAATCACGGTTGCCAGCCCTGCTTCACGCGCCAGCGCGACGGTGTTCAATGTATCCGTCAGTGTCCCTATCTGGTTGGGTTTGATGAGAATCGCGTTTGTGGCACCCAGTTCGAGTCCCTTCTGGAGTCTTTCGACATTGGTGACGTAGAGGTCGTCGCCGATGACCAGTGCCTTAGTCTTTGCCGTGAGCGCAGCCCACGACTCGAAGTCATCTTGGTCGAGTGGGTCCTCAACTGAGTACAGGTCGTAATCCTCGATGAGTGACGCGACGAAATTGACCTGCTCTTCTGGCGTTAGACTGCGGTCCTTGTAGACGTATTTCCCGTTGTGGTAAAATTCACTCGCTGCCAAATCCATTCCGGGTCGGATGTCGACGCCAGTTTCCTCGGAGACTCTGCGCGCCGCCTCAACTACCAGTTCAAGAGCTGCAACATTCTCCAGTGGTGCGACCCACGCCCCCTCGTCGCCTTTGCCGAGCGCAGTGTCTGGAAAATGCTCGCGAAGTGCTGCACCAACCGCGCGATGGACCGCGGCGTTGGCTTCGATTGCCCGTGAAACGTCATCGTCGAAGCTTGTGACCAGGAATTCCTGGATGTCGGTCCCGCCAACGGCATGCGCTCCGCCTCCCAGAACGTTCCCCATCGGTGCAGGCAGTTCGTATGGCCCCATTCCGGCGACATAGCGGTAGAGTGGGATGCCCTGACTCGCTGCAGCAGCCCGAGCGGTCGCGAGCGAAACTGCGACCGCCATATTGCCACCAATATGGCTGAAGTTGGCAGTGCCGTCTACTTCATGTAGCAATGTATCGACCTGCACTTGCTCTTCAGCGCTCAGCCCCAGCAATTGCGGTACTAGATCCTGTCGCGCCAGCTCGATGGCGGCAGCGACGCCACCCTCCGGCCACGCTTGAGCTTCATGCGTACCAGTCGACGCTCCGGCGGGCGCCGCAGCGCGACCGAAGCTAGAGCCAGTTGTAATGTCAGCCTCAACGGTCGGATTTCCTCGCGAATCGAGGACACGCCGCAGAAAGATGTCCTTGATAATCACTTCTTCTCGCGATCGATGACGGTAATTGGTATTACTTCTTGGTCGTATTCCATCTGGGCGATAAGGACTGGGTCAATTGTGTCCTCGGGAACGTCAATCGATACTGGAGCCCCCATCGAAATCTGGAGGGCGCGGGAGCCAATGATACGGGCTTTCTCAAACCGGCTGTGTTTATCCATTTGACCACCTGAATGTAGGGACGGGAACGCGGCGGTACCTGCCCACCATTAAAGGATTTCGCTGAACTGTCCAATCAAGATAATGCTCTGCATAGCTGTTTTTACGAAACCTTTTAAACCAGAGGCACAATCGTTGCAGCTACCGCGGACTCCTCCGGAGACCTGTGGTAAGGACGCAAACAGGTGAAAAAATGAACAAGAGCATGCTAAGTGCGCTTGCGGTGGTCGCGTTGTTCGTGACGGCTGCTCTCGCGATACCTGCCCGTGCGGAAGGACTGGATGTATCTGCCGAAGGTGACTTCGGATTAGAGTCATTTGCCCCCGCTAATGGCACCGCCAGCTTCCATGTAACCATAAGCAACACTGGGAGTGCAGCCTTTGACAGCGTGTCGGCGGATGCCGACTTCGTTGAGGAAGGCTGGGAAGATTCTGCAGTCTCCTTTAGTGATGATGATGGCAATAGCGGCGAAGGTAGTATTGCGTGGTCAGACCTGGCTGCCGGCGCGGATATCTCTTTGAATATCGCAGCCCCGGTTCCCTCTGGCGCCAGTCCTGGCGACATGGGGACATTAAATGTGACCATAACCGCAGATGCTGAACCGGTAATGGTCCAGTTCAGTATCCGTGTCACCAACTGGGTGGCAGATTACGAGACTGAGTCTCCACCTTCTTTCGCCCGCGGTGATATGAACACGTACGACGTTGAGGTGTGGAACAAAGCCGAAGACGAGAGCGGCAGTGGTGTTGCAATCACTGACGAGATTACCCTCGAATTTACGGGTGTACTCCCCGGCTGGTCGGTTTCGTTCGATCAGAACGATGACTTCGTGAACTCGATTACCCTGTACGGCATGAACTCAGGCGAGTCTACCATGGTTCCCGTCTATGTCACGTTGAATGACGATGTCGCGGCTGGCCCCGCCACCATAGAGCTGCAGGCGAGCTCAACTGATCCCGAGTCAGATGACGGCAACTACTACATGCAGCCACCTGGCAGTCTGTCACTGCCCGCTGACGTCCAGGCTTACAGCGGCGCCACGATAGGTGGCGAGGGCAGTCAGAGTGCAACGGCAGATGGCGGCACGCTTAGCTGGCCCTTCACCGTGAAGAACGACGGTAACGTCCTCGATAGCTTCGCCCTGACTTGGGACACCGCTGGCCTGCCGAGCACTTGGAGCACCGATGCTGCTGACGGCTCGACCGACTACCTGAACATGAACGCGCATTACTCCGGCACAGTGACCGTGACTATCCCTGCTGGGGAGTCCGCGGCTGCAAGCGGCAGCTTCACCCTGACAGCCACCTCGACTGCAGACAGCTCGGAGTCCACATCAGCCGATTTCAGCGCCAGCGTTGCTCAGAGCTTCGGGATGACGGTGGCAGTAGCGGCGGACGCGATTAGTGCTGAACCCGGTAACGCAGCTGAATTCTCGTTTACAGTCTCCAATACTGGCAATGGCTTTGACACCTACACTATCGGTGTCGAAACATTGGCAACGACCTACAGCCCCACTACCCCTGCCGACACCGGATCATTGGCGAGAGGCGGCTCGACTCAGTTCGTGCTCGGCACGACTGTACCGGCCGGTAGCCCTGCACACGCGAACAGCGGCAACTTCACCGTTACCGTTACATCCAGTGATGGCACCACTGCAGTGAGCACTGATGTGAGCGTAGATACTGCGCAGGTGTTCGAGCTGGCGTGGAGCTATCGCACTGACGACGCTGACGCCACTATCGACTCAATCTCGGTTGATCAAGGTGCTACCGGTCAGGTGGGCCTAGTTCTGACCAACACCGGTAACGGTGCCGACACCGCCACCATGGCGTTGTCCAATGCCCCCTCGTACGCCGACCTCGCGGACGCTGACCCCAAGGTCCTCGTCGCTGGCGGTGAAATCACAGTCTGGGTCGACCTGACTCCGGCCGGTGATGAGACAGTAGGGACTGACACCTTCCAGGTGCAGGCGACTGGTGGTGGCGGCGCTGTGACCAGCGGTGACCTGACCGCAACCGTGGTCTTGAAATCGACCGGTGGTCCCGACGGTGAGACTATCATTGTCGAAGATGAAGATGATGGACTGCCCGGCTTCGGGCTGTTAGCAGCGCTGAGTGCACTCGGCGCAGCACTCCTGCTGCGACGTCGCAGCTAGACCACTCGTCGGACTGTTCGCAACCGCTCTCCAAGCGGGCTGACGGGCTGGGGCCTTCATAACCAGCAGCAGCCTCGCGCAACAATGGAGCTGGCGAAGGCACTGGAACAGTGGCTGGCCGAGGATATCGGTTCGGGCGACGCGACCTCACTGGCGGTTGTTGAGGAGCACGACTGCCGAGCGAGCATCCGTGGTGGTCCAGGCACGCTCTCTGGCGCCAGGGCCATGGCGCTGCTGTTCACGCAGGGCGGCATTCGCTGCGAACTGAGATTTACCGATGGTGACGTTCTCTCTGCCGATATCGAGGTGGCGCAGCTAGAGGGCAGCGCTCGTGAAATCTTGGCGCGTGAACGGCTGGCCCTGAACCTGCTGGCGCACCTCTCGGGAATTGCAACTCTCACCGCTGCGGTTGTTGAGCGTGCCCGAGGGGCTAATCCCTCCGTGGAAATCTTGGCGACGCGCAAGACTACACCTGGGTTGCGCGAGCTCGAAAAGCAGGCTGTCGTTGACGGCGGCGGCGGCACACACCGGATGCGGCTCGACGATACCTTCCTAGTCAAGGATAACCATTTGCGGCTCTGTGATTCAGTTGCAGGAGCGGTGCGGAGCGCGCGTGCGGCGCAGCCGGAGCTGGAGCTAATTGTCGAGGCCGACAGGTTGGAACAGGCGCTGGAGGCGGCACAGGCGGGCGCTGACCGAATCCTGCTCGACAATTTCACAGTCGAGGAGGCGCTCGCAGCGGCTAAAGTGTTGCGGCCGCTTGGTGTGGCTATCGAGCTTTCAGGTGGCCTCACACCGAAAAACGTCGCAGACTATGCCCCGCACGGTGACTGTCTTTCACTAGGAGTGCTGACGCTAGGTGCGCCCCCCGTTAATTTTGGATTACATGTCGATTGAACTGCGGGTGCTGGAGCTAGGGCAGGATGATCCGCGCAAGTGCACAGCCAGGCGGCTCGCCCGTATGGGGCTGGCGTACAGCTATAACTCGCCAACACGACTGCCGCCGCGGGGTATCGCTCTGGATCCATTTGCCGAGCGGGAGCTGACGGAAGCTGACTTGGAGCTGGCACAGGTCGGGGGCATTATTGGGGTGGACTGCTCCTGGAACCATGCCTTGGAAACCTTTGCCAGGCTGCGACTACGCGGTCTCGAGCCGCGCCGGCTGCCGCCGCTGGTACCGGTCAACCCTGTGAACGCAGGCAAGGTGGGAAAACTGACAACGGCGGAGGCGCTGGCCGGCGCGCTGGCCACCATCGGTGAAGAGGAACATGCAGCGCAGCTGATGGGTGCGTTCAAGTGGGGGCCTGCCTTCCTAGAACTCAATTTTGGCACAGAAGTCCTTTAAGTCTGCAGGGGCTCTGACAGAAGCTGTGCAGAAGCACCAAGAACCACTGCCAGAGGAGACGCGCACCTTTTCAGGGGAGGGCCACCGCCTTTTCATCGAGGGGCGTGGTTTCAACTTCCAGTCGCTGGAGGTCCATCCGAATGGGACGATGAAGCTAGATTTGCAGAACCCTGACCCGGAGCTGACGCGACTGCTGGGCGAGGGCGAGCCGCGCGTCATATACGTTGTGAACCGTGAGGGTGTGCGAAATCTAGTGCTGCAGGGATGCCAGCTCGAGTCACGCACAATCGCTTGCCACTTGAAGTACCGCCGCTGACTTTTTTAGCAGGCGCAGGTCGCCCTGCTGTGGAAATTGTCGACCTGGCCGTAATCGGCGGTGGGCCGGCCGGCTCTTCGGCGGCGCGCGAGTCGTCCGAGCGCGGACTCAGCACGTTGCTCTTTGACCATGCACACCCGCGACGCAAGGCGTGCGGCGGCGGCCTGCCTGTCAAGGGCATTGAATGGATGGATGCCCCTGACAACGCAATTGAGTGCCGAATGACCTCGATTAGCTTCGCCTATGACGGGACCAAGCTGAAAGTACCTGTCAAGAAGGGCAAAATGGTGCGACGTGATGACTGGGATTACTACCTCTTTCGCCGAGCGGTGGAAGCAGGCACGACGCACATCAAGGAGAAGGTCAGACAACTCGAGCGTGACGGCGATACGTGGCTTATCAACGGCAAGCACCGCTCGCGCTACTTGATTGGCGCCGACGGAGTCAACGGCTTCACGCGCCGGCACTTCCTAGGCCCAATTCCACGTGAGCACCTCTTCGCCGCCTCCGGCTACTATCTAGGGCTGAAACCGACTGAAAACGAGGTCGAGTTCATTCTTGGTGCGATTCCGGGCGAAGAAGGTTACCTCTGGATTTTCCCGAAAGCGGACCACTACAACATAGGCTATTGCTACAATGCCGGTACGCCTGGCATGAAGGAGGCACTCGAGAAGCTGCTGCATGAGCGCTGGCCAGGCGAATTCACTAATTCAGGACGCTACAAACTTGCTTCGGGTGAGGAAGTAGATTGCATACGCTTTGGCTCGGCGATTCCATCCTATAATGATCCAAAGCTGTTTGATGTGCCTGTTTCGGGGAAGGGTTGGGTCCTAGCCGGTGATGCAGCTGGCCATGTCAACCCTATCCACGGCGAAGGATTGAACCATGCAGTACTTGGAGGGCGGCTGGCGGCGCAGGCTGTCTACGAAGGAGACCCGACACTATTCGAGCAATACTGGCGCGAACACTATGCACACGATATGTATCGCGCTGCAAAAACCAAACATCGCATCTATCGCCCGTTCTTCATGCGTATCGGTTTCGCACTCGGTAGAACTCCAGCTGTTTTTGGACTGCTTTCAACACTGACTCGAGGCGAGTATGAGGGCAAGGCAACCCGTGCCTTCTACCTGCGGGCACCACTAGCAGCACTGCAAGTGCTGTTCGGCATGCGTCACCACGACGTGCAGACGCCAGTGTAGATTAATTTTATAAAAGCGGCTGGCTCGACCGGTCCTCTAACATGAAGATCCCTCGTCGAATAAGTACCTACTGCCCTGCGTGTAAAACGCACCACCAGCACGAGGTCGAGCAGGTCAAGAAGAAGCGCGCTTCCGAGCGCGCGCGCGGACAGCGACTTTTCCGTCGTGTCACCTCCGGTTATGGTGGATTTCCACGTCCCAAGCCGGAAGGGAGGGAGAAGCCGACCAAGCGCGTATATCTGCGCTACCGCTGCTCCAGCTGCAACAAGGCTTGGCACCGCCCCAGCCTGCGCGCCAAGAAATTCGAGTTGACGGAGTGAATATGGTACGAAGCAAGTTCCTGAAGGTCACCTGCCCCGGCTGCGAGAACGAGTCAGTCATTTTTAGTAACAGCGCTACAACTGTGAACTGCGAGCTGTGCGGTGCCACTCTCGTCACGCCCGCTGGCGGCCGCGCCAGCGTCACAGCAAAGGTAGTAGAGGAACTGGAATGAGCCCGGCGGAACTGCCGGAAGAGGGCGAGTTCGTGATTGGCCGAGTTTCCGTGGTGAGGAACCACGGCGCTGATGTGGAGCTGCTTGAATATCCAGGTCAGAAGGGTTTTGTCCATATCTCTGAAGTTGCCTCAGGGTGGGTCAAGTACATTCGCGACTTTATTCGTGAAGGGCAGATGGTGGTTGCGAAGGTAACGCGTGTCAAGCCCAAGCGCCACATAGTCGACATGTCTGTGCGGCAGGTCTCGGGCCACCGCAAGCAGGCACGCATCCGTGAGTGGAAGAACGAGCAGCGTGCGACCAAGTTAATTGAACTTGTAGCAAGCGATGCAAAACTAGAGCCGAAGGTGCTGCTAGAAGAGGTCAGTGGACCCTTCCGTGAGAATTATGGAACGCTCTACGGGGCGTTTGAGGCAGCCGTGGTTGATACTGCGATATTTACGAAAGTGCACAAGGGCAAGTGGCTCCAGCCATTTCTGGCGGTAGCAGAGGCGAACATCACACCTCCCTTCGTCACTATCGAGGGGCGGCTCACGCTTACCAGCTGGGCGCCTGACGGGGTTAAGCAGCTTACGCAGGCGCTCACTGCACCACAGGTGCAGGAGGAGGAGACGACACTTGAGATTGCATCTGACGGCGCACCTGACTATCGCATCCGCGTCCGTGCACCCGATTTTAAGCAGGCGGAGCGCGAGCTGAAGCAGGCAACTGACGCAGTGCTGAATGACTTCAGGACCAGCGACGGTGAAGCGAGCTTCGAGAGACTCTGATGCGCACGCTGCTGTTTCGCTGCCGTGACTGCGCGCGCTACACGCTTCAGAAAGAGTGCCCGAAATGCGGTACTGCGACTGAGAGCCCACTGCCTCCACGCTACTCACCCGAGGATCGCTACGGCGAGTATCGCAGGATGCTGACGCAGAAATGAGTTTCACCGAAATTGTTGTCAGAAAAGAGGTGCAGCTCGAGAACGCCATCCTGCTGGAAGGTCTTCCTGGCGTCGGCAATGTTGGCAAACTGGCGACAGCACACCTAATAGCAGAGTTGGGTGCCACGAAGTGCACAGAAATCTATTCATCGCACTTCCCACCGCAGGTTCTTATCGAGGAGAGCGGCGAGGTACGCTTGGTCAACAACGAACTTTTTTACTGGCGCGGCAAGAAAGACGCGCGTGACCTGTTGTTCCTGACAGGTGAGTACCAGGGCATGGAAGCATCGGGGCAGTACGAGCTGACTCTGAAGCTGTTAGAGCTGGCGAAGGAGATGGGCGTCACGACAATCTACACTCTCGGTGGCTACGGACAGGGCAAGCTGATTCCCGAGCCTCGTGTACTAGGCGCCGCGACCAGCCTTGAAATGGTCGAGCGGCTCCGTAAGGTGGGCGTCGAGTTCATCGAGGGCGAACCAGGCGCCGGCATTGTCGGTGCCTCGGGACTATTACTCGGCCTCGGCAAACTGCGCGGCATCGAGGGGGGCTGCCTAATGGGTGAGACCAGCGGCTACATGGTCGACCCGAAATCGGCGCAGGCACTGCTCGTCACGCTACAGAAGCTGCTCAAGATCAAGGTTGACCTGACTGAACTGGAAAAACGCGCTGAGCAGGTCGATGAAATCACGACCCAGCTGCGCGAGATGGAGTCCGAGTCGCCCGACGAGAAGCAGGACTTCAACTACATCGGCTGAGCGTTGGCGCTAGCGGCGGCGTTAGCCTGAGTTAGTCTGCTGAAGTGTGAAGAGCACTAGTCCGTCTTCGGCCTGTACCGCTGCGGTGCGCTGTGCCTGTGGTTGCTCCTGCGCGATAAAGTAGCCGTAGCCGCCATTGGCATCGACCTGTCCGGTCAGCGCTGAAAAGTCTAACTTACCATCCAGCAGGCTAGAGATAACGGCCTGCTCCAGCTGCCCTAGTTCCAGTACCCCTAGTGGAGAGTCAAGGTTTTCGCGTGACGCCAGGTTCTGTCCCATGCTCAGGTTGACCGTAGTGTGGTCGACCAGTCCATCCACACCGCCCCACGCTGCGATTTCCGGGCGCGCCATCAGCAGCGCCTCGGCCGATGAGAGCGTCAGTGGTTGTGGCAAGTCCGCCGGCTCCAGCAATGGGTTGTCCAGCTGTCGCTCTTCGCCACTGGCATTGGTTGCGTTAACCACTAGCTCCCATCCCGTCACTTTGCTGGAGTCGGTTTGGTGCGCCAGCGTCAGGTTCCAGGCACCAGGGTGGTACATTGCATGGGTAACGAATGCATCTTCGTGCAATCGCAGGTAGTTTTCGACCTCCGGCAGCTGGTCGCGCGCCAGCTGGATGGCGTCCTGCAAACTGTAGTCTAGACTGCTACTGGCGTTGCCGAACGCTGGCGCGCCCGCCTGCCATGGTTCGTACTCGCCCGTTGCTGCCGGCCCCGAGATAGAGCCACTCGACGGGGAGGGCACGGCTTGGAAGCCGGTGCTGAGTTGGTTCAAGTCGCCGTCGTATCGCAGCTCGACACTGAACAGCGTGTTCTGCGGGCTTTTCAGGTCGGAGTTGAAGTCGAAGCTGAAACGCAGTGGGAACGCCGATTGTTCCGAGAGCCAGAGGTCCAGCTTGTAGCTATACTGGTACTGGAAGTGCTGGATGAAGGTTATTTCCGACTTTTTGGAGGTAGTAACGCTGAGCTTCACCGTATCATGACCATCGATGGTGTCGCCTTCACTCACCTCCCAGCTGAATATCACGCCTTGGCCGACGAAGCTGCCACTCTCACCGGCAGCCAAGTTGTGGTCGACATAGAGCGATGCGTGCGGCAGCAGCCCCTGCTCCCCGCTACGCGGTACCCAGCTCACCATTTCCTGCCGCAGCCAGCCCGAGGCCGCAGACTCATCCACCTGCCCGTAGGTCTCTATCTCCTCGCGGATAATTTCCAGCGTCTCCTCGTCGACGTACTGTTGCTGGTCACTGCTCAGGCTGGCGCTGGATATCTGTGACGGTGGGCTCCCTTCGCTGGCGTAGCTGCCTGTAACATCGTTCAGGTCCTGCTTTAGATAGCGCTGGAAGACTGTGTGCCCCGCACCGTAGCCGTCTTCGAAAAGCGTAGCTTCCTCCCGAATACCAGCCTCCACGTCTCCGCTCCATTCGAGCGAGAGCTGGTTGATTTCCAGCTCGAGCCCCATTAGCGACACTGGGACTGGTTCTAGGCTGTAGAGTTCCAGATCGCCTGTGACATCGTAGAGGGCGTGGTCGCCATATCGCTCCGGCGGAATCCGCAACTCTGGCGGGCCGCCTAGAATCATTACCGCCAGCGCAGTTAGCAGCAACAGGATGACGACGCCAACCGCCCCCCCAACACGCATATTCAGGTTCTCGGCGCGCGCCAGCAAAGGTGGGAGCTCTGCACGCTTTTCATCTGGCAGTGGAGACGCTAGATCGAGCCCTTCCCCGAGCGGTGCATCTTCACCGATAGTGGTCCCGAGGTCCAGCGCGTCTGCTTCGTCTTCGAGCAGTTCAGCCTCTGGCGGCTCTTTCGCATCTTCGTCAGGTCCAGTCCCGGTCGTTGCATTATCACTGTCTTCATCTTCGGTGGCTGTCGCCTTTGCCTCGACGTTATCATCCACCTCCTCGTCGCTATCCCGCTTTCCGGAACTCCAGAGCGTTCCCACGGGCGGCACGGCGAACTGCCGTACTTTAAGGTTTCAGGACTTGATAATCGCGACTAGGAAGATTATTACACCCACAATCGCACCGGCGAAGCCGCCTGTGACTGCTAGCAGCGAGTCCAGCATCGCCACCCCGGCCCAAGCTCCGCCTGCAACAGATTGCGTGTTCCAGTACCAGGTTGCGACTGCACCGATAAGGATGAATGCGAAACCAGCATTACGCGTCTTCTTGCTGCCGTAATAGGCGACCAAGGCGCCCATCCCCAACATCACGATCGCGAAGCCTACTGTAAACATCGTCAGTGCCAGCGTCATGTCATCGCTCATTCCTCATCACCTCCCTCGTCAGCGTCTCCAGAAGAGGTGTCCTCACTCCCATTATCATCGTCTGCCAGTTCCTCTTCCAGCTTCTTTAGCTCCTCGTCCAGGTCCAGATCCTCGAGATCCTCTAGATCGAGGTCCTCCAAGTCGTCAACCGTATCAACCTTCATCAGGATGAACAGCACAACGGACATGCTTGCTACCATCCCAACCATCGCCGCGGCTGCGGCAATAAGCCCGTAGTGAAAGCTGTTTTCATCGAAGGTTTCGGCCATGTAGGTCTGGTGGTATTGGCCTCCCAGCACCAGTATTGCCATTACGATTAGACCGAAGCCAATCTGCTGAGATTTGCCAGCGCCGAAGTAAGCGGTGAAAAGGCCCGAGCCGAGCGTAGCCAGTCCGAGGCCGAACAAGAAAGCGGCTACAAAGAACTCAAAGTCCACCGTAATTTCCGAGCCAAGCAGGTCATCCATTGTCAAGTCCATAGGTCCTCGACGGCCGGATTTAGATGCGCTTTATTAGCTTGCCGTTGGACTCACTATAATTTCCAGGCCCGATTTCGGGTGGTTTTCGGGTCGTTTTTTCACGACATTTCCAGGCCCGATTTCGGGTGGTTTTCGGGTCGTTTTTTCACGACGATGTCATCGTCGAGAGAAGAGGCAAGCTTAAATAGGGCAGAATACACCACATTCTCGGTGACTCCCAAGTGGCTCAAGTAGTCAAATCAACTGGAGTACGCAAGGAAGCCGGGTATCTGTATTACCTGGGCAAGGATGGGCACGTCTGGCGAACCAAGATGGCCCGTGGTGGCAAGAAGACCGGAGGCGGCCCCGAGCGGGTTGCCTTGGCAGACGTCAGTAGGGAAGACGGCTGGCTTTATTACATCGACAAGAGCGGTGATGTAAGCCGGTCCCCTATGGCACGTGGTCGCCGCTGAGCTGTCGTCGAAAAGCCGACACCTCAGTCCTTTTGCCCACCCGGCTAGCTTGGGCTATCACGTCCTGTCGTTGCAGAGGTCGCCTAGCCCGGTATGGCGCCGGCCTTGAAAGCCGGTGAGCACTGCTCACGGGGGTTCAAATCCCTCCCTCTGCGCCATTGTGTAATTAGAGACTGCATTGGGTGTGTTTACGGTAGGAATCTAGACCTAATGTTTCTAGACTTGCTTATCCATAGAACTTGGGCCGTAGACTGAGCCGTACCGGCAGAGGCAGCGGCCTGTGTGGTTCCTCACCTTGCCGCTCCTCCATCAGCGTCTGCAGCGCTTCAGGCGAGAGCTCGCTCTGTCCGCCAGTGCGGTCACGCAGCGCCAGCTTACCGGAGGCAGCTTCCTTCTCGCCGTAGATGGCAAGCAGCGGCACCCACTCTTTCTCGCCGTCGCGTACCTTGCGGCCGATACCAGCGTCACGATCGTCAACATCGACGCGGAAGCCCGCTGCAGCGAATGTCTGTGCCAGCTTGAGGCAATGGTCGGTGTGGGTGCTGGAAACAGGCAGCAGCCGTAGCTGTGTTGGTGCCAACCAGAACGGTAGCTGTGGCTTAGCACCGCGCGCCATCTCGGCAGCAGCGTGCTCGAGCAGCGCGTAGAGGTTGCGATCGATGCTGCCCGAGAGCGAGGTGTGCAGCACGTAGGGATGCCGGCGGCTGCCGTCATGGTCTACGTATTCAATGTTGAATCGTTTGCCGTTCTCGACATCTATCTGGACAGTGCTCATTGCCGCCGCTTTGCCTTGCGTGTCAACGACGTTGAACTCGAATTTAGTGATGAAATAGGCGTAACGCCGGTCGAACAGCTCGAGCAACATTGGCCGCCCCAGCAACTTGGCGAGGCCAGTGTAGAAATCCCGGTTTTCATCAAAGAATTCTTGCTGTGCGCGCATGGCTGCTTCATATGGCACCCCAAGTGAGTCCATCCATTCCATCGAGAGGCGATACTGGTAGCCGAACTCCTCTAGCCCTTGCGGCAGATCACCTACGAGAGTATGCATATCTGGCATCGTGAAACCGCGCAGCCGTCGCAGTCCCGCCAGTTCCCCGGATTTCTCGCGGCGGTAGGAAGAATGCGCCAGCTCGTAGAGCCGTAGTGGCAGGTGGCGGTAGGAGATCTGGGCGTCGCTTGCAATCAGGAACTGTCCGAAGCAGGCAGCAAAGCGCATGAAGTAGGGCTTGTCGCCGCTCAGTAGCCGGTACTGCCGCGCTGGGAAGCGCGCCAGGTATTTCTCCATACAGGGGTGATGGTAGTCGTACATTTCGGGCGTCTCGACCTCCATCGCGCCCGCAGAGCGCACTAGCCGCCCCACCTTCTCCTCTAGCAGTCGCTTGATGAGCACGCCTTTTGGGTACCAGCGCAGGTTGCCCTGATCGCTCCCTGGCTCGCGGTCCACCAATTCGAGCTGCTGCATTAGCCTGATGTGAGGTGGCTCCTGCTTCGCGGTGCGCTGTTTGTCTGTCTCGTAGCCCACCATTCTTGCCAGCGGCGAGCGGCGATCCAGCTTGGCGTTGCCCACCAATTCAAGACTCCCGTCAGGGTACAGCAAGTAGAACTCGCTTTGGGCAGCCTCTTCCGCCTCCAGCGCGGTAGCGATATCACCGTCTGTGCCAGGGACTATACGACGGCTCAGTTCCGCCAGTGGGTGGCCTTTGCACTCCAGCCGAAAGGACTTGTACCAGCCGAACGGCGCGCGGGCAATTTCGGGGTCGCCCCGCTCCAACTGCGCCGCGAGTGCGTCAAGCACCTTGCGCGCAGTGCGTGGCGCCTCCAGTGAGGACGAGAGATGCGCGTAGGGGTAGAGCACCACTAGCGGTGCGCCGATCGCCTGTGCGTGTTTGAGAATGACCTGCGCCCCGTCTGTGGCAACCTGCTCTGTCGCCGCCCCATCACCATCCTCGACAGATGCCAGCGCGACCAAGCACTCGTCATGGGCGCCGCACGCCTCATCGTCGC
>Ga0208129_1000481_pt1 | contig 16924 bp, 17 predicted proteins | sample ETNtaG_13_FD_185759 | JGI IMG/M metagenome (GOLD analysis project Ga0208129, IMG submission 185759) | Marine microbial and viral communities from oxygen minimum zone, Eastern Pacific Ocean - ETNP201306PF47B (SPAdes) (version 2) | ecosystem: Environmental > Aquatic > Marine > Oceanic ...
CGCTCTTCTTTTTTACGAGCCTTTTCAGCAGCTTTAATCTCTGCTTTACGCTTGTCTAATTTGACTATTGATTCTTGGAATTCTAATTCCTCAACAGTTGTGCCAAGCTTTTTTGCCTTAACTTTTAAGGCTGCTTGTCTAATTAATTCGATTCTTGTCATACTAACTCCTCACTTATACACTTTTATGTACATATAAATGTAAACATTATACACTTTTATGTACATATAAATGTAAAAAAGTTACGATTTGTTACGGTTATATTCATTTTATGTCTTTTCTTCGCGCTTTCGTTCTTTATATTCGATCAGCTATATTATCTGGGAATGGAGAATCTTCTAGATTCTCCGCCTCCGGCTCAATGGTGTTAGCATCCACCTTAGTATAAAGATCAAGAAAAGCGAGTTTAGTATCATCATCAAATCGAGCAATACACAATTCGATTGACTTCATTATGTTTTTAAAGATAGAATGGGTTTGAACAATGTGACACAAACGACGGGTCGAAATAACTTCATCCACACCCTCATCATAAAAGGTCTTTCGAATAATATCGGCCCAGGCCACAAGATTTTCTGCAAAGGGTTCGTCAACGACTTCAAACTTTTGCATGTGTTTTAACACGATTTTCTTTTCAATCGCTTGTGAGGGAAACTGTTGATCTACTGCTACTGTAAACCGTTCCAAGAATGCATCATCAATAATTGTTGCAGCAGTAAATCGACCATCTTCTGATCCCTTACCCTTAGTGTTCGCCGTAGCTATAATATTGAATCCAGCCGCCGGACTAATCGTTTCACCCGTTTTCTTAACGAGTACAGGTTTTCCTTCAAGGATACCTTGTAAGCACATAATTTTATTCGTAGCTCTATCAATTTCATCGAGAAGTAAAACTGCACCATTTTCCATAGCCTTAAGTACCGGTCCTTTTGAAAAGACAGTCTCACCATTAATAAGTCTAAATCCACCAAGTAAATCATCCTCGTCTGTTTCTGGGTTAATTTGAACCCGTACAAATTCTCTATTAAGTTTGGCCGCGGCTTGTTCAACCATGAAGGTCTTACCATTACCGGACAGTCCACTTATATATACTGGGTAAAACATTTCGGATTTGAGTATCTTAACAATATCTCCGAATGCACCCCATGGAACAAATGTCGGGTCGGGTTTTGCAAATGATTTTTCCTCATTTACGATCGATTGTGTCATACTAGCTACTGCAGGTTGTGATACATCTACCACATCAGTAATAGTAGGTTGAAGTTCTGTAATAACTGGTTTTAAATCATAGGTTCCAATTTTTACTCGAGCTTCCTTAGTCATTAAGGGCCAAAAATCTGAACTTCGGTATCCTAAGGATTTCGCAACATCTACAATGATATTTTTGCGAAACTCTGTTTGATCTGGATACATAGTCATTAACTTCTTGACAATGTTTTGTGTTGATATTTTCACTTCACTCATAATTTAATCTCTTATCATTTAATATAGATCCATTATACTACACATTCGTATCTTTGTCAACCATTTTATGAAAAAAAGTCGACTTTTTTTATATTGTTTTGTTATATCGTTATAACCTTTTTTAAATGGATTCATAATCCAATCCTCTCTCTTTACAGTAATCCTCAAACAGTCCTTCTTTCCATTTTAACATTTCATCCATAATCCATTCCTTCGTTGCTTTGTTCGTTGGTTCAAATCCATGTTGACCAGTTTTATCTAGTAGTTCATAGAATTTATTTCTATTTTCCCAGTAGGTATTATAATGTAAATGACCATTAAATTCTTTTGCTGATTTTATAATCCACTTATCCATTATAGAGTGATGATTAGGCCACTCGCAATGAGTTTCTTCCATAACATTTGGTGCTTCTGGATGACACTCACTACAGAGTAATCTGTAGTATTGTGGTGAATCATACTTAGAGTCGTAGTTGTATTTTGCCCAAGGCACTGTATGTGCTTTTTCAGTAGCTCTCTGATAACCACATCTAAAACAATGTGAATGCATTTCAGAGGCATCTACTGGATAATGACATTCATTTATATTTTTCATACACCAATCTACAATTTGTTTTTTGGTTGTTTTCATGTGTGGTCTTTTTATTCTGTAATCTCTCATAATAACTATTTCCTTTCCTAAAGAGTTCATTTAATATAGGTCCATTATACTACGCTATAGCATATTTGTCAACCATTTTATGAAAAAAAGTCATATTTTTTTATATTGTTTTGTTATATCGTTATAACCTTTTATAATTATCACGCTACTGCCTTACCGAATTTAGTCATTAAAACTTTGTTCTGTTTCTTACTCTTGGCAAATTTCTTAAAGGCCGATCGGATATTGGCCTTAGTTGCGTCTTCCTTTACTTCGAATTCATCTTCTTGTGTCTCCAATGATTTTCCACCTTTAACCAAATAATATTCTTTATAACCAAGAACATTGTCTACAGAGACACATTTATTTTGACGATATTCCTTATTTGCCGCCTTTTGGAAACTATCCAGATATTTCTTCTTTGCATCTGCCAGAATCCACAATCTTTGTCTCCAGTGTTGATTAGTGTCTGCGATAAAGAATCCGATATTATTAGTGCCGTACTTTTTAGCCATATTGTTGAGAAGGTCTTCGGTAATGTCTCGGGAGTGGTTGTAACTACTTTTAATAAATGACCCATCAACCTTTATAACACAATTGTTACGGTCGGGCCGGATTTCGGGTTCGTGGCGGCCAAAGTAATATTGATTTAATCGGTTAGCATCACCATCGGTAAAGGTGATAAAATTCATTTTCTCAACACCGTGGCGACTTTTAAATTTCTTCACAAGGTGGTGTGAAATGATTAAAGCATGATTCAAAGGAGTAGAACCCCAGTCCTCATGTTCGCATAGAGTACCCCACCCATGGCCCAATTTAATTCGGAAAAACATATGTTCTAATGAATCCATGAAATCTTTTTTACTAAAAGTTGATGAACAAATATGTGGCATTGATAATCCATCCATTTCGATACCACCATGGTTTTTTTGCCAATCATGATTAAATCTACTATTGTTTGACGTAAATCCATATACATCAAACGGTATATTTATTGCTTTACAAAACATTACCAAGTGCATTACTTGATCCATGACCTGGGGCATTGAAGCGGACATTGAACCGGACATATCAATTAGAAGCATCATGCCGTGATTTTTTGCATCGGCCAGGTTGGTTGATGTTAGAAAAATATCATCGTTTGTCTTATAAGACCAAAGAGAATTAACATCAATTGTACCTGTTCGTGCCGTAGTGGCGCGTTGGTATTGATAAGCCGCTTTACGCATTTCAAATTCTTTTACAGCAACTTGGACATTCTTTTTAAGCGTCTTTATATGAGATTTAAATTCTGCTTGAGTATAAGACAAATGAGCATCTTCATAACCCCAAGTGCCCGGTTTTAACTTATCGTTAAGAGCTTGACGAGCCTTTTTCAATTCGTTATATTTGATTATCGCCATCTCGCGCACTTCTTTATTGATATCGTCAATGAATACCGCTTGGGTTCCATCGTTTTTGATATCCATTAGGGACTTTTCTTGTTCCCTAAAAATAGTATCTGTAATAGAAATATCTTCGATTTCTTTATATTCGGGTTCATTAGAAAGAATCTGGGCCGTGGCTGAATCGTCACTTTCATCACCATCGCTCACTTCTTCTGATTCTCCGGCATCTGAAGTTTCTTCTGCCTTTAATGATTCTTCCAGTAGTTTTTCGAAATCCGACTGTTCGTTATCATCAGATTCCATGTCGTCATGACCAGATGAAGTGGGATCTTCATTTCCACCTTCGCCATTTTCATCCGGAGTATTAGAACCTTCATCTGATGGGTTTGGTTCTGGTTTCTCCATAAGCTCTGATTGGTTTTCCTTTGTCCAAGCTAGAATATCCCTAACAAGCTCTAGTACCTCTTCAAATGTTTCTGTAGTCATTGACCGATCCATAAACACTTTTTCTTCCGAGATAAATGGTACTGTTATTTTGGTACCAAGTTTAGCTTTAAGATTAATTTTGTCGATCAGTTTTACTTGATCCCAATTTATGTCGGATAGATCACCGAAAAAACCACGATCCATTAATTGGTCATATCCTCGGTTGAATGCACCAACCAGTCCTGGATATCGAGTTTGAATTTTTCGTTCTATTCGTGCATCTTCTACAACATTAATATATGTTCTAGGACATCCATTTAATTTCTCTGGACTATCATGCCAGCCATCAAATGGTGTTTCTAATGCATGACCTACTTCATGACCAGTAAATAGATCATATATGTCCTTATGCATATCATCCCATAGTGGTAATCCAAGGATACGATTCTTAATATCAAACCAGGCTGTTTTGTAATTACCATGCTGAATGGTAATATTCTCTTTAGCCAAGAGTTTGGGTAGTAGAGAGGTTTTGTTCATATACTCCTCAATGGATCCGATTGAGCTCAACAGCCTGGAACAGGCTGTACTCGATTAAAGAGAAGACGACATGGATTTTTTCGTCCAGCTCGTCTTCAGACATATTATTGACTGTATCTAAGGGATAATAATCTTTGCAAAAGTGCACTTTTTCTGCACGATCCATGCATAAGATTTCACCCGCGATATTCGCGAGAATTTGATCATTTACTGGGTGTGTCATATAACTCCTAAGTTCCTTATCATTTAATATAGTACCTATTATACTACGCTATAGCATATTTGTCAACACTTTTTGTTAAATAAATGATATTTTTTTATATTATTTTGTTATATTCTTATAACTGGCTGGAATAAGTACTATTTCATTTTGCTGAAATTCTTATGCTTGAAGAACTCGATTTTACTGCGAAACTTGTTCTCTAGCATATCTCCTTTATGTGATATGATGAATACATTTGAATCATCATCTAGTGTGCTTAGAATTTTGGTTAGATTTTCCACGCCATCCACATCCAGACTGGAATCGAATGTTTCATCCAGAATAAGCAGATTAGTGCTGGCAAAATTCTTCATCTTAGCTATTTGTCTCCATGTGAATAGTAGAGACAAATCAATTCGTTGTTTCTCACCCTCAGAAAATGATGCATAATTAAATGAATCCCGATGCCGAGACCTGATGGTTTCATTAAAATTTTCATCCAAATGAAAGGCAACAAAGAAATCAAGAACCTGTAAATAGTTATTAATTAACCTATTCATAACAGGCAGATACTGTTTAATGACTTTAGTCTTGATTCCAGTATCTTTTAGCATCTCTCCGATCACTTCGTTATAGGTTCTTTCTTCAACATAAGCTAGTTTCTTTTCCGTAGATTTATCCTTAGAATTTCTTAAATCCGACAATTCTTTCTTTGCACCTTTTAGGTCTCCAGTTTGGCCGGCCAAATTGTCAATTTCTTTTTGTACTTTATTTACTTCACGTTGGATAACAGAGATTTTATCATTATTGGAATTAATGCGTTGCTGTCTCTGACGTAGCTCGTTTAACTTATTCTTAATATCAACGCCTTCATGTTCAGCTATAACAACTTCTTGCTGGATAGTTTTAATGTTTGTTTGTACATCAGCAGCCGACTTCTTAATTCCATCTAGCTTTTCTTTCTTAATATTATCATTAATATCTTGCTCGCATGTAGGACAGCTGTCATTATCTTCAAAGAATCTTGCATCCTTTACCAAATTCTTTATCTTATTATTATTTTGTGTCTGAGCTGATTTGATATCAGACATTCGATCCATAAATAATGCTTGAGATTTTTCTTCAGCCGATATAAGAGCCGTTAAGTTCTTACCCGCGCTTTTGGAATCATTGAATAGAGTTTCAATTACTGTCTTGTGATCTTCTATTGAATTTCGTTTCTGCTCTATCATATCCTTATTGATTGATTGCAGATCTTTGATATACTTCTCTTGAGATTCCATCTTGGTTTTATATAGGTCTATCTGATGGTTTATATCGATTAGTTCATCCCGTATTTTGGAATTTCTTTCTTTCAGTAGCATATTCATCTTTGAGAATATTTGAATATCCAGTAAATCCTCAATAACTGCTCTACGGCTCCATGCTGGTAATTGCATGAAGGGAATAAATGAGCTGGATCCAAGTACTACCACCTGATGGAATGATTTGTGGTTTAGTTTGAGTATATTAGATTCTAAGAATTTCTGAAAATCTCTAACATTAGATGCTTGATTAATCATATTACCGTTCTGCCAGATTTCAAATTTGTTGGGTTTAATACCACGAACAATTTTAAACTCCGCATTACCAATATCAAACTCTACTTCTACAATAGTTTTTTTACCATTAATAGAATTAACTAATTGATATTTACCAATATCCCTGTGGGGTTTACCAAAGAGACCAAATGATAGACCATCTAGTAAGGTGGACTTACCAGCTCCATTTTGGCCTACAATGAGTGTGGTGGGGGATTTATTTAATTGTACTTCAATATAGTCGTCGCCAGTGGATAAAAAGTTCTTCCACTTACAGGATTTAAATTTTATCATACTATCTCTAGGTTCTGTGCTTCCGTATAGAGTTTACGCAGTTCAACCTTGATATGGTCCTTATCCAAATCTGTCTCTACTGCTTCAACATATGAATCAAGTAATTCGGTAGTATCTTCTAGGGATATTTTCTCGTCTTGTACGCTTTCTCCCATATACTCCTCAAATGATTCTGCAATCTTGAGCTCATGGGTTTCTATAGATTGTAGCTTGTCTACGAATTTATCGAACATATATAAGTCATTTTTATTTATAACAATGAGTTTAATAAACTTTTTCTCATATTCAGATACATCAACATTGTTATAATCCATTTTGGTGTCGTCATAGATTACCTTTTTAAACATAGTAATAGGATTACGGACTGGAGTTATTTCTCGGGTTTCTGTATCTAATATATGAAAATATTTAGGATCATCCACATCCGCCCATGTAAATTCCATCTGGGAACCTAAATAAGATATATTACCTGAACTCGATCTCGTATGGAAATGACCCGATAGTACCTTTTCAAACTTAGAGAACATGTCTGCGTTCATACCGTGTGGATTAGGCACACCAGCCAATAAATCAAAACCCTTTAACTCTAAGTGTGCACCGAGGATGGGTGCTTTACAATTAAGAGCCCACTTAATATATTCTGCATAGTTAGCATTATTAATCCAAGGTATTACTGCCACACCTAGACCATCGTAATCCAAAACCGTGGGTTTCATAATAATATTAATATTAGTGGTGAAATACCCTAGAAGCTCTTTAAGTGAACAGAGTTCATTTGTATTTTTATAGAATACATCGTGATTGCCAGGGATGATATCCATTGTGATATCCATATCCCTCATGGGCTCTAAGAAATGCTTACGATTAGCATTAAGTGCTTTAAAATTAACAAACTTCCGATGTTCATAATAATCACCTAAATGGAGGACATTTTTAATTTTATGTTTCTTTAAATATGGAAAGAAAATTTCCGTATAGAATCTTTCTTGATATTTTAAAAATATATCAGAGGAATTTCTAACACCGCAATGTGTGTCATTTAATATTGCTGCTTTCATGCATTATACCATAAACAGTTCTAGTTTTTCTCGTTCTTTTTCTTCTTTAGCGAAGTCCTTTATCTTATTATCCCTAATCCGTACCCGAGAAATTCTTTGACGCAGTGTATCAATGTATTGCATAGTATGTTCAACACCTTCATCATCCATACCCATACCAACAAAATCTTCAATACCCATCTTTTCAATGAATTTGAATTTGATATCTTGTTGTTTCTTTTCTTTGGTTATTCGCCTAATAAAGGCGAAATAGCAGATCTGGGTAAAATAAGAGAATGCATTAGGTTTACCTGTTCTGGTGGCAGCTTCGATATTGTAATTACCTATGGCTCTTAGACAATTTTCCACTGCATCCATGACCATTTCTTCCCGATAGGTATACCGGACAAAGTTGGGTCGATGCGATAGTCCCTCTGCAATCTTTATAAAGCAGGTTGCAATGTAATCTGTCACTATAGGCATTTCTGTATTATTTTCACGGGCAGCATTTGCGTGTATAGCATAGTCATAAACTGCTTCTGAAAAATCTCTATTATTAACGTAGTGTGGTTTTTGTTTTGGTTTCAGTTTAGTCATTTGACTTTTCCTCCATAATTAAGTATATTATATCATACTTTACACCAAAAGTAAAGTGATTTTGTTACTTATTTTATTTTAAAATAATTGCAGAAAATGGTTGACAAATGGTGCTAAATAGTATATAATATATTAGTACACCCGGGGGGTTAGAGGTATACAATAAATTAATGTACTGTATCCTCATCTAACGGTAACATATCAGCTTCCATTGGTTCAGTTTCTATTTCAACTCTATCTGCAATCTTTTTGGTGAGTTTCTTAAGAAGAGATTCTTGTGTCTCTGGACCTGGGATTCTTTCTTGCCAGGCAAGGGCATACTTGATGTACTCTGCTTTAATATTATCTATAACATTCGAATCACTTATAATATTATGTTTATCAATGCTATATATTGTTTGATCAGAAAAAGGACACCATGGTTGGAACTGATATCCACCTAATGCAGTAATGTATACGGCAACAGGTCTTTCTACCAAGTAGTGATCTCTATTATTTACACTAATTAATGCAATGATATTGTCACCATTAATTAGTTTAAAATTTCTTATATTAAGGTTTTCCATATTATATATTTATATCGTATATTTCATAATCAAATTTTTCTTTAGCATATATCTTAATGCGCTCTGCCGCGTGTACCAAGGTATAGTTCTTCTTACTTTTCCAATGCAAGTCATCAGCTATATCATATACTGTGGTATTTTTTTCATCTGCTGTCTTTCGTAACCCACGGCCTATACTTTGTAAAACTCTAATCTGACTTTTATTAGGTGAAGCAAATATAATATTGTGCAGACGCTTAATATTAATACCAGTAGAGAAAGTCCCTATGGAAGCAACAATAATAGCATTATCTTCCCTTTCAGTAATAGCACGGATTTTCTCTCGCGTATCCACATCGGTTTCACCACTGACATAAAATAATCTCCTATCAGTAATGTTCAGTTTTTTAAACTTATCTTGCAACATGTTATGTAGAGGTTTTCCGTGTTTATCGACATATTGGAATAATATGAGTATGTTATCGACACTATCCATAGCTAGATTTGATATAAAGTTATTTCTTGGTTCATACTTTACAATGAAATCCATCTCTGCCTGATAGTCTCTTTTAACCTTACAGTGTTCATCAGCATATTTTAGTAGTAGTATGTTAATATCCAACTTAGCCAAATCATTATTATCCATTAATTTTTTGGTAGTGGTTACTTTATGGACTGGGCCGAATAGCCCTTCTAATACTAACTGATGGGTCTGTGTACCATCCAACGTACCTGTAGTACCCATACGGAATTTACATTCTGTACATTTTTCCAATATGGCAGTAAGAGACTTAGCTTTAAATGAATGTGCTTCGTCACCTATAACCATACCGTATGATTGGAACCAAGTGGACTTTTCTTTATATATTGACTGCCATGTGGTAATTACAACCCTATTCGGTATATTATACTTCTCCCGGCCGGCGTAAATTTTATGACAATTATCATCTACTTCCCATTCATCAAATTGTGAATAGTCTGCGAAATCAGAATACATCTGTTCTACCAAAGATGTTGTGGGTACTATTAACAACACATTCTGATCTGAGGTTTCTAAAAAGAATCTAATGGCCATGTATATAATAAGCGACTTACCAGAAGCTGTGGGAGACAAGAGTAAAGATTGACTATTAGAAAGAGCGTGATGCAAGGCTTCTAATTGATAATCACGGGGAACTATCTTTTTTCCATCTGATGTTAACGATAATTCGTCTAATAACGAAGATATATCAATAATATTCTTAGTACCTGGTATACCATACTCACCACTATCCAATAATATATTATACTGTCTAGCATCAACGAACTCTTGCAGGTAATGGAATAGACCGGTATATAGAGTTTTCTTTCTGAGATCGTATAACCGTATTTTACCATCCCACATACGATTCTTATATGCTGGCATAAATCTATAGCCGGGAACGAAAAAACAGAAGTGATCTGCTAACTCTTGTTCTATAGAGGGTTCTGTAATTATTTCTAAGAAGGCTTCATTTTTCTTCTTGACCTTTATAGTATCCATTAAGTCCCTTTTTATACTTATTTTCATTCATTAGATATATAGTCTTTATATACCACTTGTAAAACGCCTCCAGTCAATCATGTTTTTGATATTCTGATGCCGCCACTTGATATTCTCCATAATTTCTTTAAGAGTATCACATAATTCCTTCTGATAAGCCATCTTAGCTTGATGTGATTGAACTATTGGATCTGCATTATACCATTTATCCATGTCGCCCTTTAAGACTGTAAGACCATTAAGTGGATCATATTCCCATCCTTTCTCATCCATTACTTCTTTAGATAGTTTACCATTATAGTGCATGAATTTGTCTCTAAGTATTACTTTGAAGTCTAGTTCTAGTTTCTTCAGTTTCATCTTATTGACACTATATATTTCTAAATATTTGGAGTGGAGTTTGGCAGAATCGCGGGAAGATTCATCAAGCTTCATTTCATCTATGATGGAATCCTCTTTCCACATTTCTAATATTTTTTCTAAGTTATTCATAATGTAATCTCACCGGTTTAAAATTAATCTATTTTAAGTACTATTATACTACAAATTTAGACAAAAGTAAACCATTTATTTTATTTCGTAATAGGTATATTTAAATGAAGCATCGGCCTGCAGATATTCAATTTCTGTTTGTTGTGTTGAAAATTCCAAAGCTGATAGAGACGTTGGAAAACAATCTCTGAATGTAATTTCTTTACTGACATTGTTATGTGAGGTTAGAATAGATAATGTAGCATCAAACTTATAAGATTCGCCCTGAGCATCATTAATGATATTATGCATCCAATTAAACATTTCTATATAATTATCCATATCTTCGGTTACATTAAACCGTATAGACAATTCATCAAAGGATAACCGATCACCTGTCATAGCGACATTAACACCCCTATAAGGAACAGTTGATTCAGCTAATGTGACACCCGGCAGAGTTACCGCAGTACAGAAATATTCTACATTAGGAAACTCTTGAGCATCAACATTGAATTGAAAACCCACAGGACTTAAAAAGTTTTTATTTGTTGTTAATGCATTCATATTACTATTTATACCCTTAATCTTTATACTTATTATTTATACAAATAAAAAAAGGGCCCTCAAAGAGGACCCCTTTAGTAGAATCGTAATTAACGAATCAGGTTTAAACCATGATGTCGTCAACTCTAAAGATTCGGAAGTATGGGTTAGCACGGTTAGTACCCGCACCAGCCGCAGTACCTACGAATGGATTCTGTTGCAAGCCATATCTAGTCTTGAAACCGATTCTTGGCTGGAAGTCATTCTCACCAACGGCTTTAACCATAGTTAAAGGTACGTATGGGCAGTAGAATAGACCAGCATCGTATGGGTTAACACCTCTGTAACCAACACACGCGAAATCACCATTAGCATATGGATCAACATATACTTTCAGACGACCGTTAAGAGTACCAGCAAAAGTATTACCAGTATCATCTACAGACAAGCCAGTTGCAAGAGCAGGAGCATAGTCCATAACACCAGCAGCTGCAAGAGCAGAAGCTACGTCAGATGAAACAAGAACAAAGTTACCTTTGCCACGTCTTGTGTCAATAGCAATCTTGTTGGCTTCTCTTTCGATCTGCATGATAAGACCCTTGAATTTCTCAGCCATCCAGCGACCATCGGAGTCAGAGTTCACGTTAAATACACCTTTCAGTGCAACGCTAGCCTGAAGAGCACCAAGATTAGCTTTTGCATAAACAGTTCTAATCAACTCTCTGTTGATTTCCGCAAGGATTTCAGAAGAAAGAATATTAGCAAGTTCTGCTTCTGCATCAAGACCGTGAATAGCCTTCAAGTCTTGTGCCAATTCCATAGTGTACTCAGCCTTAAGAGCTCTTGACTTAGCAGTTACAGTAGCTTTCTCAATTGAGAATGCCATTTCACCGAAAGCTCCGTCACCCGAAGCACCAACACCCAAACGCTCTGCATCGTCTGTGGACATAGCAGTACCGGAAGTGATGTTAGTATCTTCATCAGCTAAAGAGCTGTTAGAACCAGTTGCATCAGTAACACCTTCTAGACCAGTAGGACCGGCTTCGTGTGTACCAGTACCAGAGACATCGGTATCAGCTTCACCGTGAAGTGCTTCTGCTCCGTCCTGTGTGCTATAGCGAGACTTCATTGCAAAGATAAGTCCAGTAGGACCAGTCATTGGTTGTACACCAGCGATATCATAAGCGATTAGGTTAGGCATTGCACGTCTTACCAAAGAGATAAGAACTGGATCAAAAGTAGCGATGTCGCTACCAGCTTGGTTATTTGCAGCGGCTGCTTCAGAAATGAAGTTTCCGCCTATATTTTGAGCATCTTCTCTCAAAGCTTGCTCTTGGTTCTCCAACAATCTAGCTACAGTAGCTTTCTTGTGCTTGTCAGTAATACTAGGTATATCTGAGTGTTCTAGTACTGGAGCCCATTTTTCCATTAAATTTGAATCTGCGTTAAACATTGTTTGTTTCCCCCATTAGATTCTATTATATTACTTGTTAAATTTGGATATTGCTTGAGTGTATCTAGACATAACGTCACTAACATCAGCCGGGGCTTGATCAGTTCCTGCTACGCTTGATACTTCATCAGTTGAGTCACTAACGTCTTTAGCGAAGTATGATTCTTTAACAACTTTAACTTTCATTTCAAAGTTATCTCTGTTATCGAATTCAATATCTTCTACCAAAGTGCATAATTTCTCAGCTTCTGTGTCTGCAAGCCCGGAAGATTGTTCTCTTACTACATCAGCTCTTTCTAAAGTTTGAACTGATTCGTGTAGTTTAATATTATCTCCTGTGGTTTTGTTTAATGTTTCTTCTAGCTCAGTAACTGTTGCAGCTAATTCTTCTACAATATCTACCTTACTTTCTGGAACATCGATATAATGTTCTTTGAACACTGATTGTAAAGAAGTCATAAAGTCTTCAGCAAGTTCAGTCCCAAGACCTTCCGTTACTGCAACTTTATTTTGATCCATCCAGTTAGTGACAACATAGCTCAAGTAAGAATCAACTTTCTCGACCAAATCGCCTTTAACATCAGAAATTTCTTCTTCAAGATTCTGCGCGTATTCTGTTTCAAGCCTTTCAACTTCATGAGCCAACTTACTAGTAAGTACAGCTTCAAAAATTGCACCAGCTTTGCCACGAAATCCATCAGATAAAGTTGCTTCTTCAGCGATTACTGCATCCAAATCTTCCTCAAAATCAACGGCCTCTACTTTAGCTTTCGCCTTAAGGTCATTTTCAGTTTGAGTAGTTTCTTCAGATTCATCAACTTTCGCCATTTTAGCAAAGATTTTTTGCGCATCTTCTTTTCTAGCGGCCTTCAGCATATCAACTGCTGCCTGAATAACTCCAGCTTTAGTTTTAGGAACGACAATTTCCTTGACTTCGGGTTCTTCATCTTCGTCGTCTTCCTCATCGTCAGACTTCTCGACTTCTTCCTCGTCGTCATCTTCATCATCTTTTTCCTTTACCTTAGCTTCATCAATATCTTCAACGCGATAGTGATCGTTGTTCTCAAGCTCTTCAGCATTTCCTGATATGTCATCGACTACTAGTTCTTCATTTTCTAGTTTATTTTCGTCTATTGACATTTGTATTCTCCTATTTAAGAATTTACAAGTTTAGAGAGGAAATTCTTAAAAGCTTTAATCTCGATATTCGATGAACGCATACCTCGAGCTTCCTTTATTTCAGTCTCAATTTCTTCAATCTCTTGTGGACAAAGTGCACCGTTTTGCCATACCCATTCAACACCTTCCATAATTCCATTGACAAATGCCCCTGGAGCCGAAGGGTCTTGAACGATATCGACTGTGGAAAGCATAAAATCCTTTCCAACATGTGACGTACCTTGCTTATTTACAAGAGTTCCCATACCACGACTTGATACACCAAGCTTAACTCCGCCTTCAAGCAGACCTTCAACGATCTTACCCATAGGGGTGTCTAATATTGATGCTTTTCCTATAACATCACTTCCCTCAAATTTAAGTTCTGTGATCTTATGTGAAACTTTATCAAGATTGATAGTCGGCCCTTCTGGATGATTTAACTCACCAACCGCTCTACCAGTCTTTACTTGTTCTTTTACATATTTATTAACGGCATTTTCTAGTATTGCTTTTCCATATACTCTACCGTTTCTGTTCTTTTTATCGGCCTGCATGAACACGCCTTCAATGACGTATGTTTTGCCGCCATCCTTTTTACTTTCTGTAATAACCTGAAGGTTACTATCATGATACTCAGATATTAGTCTCATTATAGCTTATCTCCCATTAACTATCCCTCTTCAGCTGCAACTTCAACCTCAACCTCTGTAGGTTTACCTATTTTAGATGCAATTTCTATTTTCTTTGCATCAAAAGCAGCTTGCATTTTTTGGCCGATCACGGTATCAAATGCCTTACCAGCTCCGATAGTATCACCCTTTACTACATTATTAATTAATTCTTCAATAGTCATTATTATAATCTCCCAGTATATATTTATAAAAATTTAAAAGTCAACGGCATCATCGCCGTCAGGGCCCATGGCTTCCTTTTCAGCTTTAATTTGATCTTCCATTTCTTTCATGGAATCATCATCCATTTTAAGAATAGTCTTCGAGATCCACTCAATAGAAACATACTTACCTGCATATTCGTCTACTGTACCTAACATTTCAAACCTTTCTCGTAACATTTCTGCTTCTTTTAATTCTGAGAAATAGTTATCTTTAATAAAGTCATAGGCTATATATGTTTTCCACTCATTCCAATCCTGAGCGGTAATAATACCTTTAAGTATTAGTTGAGTTCTTAGTAATTGATTAAATAAATCACTAAATCGTTTTCTAAGTCTATCAACAAATTTCTTAAATTTAATTTCATCTCTAGAAATTTCAGTACTTCTACCTATACTAAACTGTTGTTCCTGTTCTAATCTATTAATTGGAACATTCAATGATTTATATAATTTCCTTTGAAAATATATTATATCATCTATCTGACCAAGATTTTCTCCGCCAGGTAATGTAGTGATTTCTGTTCCTCTACCACCTTCTCTTCGTGGCAAGAAAAAATCTTCTAGCATTGACATATGTTTTTTATCGTCTTTTATATCACCAGTCTTGGCATCGTATACCAATTTGTTTCTATACTGGCTCATAATACCTTTAAGGTATTCTTCTGCCTTACCTTTTGGTAGGTTACCAACGTCGATATAAAAGATTCTACGTTCTGGCGCTCTACTAATTCTGTAGATAACCAAAGAATCTTCCATCATCCGAAGTTGGTTGACAGATTTAATTGCTTTATGTAAATAAGATAATATTCTTTTTCTACTAGGATCTAGCATTCCAGAAGTCGCATAACATATAGCATCTGGACTTATCTTTAATCCAGTACTTGTTGCACTCATATTACTATCTTGGAATAAAAAATATTCGTCTGTTTTTGAAATTATATTGGCCCCGGTTTTAGGATCTTTTGTTTCTTCGATCTCTTTAACCTTTCTTAATTTGGTAGGGTCAATATATCTTAATTCTTTAATACCACCCTTGGGGGTTTTATCATCAATAATAATATGATATGGTAATCTTCCATCCACATACCACTTTCTGAATATATCATGTGCATATGCATTAAAATTTAATAATCTTAATACTGTTTCGAATTCGTTTTTAATAGATTCTTTAATTTTATCTGAAATTTCTAATTGATCAAGTATTAAATTAACAGGTGCTTCATCATTATCACCTACAATGGATTCATTAATAATATCTTCAATAGCGGCATCACACTCTGGTTGAGCTGCAATGTCCCTATACTTATAAATTAGATCGATTTCATTCTTAGCCTTATCACCATCTAAATCAAGATACGCTCCAAAGTGGCCGCCGCTAGTTATTACACCAGTACCATCTTCATCCGTATTAGGAACAAAGGACGGCCGGACGGGCTCCTCAGATTTCCTTTTTATTTCAAAACCAAAAAAATCGGCCATGTATATCTCCTAAATAATATCGGGAGGGAAATTAATCCCTCCGTTTATTATATTTATACACCAAACTATGATGTAGTATCGGACTCCCAATATTGAACTTGTAGTTCAACAGTAAATTCTTCAATTGCATTTTCACTATCATAAGACAGTTCAATTGCACCTAAATTAGTTGGGAAAGTTCCGCGGATATCGTACCTCTTGGTGACATCTCCGGCTTTATTTAATTGTTCTACAATCATGTCAGCCTGATAATCAGTAGGGTTTGATAGTCCGGTATTCTCATTGTGGTTGTTGATACCATCCATCCATTTCTCAAAAGCACCACGAACCTCAAATTTAACATCATTAATAATAGTTATTGACCATGGTTCGAATGTTCTATCTCCAGCAATCTGTAATTGTCTGCCACGGAAAGGTACCATGATAGGACTGATTATTGATGCTGGCACTTGAGCGGCTTTACATAAGAAAGAAGTTAGTTCAACATCGCCTTGTGCATAACTTGGAAAGTTACAAGTAGCTTTGAACATGTTAGCACGTGCGCCACCTCCAACGAGTTTTGATTTAAAATCATCTACGCCTAAAATTGCCATTTTATTCTCCCTTATATGCCAGAGATTTCAGAGAAATCTACGCCAGTTCTTGTTGCAATAAAGTTCAATGTAATAAAGTTAATAGACCTTG
>Ga0208129_1000495_pt1 | contig 16701 bp, 9 predicted proteins | sample ETNtaG_13_FD_185759 | JGI IMG/M metagenome (GOLD analysis project Ga0208129, IMG submission 185759) | Marine microbial and viral communities from oxygen minimum zone, Eastern Pacific Ocean - ETNP201306PF47B (SPAdes) (version 2) | ecosystem: Environmental > Aquatic > Marine > Oceanic ...
TGTAAGCCGTACAGAAAGGCCCGTTTCGCAGTTCAGGATTCAACACTTCCCATTTGCCCGGAACCGATTGCCATGTGGTGCGATCTCCCTGATGGCCGGGTCAACATGAAGGATTGCTACAACGGAGAGGACTGTTGGATGGGACCTTATGCAGGAGCGCACGCCCACTGCGGGCTTGACATCAATCACCCGGCCGGTACCGAGCTCTATGCGCCCATCTCATTTGATGATCACTATTACTACCATTCGGTCGCAGCCGGTTTCAATAACAATCGCTGGCGGGGGATCCGCCGCTGGCCGGACGGCTCGGAATGGTGGCTGCAATCCCACCACCTGATCGAATTGCTCGTGCCTGAACGCCAGCCACTCGAACGGGGTACGGCGTACGCAACGACCGCGGGGGTCTGGACTGGCGCGCACGATCACACGCATTTTCTTTTCAGGGTCCTGGATCAGGGCGGGGAATATTTTCTGGATCCCTGGATTCTCTTTCGCGAGATGCTGGCCGGATAGCTGGTTCAGTCTGCTGACAGTTGCAGAGCCACGACCCGCTGGATGCCGGCATAGTCTCTGGTGACTGCATGGGCCCGGTAACTGCCGGAGTGATCGGCTAACTCCACAATCTTCTCTGCCTGACCTTCACCAGCTTCCAGCATGAGCCAGCCGCCTGGCTTCAGCCATGCGGGCGATTCATCGACCAGGCGGCGATAGAAACCCAGACCGTCCGTCCCGGCAACCAGAGCCTGGCTCGGCTCAAACTCGCGGACTTCCGGCATCAAACCTTCATAATCCGATTCTCTGATATACGGCGGGTTGGAGACGATGAAATCGAAATTGTGCTGAAGCGATTCCTCGAATCCGGAAAACAGATCCGACTCGATCCATTCGACGGCCGAAGCCGGTTGCATCGTCTCGCAGTTAAATCGCGCTGCTGCCAGCGCTTCTCCGCTGATATCCGATGCCCAGACACGGCAGCCGGGAATCTCTTCTGCGAGCGTGATGGCGATGCAGCCGCTTCCGGTTCCGATATCCGCGATGGAGAGATAGCTGAATGTCTGAGCTTTTTCTGTTTTATCTTCCGCCTCGAGATCAGGCGAGTCACCGTCCTCAAGGGCAGCCTCTGCCTCGTCAGATTGGCTCTCATCCTCATCGGGAACTTCCGGCACCACTGGCTCGAAGTATTCCACCACTTCTTCACCCGATGGCTCTGCCTGCTCGGCCGGGGCATTCACGAGGTCGATGACTCGTTCGACGAGCAGTTCCGTTTCAGGCCGCGGGATGAGAACGTGTTCGTTTACCTTGAAAGTGCGCGAATAGAATTCACGTTCGCCCAGTATGTAATGCACAGGCATCCGGCCGGCTCGTTTGCGGACAATCTCCCGGTATTTGTCAAGCTCGGTCGCTTCCAGAGGCCTGTCAAATTGCGTGTAGAGCTCGATGCGCCGGCATCCGTAAACGTGCGCGAGCAGGAGCTCGGCATCCAGGCGCGGTGAATCAATGCCGCGCTCTCGGAAGTATTTCTCGGTGGTCTGCAGGAGTTCGAGGACGGTCCAGGTTCTTCCTTCTTTCACGCCGCGGATTTAACTTTAAGACGCGTTTACCAGCGAATCGAAGTTCTGCAGCTTTTCGATGCGTTCGTTCTCCATCATGGCCGTGCAGATCTCATCGATCTCGCCCATCAGAATCTTAGGGATACCAAAGAAGTTCTGGCCAATGCGATGATCGGTCACACGATCCTGCGGAAAATTATAGGTGCGAACTTTTCCGCTGCGGTCCCCGGAACCGACCATTGATTTACGTGATGCATCCCGCTCATTCTGGCGTTGCTGCTGCTCGAGATCGAAGAGCTTGGCTCGAAGGACGCGCATGGCTTTGGCTTTGTTCTTGTGCTGCGAACGTTCGTCCTGGCAGCTCACCACGAGTCCCGTCGGGAGATGGGTAAGCCGTACGGCCGAGGTGGTCTTGTTGACGCTCTGTCCGCCTGGCCCAGAGGCGCAGAAAAGGTCGATTCGGAGATCTTCATCTCTGATTTCCACTTCCACATCTTCCGCTTCAGGCAACACGGCAACAGTTGCGAGCGAGGTGTGAATGCGGCCGCTCGATTCCGTGGTGGGCACACGCTGGACCCGGTGGCCGCCGCTTTCGTGCTTCAGGAATCGGTATACTTCCTCGCCCTGAACACAGAAGACCACCTGGCTGACGCCGCCGGCCTCATTGGCGGAGATATCCATCTCCTCCACCTTCCACTTTCTTCGCTCTGCAAAACGGCTGTACATCTTGAGAAGATCCATCGCGAACAATCCGGCTTCATCACCGCCCGTGCCGGCACGGATTTCCACGATGGCGTTCCGCGAGTCGGTACCGTCATCCTGGAGCAGAAGGTCCTGGATCGACAGGCAGATCTCTTCCTGCTTCTGCTGGAGGTCTTCAATTTCTGCCGCTGCCAACTCGGCCATTTCTTCGTCGTCACCATCCAGTAAAGTCTGCGAATCTTCCAGCTCCGACATGACCCTTCTGAGCTGCTGGATGAGTACCACTCGTTTGCTCAATGCTCCCTGCTCACGGGTGACAGTCCTGTACAGACTCTGATTGGCGATGACATCGGGGTCTGCCATCTGTTGCAGCAATTCCTCTTGGCGCTGCGTCAATTCATCCAGCTTCTTGAGGACTGCCGGGTTCAGGATGGTCTCGGATGCGGAATCAGACATTTGAAGAGATGGGTGAAGAAATGGTTGATGGTTGATGGAGCAGGGATGGTAAATCGTTCGGCGATGCTATTCATCAACCATCAGCCATTGACCACAAAAAAAGTGCCACGAATGGCTCGCAACACTGATTCAATTATGTGTTACGACCCGTCCGTGGCACGAAATATTTTCGCTGACAGACAGCCCAGGCTGTGAGAGCTAGCTTTCCGCGGGGGCGGCGGCGGCGGCGGCTTCTGCTTCCTGTGGCGGTTCTTCTTCTTCTTTGCCCTCGAGTTTGGCCTTGCGGGCTGCCCAGTTGTAACGCTGCTGGAATTTCTCGACGCGGCCGGCAGTATCAACAAATTTCTGTTTGCCGGTGTAAAACGGGTGCGAATAGGAAGTAATGTCACATTTGACAACGAAGTGCTCTACGCCTTCGATTTCGCGCGTCTCGCCACTCTTCATGGTCGAACGGCCGACGACTTCATCTCCCGTGGAGATATCAACAAAGACCACAGGGTGGTATTCAGGATGGATGCCTGATTTCATAGTTCTGACCTCAGATTTCTGATGCTTCCTGTAAGGGCGGCGGATTATAGCGGCGCGGGGTAAGCACGCAACGGAGGACGGATCGTGGAGGCGGGAAGGGAAGAATGGAGTCGAGGAATGGAACGATGGTCGATGCTCGGATCATCATGCGGAATGATGGAATATTGGAGTGTTGGGCAGATGCCGGCGGGTGACGTTTTCACCTTGCTTTGAAGCTGGGCAAAGCCGCCAGGAGATTATCCCGCACCTCTACCCAGACTTTGCTGGGGATGCCGAAATACTGCTTGTCGCGAAGGTGTGAGCAGTCACGGCACAGATCCAATTGCATGCCATCGCCGTCGGCCAGTTTTCTTCGAAGTGACTGCATTCGATCGCCGTTGAAGAGCTCCATCAGCGTGCTGTCTACCGCGTTGCCGAGTGGATACTGGGCCGCGGTATCCAGGCAGCAAGGCACTGCGGTCCCGTCCCAGAGGATGGCCATCATCGTCCAGGGCGCAGGGCAGACGGTGTAGTTTGCCGAGGCAGGCTTCTGAGGGCCGACCTCGATCTGTACGAATTCGTTTACCTGGCCGGCCCAGTTATGTGCCGGCGAGACTTCGAACTGGTCAATCCCCGCATCAAAGAGTCTCTTCTTAAAAGCATCCTTCACTTCCTGAGGCATGGCGGCCAGCTCGGGCAATTCGACCAGGCTGAGGTAGGTGTGTGGTGTGCGCTGTTTACGTTCCTTTCGAAAACGAAGGAATCGTTCCATGTTTGCGGTGACCTCGTCAAATTTGCCCCGCACACGAATGCGTTCGTAACTTTCCCTGTCGTAACCGTCGAAAGAAAAACCAAGCCAGTCGAGCCTGGAATCGAGGATCTGATGGCATTTCTCATCATCGAGAAAAGTTGCGTTCGTGTAGATGCAGGTGGCCGCATTGCAGTTGGCCGCGTAATCGATCATCTCAAAAATCTGTTTATGCATGAAGGACTCACCGGACATATACAGATTCACGATCGGAAAGCTCGACCTGGCCTCGTTCAGAATTTTTTTGAAGAGGTCGAAATCCATGAACCCTTTGTCGCGCACGCCGGGCCGCTGGGTGGGGCACATTACGCAACGCAGATTGCACAGGTCGGTCGGATCCACCCAGAGATGCAGCGGCGAATAGCCCACGGTCGAAGCCCCTCGCTTATAAGCGAAGAATGCTCTTGCCATCAGTGGTACTCTTTTGATCAGATGAAACATCTCGGGGCGCTGTAGCGCAGGCAGGCGTAACGAGCATACGAAGACTACCTGAATCCAGGCGGCCTCAAAATCTTGAGGCCCCAGCTTGTCGAGGAGCGCCAAGACCACTTTTTCTGTGTGGATGAAACCAAACAGGAAATCAGGTAAGCCTTCAAGTTCCACATCAGCTTTTCAAACCGAAAGGAATCAAGCATGGCAAGATGGTCGCTTTTACTTATCTGTCTGTTTCTGAGCGATACTGCTCAAGCCCTGATGAAAGTTGGTGTCGACAAGATTGGGGGGGGGCAGCCTGAAGCCCGCGACAATCATCCAGCAGATCATCAAGATTCTGTCGTCCGGCCATATCATGGTCGGATTTATGTTCTATGGCATCGGCATGCTGATGTGGCTGAAGGTGCTTGGAGACTATCGCGATTTCATGCAATCTATGATTTACAGCAAGATTCATTACCTCTTTCTTCTTGGAATCTCGGTCTTTTATTTCAAGGAGAAATTCACCATGTTCCGCGGTGTGGGAGTTGTGGTGATTTTCGTCGGCGTCATCCTTTTCACCCTGGGAGACCCGCAGCTTGAAACTGTGCATACTGGCGAATGACTTCAAAGAGCCATGGGACGAGGGCGGAAAGAACAACATGCGCGCCATGCTTGCCCGATGGAGCAAAGAACACGACCTCTTTGTCATCGGCCTCGGCAACTCGGATGCACGCCACGACAGTGAAGGCTATCCCGTTCACCTCATCCGCTCCCCGCTTTACACCACTCGATTTGTGCGGCTCTTCTATTTGGTGGGCTACCTGCGGCTGGCACTGAAAGCCAGAAGGATCATTAAGCAGGAAAAACCGGACCTGTTTCTCTGTTATTTTGAAACGGCAAGCACGGGCTTCTTCGGATGGCTCGCAAAGTGGTGGTCGGGAAGCAAGGCACCCTTAACGCATGCTGTCTGGTCGGACTGGTATGAAATCTCGGCTGCACCCATCGGCATCTGGCTGACCGAACATCTCCCACACCTGCTACTGAACAACAGGCTTGCATCGTGGTTTTCGCTTCTTTTCATGGACAAGATCATTACCACCAGTAAACACCTTGAGGAGCGAGTGAAACGCATCGGTTTCAGAAACGTAGAATTCACGCCAACGGGTGTAGATACAGATCGTTTCTATCCACGCAAAGACCTGAGAGAACAATTCAAGGAGAGGCTTGTGATTGGTTATCTTGGACACCTGAGCCATGCGAAGGGCGTCTCACTGTTACTGGACGCGCTCCTCCCCATCCTGGAAGAACTGGATGCCCGCTTGCTGTTCGCGACCACAGAGGGTGCGGAAGAGGACTCACTTATCGCCTCTTTGGATCATCCCCGAGTCACGAAATTCAAACTGGTCGATCCCTGCGAGTTCTTTGGTACCTGCGATTTGTCGGTTCTGCCACGCAGGCGATCATCAGGAACGGTTTCGTATCCAAATGTACTTTTGGAATCCATGGCCTGTGGTGTCCCTGTGCTTACGAGTGATCTGCCGGCCATCCGTGAGGTCATCGATCCTGGGAAAAACGGTTTTCTATTCGAGCCGAATAACCAGGATGACCTGCAAGCAAAAACTCGAGACCTTGCCGGTAATACTGAACTGGTCGCCAATGCCGGCAGAAAAGCACGCGCGTTTGTAGAAGAAAACATGAATTGGGACTTACAATCTCAGAGGGCTGCTGAAGCAGTAATTGGTGGAGATTGAAGATCAGAGCAACCGGAAATGAACGCACAACGATTATTAATCTGTCTGTGCTTCGGCATTACCTTCGCCGAAGATTTGAAGATCGAACTTCAGGTTAAGTGGCCTCAGAATTCACAGACGATGATATGGCCCGTAAGCGTTGGCGTTCCGTTCGGCGAAGGTGTCATTTCTGATGCGGACAAGTTGACGGTAATTCATGGTGACGGCACGCATGTGCCAAATCAGGTTAAGTCTCTTGCCACCTGGAAGGGCGATGGCCTCAGATGGTGCATGGTGGATTTTGTCGCTGAAAAAGGACGAAAGTACTTCCTGACAAAGGCGGACGAGCCTAAGAAGAAACACGACGATGATCTCCAGGTGTCTTCAGAAGGATCCGAGGTCATTTTCAGGAACGGCACCTTCCGATGGCGGCTCAACACCGGCAATTGTGTCCTGCCTGAATTACATGTGGATCTTGATAAGGATGGCGAATTCACAGAAGAGGAAGCCCTGATTGCCCCTGCCAGTTCGAATTATTCTGTAGTCGATTCGAAGGGCAGGACAGGTCTGCTGAAGGCCAGGGAATTGAAGACTGAGCTAATGGGAAGTCGGCATACCGTGTTATCCATCACGGGCGATTACTTGGATTCCAGAGACGTCCGCCTGGCGGCAACCAGGATCTATTATCACTTCTATGCAGGCGTCCCACAGATAAAGATAAGCCATAAGTTTATCGTTACGGAAGACACGAACGAACTGTGGTTTCGGGACATAGGGATGAGAATCGGGTTCGGAACAAAGGTATCCACTGCCACAGCCACTTTGAATGATGGTCCGGAGCAATCTTCAGTGACTGGGCGCGAGATATCCGCGAATGAAGAGGTCGTTTCCGTCCAATCCGAATTTCCACACTTCGGATCGAGCGAATCCCAGTTCAAAATAATAGATGCTGCAAATCCTGAAAGAGCTTTAGAAACTGGTGAAGTTGCTGGAGACTGGTGTGACCTGTCCAGTAAAAGCATGGGTCTGGCCGTGCAACTGCCAGGATTCGCCCAGCAGTTTCCCAAGGCGTTCCGGTTATCCAGTGATGCCATTCAGATTAAGTTCTGGGCATCGGAATCGAAGAAGGAACTCGATTACCGTACGCGACAGATTGTGAAAAACTATTTTGGTCATGACTGGATACCCGAAAATCATGCGTCTCTTGCTCACAAGAATAATGCACAGGGAACTGCGAAGATTCACGATGTCTGGCTCTACCCGCATGTTGGGGCCTTTAGCCAGGAAATCAGAAGGAACATTGGCGGGTCACTGAATGCGATTTACGCGGCCGCCGATCCGGAGTGGACGGCAGCCACCGGCGCATTTGGGCCAATCCATCACAAAGACACAAAGAATTTCGCCAAAGCGGAAGGGGCCATCGAAGATTACTTCGACCGAACGGTTCTCGCGCCGACTCAGGTTTTCCCACAGACAGGCTATCTCTACTGGGGGATGTATCCCTACACCAGTTGGGAATTCAGGAAGACGGGCGAGTGGTACCCCCATTCGCACAGGCTTTCTCGATTCCTGGAGTACAATCTCCGGCGCAGCATGTGGGTCCTATATGCGAGATCGGGGAATCGCAAATATCGTGACTATGCAAAGCGTTATACACGCTGCCTCGGTGGTCTCGGCATGTCGAACTGGGATTCGACGCTAAAGCCGGCTGGATGGTTTGTTATGGGCGAATGGCATTCGCCTATTAACTGGGGGCACTTTCATGAGTCTGCATGGATTGCGGGAAGGCCCGAATTTCGCAGCCCTGTATCAAATCTGAGCTGGGCTTCGTGCACGGATGTTATTCAATTCGTTCATGACTACTTTCTGACCGGCGATTTCCATTCTCGCGATATGGCACGCCTCTGGATTGATGCTATGTCCAGGGAGTTGGCGTGGGACATAGACAAGGCCCTCGTATTCTACCGATTGGAAGCATTCTTGAGGATTCTGGGCTCGGCCTACGAATTAGAACAGGACCAACAGATTTATGACTTTGCTGACAAGCTGCTTCGTCAATTGGTGCGGCTGGATGACGAATACATCCTTAATCCCGATATCAGCCTGAACTATTCCAAATGGGGAGACTTGTTTTCTGCTTTCTACTATTTCTATGTTTCGACGAAACATCCGCTGGCAAAAAAAGTGTTAGTCCGTTTAGCAGAGCACCGTTATCGGACCGGTAAACTGGAATTTGTCAGCCGCTCAAACCCAATGCTTCAGGCTTGCGCGCTGGCTTACGAAGAGACCAAAGATGAACGGTATGCGCAATACTTGAAACAGGCGGTGAAACAGTTCTGCGAAGACTATCAAACACTCGAGATCGATAATCTGCCCCTTGAAGCCATCACCCGGTCGACTGCGAAGTGGCAGCCGCAAATCCTGACCACGCAGAGCGCGATCAACATCGGGCTTCCAACGGCAATGAAAGTCGCCTCAGAACTAAAAACCACCTCATCTGTGCCAGTGGCCATTAAGCCCTTCCCTACTGCTGAGACCTGGTTGTTGTTCTATAAGCAGGATGGAGAACCCTGTGTTTTCGATGTGGCCATTAATAACGACGCAGATCCTAGACTGATACCGAAAGTTGAAGATCTGAAAGGTAATGAGCAGGAACTTGAAACTATACAGAAGTATTCGAAACGGCTCGATACCCCGGATTTCTCAACACCACTTCACCACAGCATCTGGTATATGCACTTAGGTGAATTTGTCTTTTATCGATTAAGACTCTCTGCGAACGTTCCTGCCGGCATCTATCGATTGCGCGCCGGGAAGCAGGTGAGCTACAAACTACTGCATTCGAATGTGGAAAAGGTCGTTCAGGTGGCGCCAAAGGGCCTCGTTCTAATGCGAAACCACCGTTACTACTTTCGATTGCCAGAACAGAAAGTGACCCATCTCTTCGCCAGCCGGAAAGTGGATGTTTTTGATGAAACAGGAAAACAGGTTGATTTGAAGGAGTCCGGAAAAGGCTGGTATTCGATTCAGTCAAATGGAAATGGCGGAATCTGGTCTATGAAGCCTGCGGATGACGGGTTTTCTTGGGCACGCGGTCAGCGTACGGATCCTTTTGTTCGTCTGAAGGATCTTCCCCTCATTGTTGGGCTAAACAGGCAGGAAGTTTTCTTTGATATTCCGTCTGACGAATTACGTGTTCCTGTTGCTGATGGGACACCTGCAGAAAAAACCTATGTTGCAGCCAAGTTCGGCCAAGGCATGCAGATGTACTTCAAATTTGTTGAGATGCCTCTAGCAGGCCCGAATGCTGCTGACGCACTTGATGACAAGGAAGAGGATCCAGTAGCTCTGCCGATTCAGCGAGGGACAGTTGAGTTCTGGATGAAACCGCTCTGGTCCTCCACGGATTTTGATCGTCTGCATTCGACTCATCGTTTTCAGATTTATCGCGGGGGGCCTGTGAGCATTTCTTACTTCATTGATCCAGACAACTCAGGCAGGACAGGCAGGTACAACATCGCCAGACTGGTTCTCACTATAGCGAAGGCGGGTCACAGCCGGGCCCAACTTTATTTTGACAAAGGTCAGTGGTACCACATTGCCGTCACGTGGAATGTCGATGGCAAAAGCAGTTTTTGCAGCATCTTCGTGAACGGCAGACGTAAATCGTACGCCCATTACAAAGTTGGAATGCCTGCCGATGCTTCGCCTGAATCACTGCTTGAAGCTGCGGATGCTGTACGGATAGGTTCAGGTCACCAGTATGGTCGCACCGGCAGGGGAGAGGTATTCGACGAACTGAGGATTTCGTCGGTCATTCGCTACACAGACGATTTCAGATTAGTAAAAGGCCCCTACAAAGAGGACGCGGAGACGACTCTCCTAATGAAATTCGATGGCAGTTTAGACGCACGCCTCAAGGGCAAAGAGGTGACCGGCAAGCTGAAGTCTGGCAACAGGTTTTGAAATCACTCAATCACGACTTCATAAATCATCCGCGCTTTTCCTTCGCCATTGCGCACACTTAACTCGATTTCAAGCGTTCCATCTGTGTGCTTCGCTGCAGTCTTTCCGGTACGTTTACCACTGGTGGCGAGGGCAAATACTTTTGCCTTATCTGCCTGGGCAAGCTTAACCTGGACAGTTGCCTGGCCGTCGCGAACCAGGTGCGGGAGCTTGCCCCAGGCATGCAGAGTCTGCCTGGCCTGTTCCCCAAAATATGCGCCAGTGTTTTGCAGGTCGGTCAGGTGGGTAATAATTAGCCGTTTACTTGTTTTTATAGGCTCGTCGTCCACGCTGGAAATCCACACTGTGCCATAGGTTCTGTTCATTGTGATGGTGGCTGCATCGGTCCGGATCGTTTTTCCCTCGGGCGCGTAACCTCCGGCTGTGCGTGGTGTATCAATTACCAGGATGTCTTCGGGTGCATTTATGGCTATCTGCCCGGTCTCGCTCTTCAGGTAATTCTCGGCCAGATCTGTTTTGTTGTCTTTGAGCCATCCCTGTTTGCGTATCTCTGCTAACAGTTTCTGGCCGGCACTACCTTTGTAGGGATCTATTTTCAGGACTTTGCCATCTGTCAGAACTTGCTGGCTGCCAAACGGAATTACCAGGTCGGCCTCAATCTTCTTACCTGCTTTTGAAAGAAATGTTCCGACCTTTGTTACCCAGGCCAGAGCATGCCAGCCAGGGGCGAGGTTTTTATTAGGCGTCTTTTGAGAATTGAGCGAATCGGAATCCAGTGCGAGGGCAATGGTATGCGGGGCCCCCTTCATGTCACCACGCAGGTAGAGGCAGACAGCAGCTCGATCGGCGGCCTGGTTGAGTGGGTCTGTGCTCAGGTCGAAATAATTTATTGGAGCGGGAGTGAAGAGATTCTCTCGGTTGTGGCTGTATGTGAATCGCCAGATAACGTCCCAGCCCTGCAATGCTCCCATACATCCAGTGAGAATTCCGCCAACACCTCGGAAGCGGCCCGGTCCTGAATAATTGTATTCGCTCACGGTGAACGGTTTATCCAGAAGCCGGGTGAACGAGCATTTGCGTCCGCCTGGTGCGCCTGCAGCGATGGGGCTGCTGTTTGGACATCTCGAGGGCAGGCTCCATCGCCGTTCGATGAATCGAGGATGGTCTACGTAGAAGTGATCGTCCACATAATCGTATTCAGCTCGCGCAGATTGCGTGGCGACTCGATTCGTCCATGCGTTCATGTTGGTGAGTAAGGCCTGGCATTTGAGCTCTTCACGCAGGAATTCTTTCATGCGGGCAAACATGTTTGCTTCGGTCGCCGCGAGGAAAGCGCTGAGGTCACGGGCCGGAGGGGAATCGTCATAGATACTTGGGAAGAGTTTCACTGTCTGCATTTTGGGATCACCTGATTCCTTGCCCCACGCCTTTGCCAGTTCCGCTGCGGTACCGTAGCGCTCGGTCAAGAATTCATTCCATGCGCGAATCCAGTCTTTCTTCGCACGTTCGCTGAGTCGCCCGATAAAATTGCCCTGGTTACCTTCGTTGATCATGCTGAGCCATGAGAATGCCGGATCCCGCGCCAGCGGCATGCCGGAGTGCGGGTTCGGCGCCCCCATGAATTGCCGTACGAATTCTTTCCAGTTCTCGAATGCCCGTTCGTTTACAGGCACGAGCATTTTGAATTCGTCCATCTCTACCTTGCCTGTCGCACCTTCCCAAATCTCCGCTGCAAGTACGGGACGCGAAACATAGAGGTCTGTTGTGATGTAAATGCCGCGCTTCTTCATGGCCGCGAGCAGATACTGGATCTGTTCCAATTTCTCTGCATTAGGCTTCGTGCTGTTTTTCGTAGTCTGGTCCGGCCAACTCTCCCACTCGATGGTTCCCTTCTCATCATCCTTCGCTCCGAATCTGGAGAGATTTTGACCTGGGATGATTCCTCTCTTGGATTGGGGAGCCTGCCAGGCCACAGCCAGGTGATCGCCCAGCTCGCCCTCTCGATGATTTACCTCGATGAAGTATTTCTTGCCCGCTTCCAGATGGACCGGCTTCGATTTCTGAGACGAGTATTTGTCCCACTGGCGTGCTCCGGTCCAGCCGGAAACGGATGCAATCATTTTCTTATTGCCCGGTTTGTCATCGGGGCTGAGGAAGAGCTTGCCGTTGTCATCGCTGGCCAGCCACAAGACGTAGTCGCCGGTCTTCGGAGGGTGAACGTAACCGCGAATCCTGGCGGTGTAATGCTCGCCCTGGTTGGAAGGGGCTTCGAAAAGTGTGAGCGATTTAGTTCTATCGGACTTGCGGTCGGGGATGGCCATCGTGCCGCGGCCTCTACCAATCAGCTCGGCTTCATGGTGGTGGACTCTAACCGCGTTGTATCCAAGCCTTGCCAGACGATCGGCCAGTCTGTCGGACTGCTCGTGAGTGATGTAATGCGCGGAGAAGCAGAGGTTGACTCCGTAGAAGCGTACAGAAGTTTCAGGCTTCTTTTCAAAGGCGAAAGTGCCGTCGGGCCGCGCGATGACGCGCCCATGTTTGCCCGCAGGAGCATCGTGTAATCCCATGTTCGAGAAATCAAGGGCAGAGCCTGGCTCGATATCGAGGACCACATCAAGCGGTATCCAGTCCTTGCCCGCGGTGATCGTGACCGGCCCGTCGTGCCTCAAGGACATGCCCTGGTCAGTGGCAACGCTGAATGACACCTTCAGCGTCTGCCCTTTCTTCCAGAGCTTTTCACTCAGTTCGCCTATCCGAATGGTCAGCGACGGCCCCCACTTTCGATTGTCCTGCACGAGTATCGCGCCGGGAGTGTCCTGGCGGATTCTTAATGCGCCGCCTCCCTTTATTCCGAGCGAAAGCTCCCGCGCCTTTCCAGCCCAGAGGCCGACTTCACTAAATTCAACGGGCACAGACTTCTTCTCGCCGTCTACAGAAAACGGTTCTCCCGCGACTTTTCCGACAGGCAGATCCATCCCAACGAACAGACTGTTGGCCTGTATGTCATTGAGCGGGACGAGCGTGTATTCAAGATGAATTCCGTTTTCAGTGGCCTTCGTGACTAATGTGGAATCAACAACTGCTCCACTCGGCGCTTTGATCCGGCCCTTTAGCGCGTTGGCTGCATTCTTCGATGCCTTACCTGGTTTGAAGCTCCCGAATTTCCATCCCTGCTCGAAGAGGGCGGGACGCACGGCAGCGACTTCGATGCCCTTGTGTGCAAGCCGCAATTCCCCCGAGCTTGAGGTTTTCGCAATCCATGGCGATTCTGAATACCCGCTGAGTGTGGACATAAGGAATACAGATGCGAGCGGAGTAAGAATCTTATTCATGTGTAGAAGCAGTCCGTTGGTGATGTGCTGCTGCTTACTGAACTAACGGAGCGTAAAGCCCGGCCAATCTTCGCACCTTTTCTGACTGGTGTTCGGCGGCGACCTTCAGGATCTTTGAGCAGATCGCTCGCTCCAGTTGTGTGGTGGCGCGTATGGCGAACATCGCGGAGTCAGGACTGCTGCCGGCCGATTCGGCCAGGGCCTTGAATAGCTCCTGTTTAAGAGTGGCATCCCCTGAAGCCAGGACGTATTTCAAGCCAAGCATGCGGAGTTCGTCGAGGGTGCCCTGTTTTATGAGCGGCATCATGCCGGCGGCCATCAGATTGGTCAGCTTTCGGTGTTCATTGGGGGTGAGAGCCGCAAAGGCGAATTCCGTGAGAAGGGGATGATTCCTCCTGGCAAATTCTCTGGCAAATTCCGGGCTCAACTTACCGGGCATTCTGCGCATCAGATCCGCACATAGTGCAAGCCTGCGGCGCAACACAGGTATTCTGATTCGGCCGATCTCTCGCATGCTGAGGAGGCGTTTGTCGTCTTTGTTGACAAGCATCACCTGAAGCGCGTTTTCAAATTCCTCGATCTCCAGAGCATTTCTAAGGAGGGCATCAAGGAAAGGCCCGACCGCTTTCGAATCACCGAGACGGCATCGTGAGGCGAGTGACTGCTGGTAGACGTTTTCATTCAGATCGGGAACAAGATCGACCTCGGTATTTTGCTGCCGTTTTTTTGAAAACTCTTTTGTCGCGCGACGCAAGGCTTTGATCGTGCTCTGTTCACCCAAATCGCCGAGCGCGAGGACGGCAGCCAGTTTCAACCGGCCGTTCGCGGCCATATCGAGCTCTGCTGAAAGCCCCGGCCCGGCAGCGGCGCCAAGGATTTCGTCCGGCTCGCCGGAAGAGAGGGCAGACGCGCCTTTCTCCAGATAGTTGGTCAGGATGTCTTCGGCATCGTCGCTGGCGCAGCGTCCTAAAACGCGCAGGCCGAGCTCGGATTTGCCCGTGGCGTTGGATTCCAGCAGTGACTCAATCTCCTCTTCGAAATTCTCATCTACAAAGGGCAGCACTGTCGCAGCAACGTTTTTCACGAATTTGTGATTGGGATCGCTTTCCGAATTCGAGACTGTTGAAAGGAGCTCCATAGCGAAAGATTTGTCCCGGCATTTCCGCAGCAACTGTCTGAGCTGGCGTTCGCGGTCTGCCTTCCTATCGTCGGGAGCAGGCATGGCCAGTGCTTCAAGCTGCTGGCGATCCTTTTCATTCATTGGCTGGGCCTTGACCGCTTTGGGGTTTGCCATCACCCAGTTGCTGACTGCGGCGATGAGGCGGGGCAGGTCGCCCCATTCCCAGAATGCGAGCTGGTCTCTGGGATCGCCTTCCACGGTTGCCGCGATCACACCAACGCGCCCTTTACCATATGGCCTGACGGCAACGATTGGATGACCACCAGCCTCAACCAGGACCGTTGATGCCGGCCTCGGTTTCATTGGGTGATAGTAGAAGGCTCGTGGCGAAAGCTCCCACCTCAGGTTCTTCGGCAGCCATTTGGATGCCTCTGCGGTCGGTTTCCAAACGAGGTCATCCGCCTTCAGTCGATTCTTGCCCACCAGATCGCACGGCAGCATTCTGTCGAGGGATGTGTAGCGATAGCCGCCGCGCTGAAAGGCGAAAGGGCCTCCAAGGATGAGCAATCCTCCGCCGTTCTTTACGTATTCCTCGAGCAATGCGCGGCCACGAGCTCTGAGTGACGCTGCATCAATGTTTGCCAGGATGACCAGATTGTGGCTGCCGATTTTCTGCCACGTATTTGGAAAGCCGCCCAGAGAGGCACCGTACTGCCCTCTGGAGTAATACGACGAGGTCGGGAACGCGCCGCCCATCTCGGCCATGACTTCGCCGAGGTGAAAGTAATCCCACCAGAGCCCTTTTCCGATATGCAGCCGGGGAGGATTCGGTTTCGGCAGATTCCATATTTCGGGCAGCGGAAGGCCTCCCTTCTTTTTGAGGACTTCCAGCTCTGTAAAGAGTTTTTCGGATGAGACCGTGATGCTGTCGACATGAATCCGTCCTTTGCCCGGCCAGTTTGACCGGACCGCAAAAAATCCCCCTTCGCCCTTCTGCGCGGTGTATGAGAATTCCTGAAAGGTATTCGGTTTCTTGAAGTCTGTGCCCTTTAGCACAATCTTGCCCCGGCCGGTGCCCGCAGAAAACACATTGCCGGCAATCGTGTTGTCGTCCACCTTCACGCGCCAGGTGACGCGGTAAATGCCCGCTGGCCGGGCATAAGAGTAAAAGGAACAAATCGTCCCACCGGGCTTGCTCTTACCGGGCACGGCAGCCTGCGCGGTGCCGTGCTTGGCGTCGGCATCTTCGACAACGATTCGCGGCCGGCCTTGCAGGTCAGGATTTGTTTGCCTGGGATGATGGACGAGTTTGACGCCTTGAGACGAAGCAAGCCCGGAAAGCATCGAAAACAGTAGGATTTTGGAGGCCAGAGTCGTTGCGTTCATTCCGTCAGTTTCCAATCGATGACAATAGAGCTCCAAAAACGAAGCTTAGGAACGGTGAACCGGATCCCTTTGCCTGTGTGATCGTATTTCAGTTTCTTCTGAGTGAGCTCGTATTCGGCGGTCAGAAACCATACGGCATCCACCTTCGCTTCGGGCGGTAGCATCACGTCGAGCGGAAAATCAGACCGCGGCTCGGGCACTTTGGCGTCATCATGGGTGAAAAGGACGCGCTCCTTTGGGGTGTTGACGAGGTGCAGAATCCACTGATTGCGTCCCCCGGGCATTTCACGCTCGTGCACGAAATCCTTCCATCGCCAGAGAAAACTCTTTGCATCGCCGATATCGATCTTCTGCTCGGGTGACTTCATCGGCTTCACGTCGAGATCCCAGAGCTGGCCGGCGAAGCGGGTCGCGAACTGGTTGTAGTTGGCAACGCTCACGGGCCGCCAGCCGTAGCAGGGATGCGTGTTGCCTGCGAGCCAGATGATGTATTGGTAAATCAGATCGTTGGGGAAACATTTATCCATGCCGATAGCAAGGAAGTGCCCGCCGAATTCACGGGCCTCTTCCTTAAAGGAAAGCAAACGGTTGGCGAAGGCTTCGTAGGATGCGCCGCCGCGGAAAGACAGACCGCCGCCGCCATACTGCCGGATGCCCTCTTCCATGATGCCGCCCTCATCGGCGCAGTGAGCTCGGAACGCTTCGGCCTTGCTCGGATCGCGGCCAGGCA
>Ga0208129_1000500_pt1 | contig 16598 bp, 10 predicted proteins | sample ETNtaG_13_FD_185759 | JGI IMG/M metagenome (GOLD analysis project Ga0208129, IMG submission 185759) | Marine microbial and viral communities from oxygen minimum zone, Eastern Pacific Ocean - ETNP201306PF47B (SPAdes) (version 2) | ecosystem: Environmental > Aquatic > Marine > Oceanic ...
CGGTCGTCGCGTCGTACAAGGCGATGAAGACATGGGCGCTAAAGCGTGTTGCTGCCGTGCCGAGGAAGCAGCGCATCCTCGTCACCAGCCACGACGCGTTCAACTACTTTGGGCAAGCGTTCGGTTTCCAGGTCGTCGCCCTGCAGGGCTTGTCCACGGTGACCGAGGCCGGCCTGGCCGACATCGCCAAGACGGTGGACTTCATCAAGGAAAAGAAAATCAAGGCGATCTTTGTCGAGAGCAGTGTCAACCCTGCAGCAATTGAGAGGGTGAGCAAGGACGCGGGCGTGAGGATCGGCGGCGAGCTGTTCTCCGATGCCTGCGGCAAAGTGGGTGACATCCACGAGGCGCACGGCGAGAAGTACGATGTCGGCACGTTTGTCGGGATGCTCAAGCACAACATCAACACCGTCGTCGATGCCCTCAAGTAACCCGTAATGGTTCGGTCATTGAAACCAGTATTGATTATTTTGACAGGCATCCTGCCGGCGATGTTTGCAACCGCGGGCGAGTTCACCACCTTCAAAAATGATCAGGGCGTTGACCTCTTTTTTGATTACACCGGGGAGGTCATGAGCAACGTCTCCGGTGGCGACCGTACTGGTTCTGGCTACAACGGCCTGGCTTCATTCGGCATTGATGCAGACCTTAACCAAGCTCTTGGCTGGCAAGGACTAACGCTGCGATTGAGTGGCATGGATCTGCACGGTTCCGGCATCGGCAGCCGCGTCGGTGACAGGTTGGGCGTGAGCAACATCGAGGGCTACGGAAGTGTGCGGCTTTACGAGTCGTGGGTGGAGAAATCGTTCGCTGGTGAGTCGCTGAGTCTGCGTGCCGGGTTGCTGCTGGCGGATGAGGAATTCTCGATGGTCGACACCGCCGGCCTGTTCCTCAACTCAACCTTCGGCTGGCCGGAGTTCATCTCGATAAACACGGTCAACACCGGCCCGGCATTCTACATTCCCGCGATTGGCCTGCGGTTGCTCTGGGAACCAAGCGAGGCGTGGTACGGCCAGGTCGGCATTTACGATGGCGACACATTCGACTCGAGCGACGGTGACAACACGGTCAACCGTCACGGACTGCATTGGGAGTTGGGTAACGGCCAGGGGACTTTCGGCATGGCCGAGCTGGGGTATCGCCACAACCAGGCGGAGGATGCTGGCGGCCTCCCTGGCACGTACAAACTCGGTGGCTGGTGGCACTCAGGCGAGTTTCAGGACTTGCGAGGTGGCGCGTCACACGACGGAATACAGGGCGTGTATGCGTCCGGCGAGCAGATGGTTTACCGCGAGTACGGCGACCAGGGGCTGAGCCTCTTTGTCCGCGCCGGATTTGCGCCGGAAGATCGCAGTGAGGTGGACTACAGTTTTCAGGTTGGCGCGAGTTACGTCGGGCTGATTCCCGGGCGCGACATTGATACCGCCGCGCTTGGCCTGTCGTACGCGCACATCAGCGGCGACCTGCCCGGGCGCACTGCGGAGACCGTGGTCGAGGCGGCGTACGAGTTCGTGATGAGCGACGATTTCATCATCCAGCCAAGCGTGCAGTGGATCGGCGACCCCGGCGCGACCGGCGAGTTGGACGACGCGGTGGTGCTTGGCCTCCGGGTCAACTTGAGTTTTTAGCATGACTGATTCCCCGGCAACCAACGGCGAGGACATCCCACTCGAGATACACGACCTGACGGCTGGTTATCACAAGAAGCCGGTGCTGTGGGGCATCGACCTGCAGGTGCCCAAGGGCAAGCTGGTCGGGATTGTCGGGCCCAACGGCGCCGGGAAGTCGACCCTCATCAAGGCCGTCATGGGTCTGGTACCGCCGAGCAGTGGGTGGGTGAAAATCTTCGGAAAACCGTACAACGAGAATCGTAAACGGGTTGGTTATGTGCCTCAGCGAGAGTCGGTTGACTGGGATTTTCCGGTCACGGTGATGGATGTCGTGATGATGGGCCGCTACGGGCATGTCGGCTGGTTCAAGCGGCCGAAAAAGGTTGATCGCGAGATTGCCCGCGACTGTCTTGACAAGGTGAAGATGCTGCCGTTTGCCAAGCGGCAGATTTCCAACCTGAGTGGTGGCCAGCAGCAGCGTGTTTTTTTGGCGCGCGCGTTGGCGCAGGAGAGCGACATCTATTTCATGGACGAGCCGTTCGCTGGCGTGGACGCCGCGACCGAGACGGCGATCATCGCGCTGCTGCATGAGTTGCGGGAAAAGGGCAAGACACTGCTGGTGGTGCATCACGACCTGCCGACTGCACGCAATTATTTCGACCAACTGCTGCTGCTCAACATGCGGGTGGTGGCCTACGGCGAGACGGAGGAAGTGTTCACGTACGAGCTGCTTCAGAAAACGTACGGCGGCCGATTGACGATTCTTTCCGAGGTCGCGGATGCAGTCGGGCAGCGCGCCAAGTAACCGATGAACCAACAGCGATCAATCTTGGCCAAGCAGGGAAGGGGTGCAGGGCACGCGCTTGGCCTGTTGGCGGTGTTGGCGGTCTTTGTGGTTTTGCCGGAGAGCGCCTGGCCGGCGAAGATCGGCGACGTGGCGGAGGAGACATCGCTTGGCCAACAGGCGATCCGTTTTTTTTCGTTCCGTGATCCGTCGGTACGCTACGCGGTGATTGGCTCGGTGCTGCTCGGCATCTCGTGCGGGTTGCTGGGCTGTTTCATCGTGGTGCGCAAGATGGCGCTCGTCGGCGACACGTTGTCGCACGCGGTGCTGCCCGGCGTTGCGCTTGGCTTTTTGTTTTCCGGTGTGAGTGCCAGCGGGCTGTTCGACTGGAGTTTCGACGTGGACAACATCACCAAGAACCCGACGCTGATTTTTTGCGGCGCGGTGGTTGCCGGCGTGGCCGGGACATTTCTTGTCAACACCCTGAAAAGGACGACCAAGATCAAGGAGGACTCGGCGCTTGGCCTGACGCTGGCATCTTTTTTTGCCGTGGGCATCTGTCTGCTCACGATGATCCAGGACCTGCCCACCGGCAACAAGAGCGGCATCGACAAGTTCATGTTCGGCCAGGCGGCGGCGATTGGCGAGGATGACATCCGGCTGATGACCGGGATCACGGTGCTGATCGTGGCGGTGGTGTTTGTGTTTTACAAGGAGTTGCTGGTGACGAGCTTCGATGCTGGATTTGCGAGGGCGATCGCGCTGCCGAGCCAGTGGATTCATCATGGGCTGATGCTGCTGGTGGCGTTCGCGGTGGTGATCGCGCTGCAGGCGGTGGGCGTGGTGCTGGTGTCGGCGATGCTGATCACCCCGGCGGCGGCGGCTTATCTGCTGACCGATCGCATGCACCGCATGCTGCTTTTGGCGGTGGGTTTCGGCGTGGCATCGGGAGTGCTCGGCGCGTTCATTTCATTTCTCAAGCCGAACATCCCGACTGGGCCGTGCATGGTGCTGGGCGCGAGCGCGGTGTTTGCGGTGGCATTTTTCGGCGGGCCAAGGCACGGGGTGCTGACACGCTGGTGGCGTCATATGTCTCGCTCCAAGCGGGTGCAGCGGGAAAACACCCTCAAGGCGCTGTTTCAGGTTTTGGAATATCGCGAGGCGGAGCCGGAGGAGAGCGTGTCGCTGAAGGAACTGGCGGAGCGCCGGCGCGAAACGATCGATGAAGTGTCCGGTCAGGCGAAGGAGTTGAAACAGCACGGGCTCGTTACGCTGCACGAGGAGGGCAACAAGATCTTGTTCACGCCGAACGGCTGGCAACTGGCCTGCACGATCGTCCGCAACCATCGCCTGTGGGAACTGTACCTAACCAATGCCGCCAACATCGCCGCCGACCACGTGCACGACGACGCTGAGCAAATCGAGCACGTGCTCGGGGACGACGTTGTGCGCGAGTTGGAGCGGATGCTCGATGACACGACACGCGATCCGCACGGCCGGGCCATTCCCGGCTTTGTGGACATTCATAAGCCGTTCGCGCCGACTGTCCCGGGGCCAAGCGGGTACGGGAGGAACTCGTGACCGATTTCATTCCACCCTTCGAGTGGCAGCGGGTCTTGGTCGAACCTTGGACGGAGAATCTGTCGACGACCTTTTGGATCGTTCTGATGGGATTTTTGATCACCGCCGCCTGCGGGCTGATCGGCAATTACCTCATCCTGCGTCGCATGGCGCTGGTGGGTGACGCAATCAGTCACAGCGTGCTGCCAGGGATGGCGATCGCCTTTCTGCTGGCGGACAGTCTCAGTACGTTACCAATGTTTCTTGGGGCTCTCGGGGCCGGCATCGTGACAACGGTGTTGATCGAGTTGATCCACAAAAAAACCCGCGTAAAACAGGACTCAGCGATCGGGATCACCTTCTCGACCCTGTTCGCCATCGGTGTGATCATCATCAGCGTCGGTCTGTCGGATTCGGTGCACCTGGATACGGAGTGTGTGCTTTACGGCGAAATTGCGTTCGTGCCGCTGGACCTTGTTCAGACTAAGTTGGGGTCAGACGCATTATCGGTGGTGGAGAAAATTCCCGGGCTCAACTCGGAGATGTTTCTCGATGGCGATCTGTTGACCATTGCGCCGCCGTCGGTCATTCGCATGGCGGTGGTTGCCGGTATCACGTTGCTGTTGGTCGTGCTGTTCTACAAGGAACTGCTGGTGACAAGTTTCGATTCCGGCTTGTCGTCGTCACTGGGCATCAACTCCACCGTGGTGCACTATGCGCTGATGGGGATGCTTTCGGTGATCATTGTCAGCGCGTTTGAGGCGGTCGGTGCGATCCTCGTCATCGCGATGTTGATCCTGCCGGGGGCGACCGCCTCGCTGCTGGCGCATCGGTTGCCGCTGATGTTTGGCATCACGGTCGTCCACGCCCTGCTGAGTGCGGTGGGTGGCATTCACCTGGCCACTTGGCTGGACTGCTCCCCCGCCGGGGCAATGGTGGTGGCCGGCTCGGCGGTGTTTGCGCTGGCGTGGGTGTTCAGCCCAAGCGAGGGACTGCTCCGGCGCTGGCTCGGTCGCGAACTGGACGAGCTTGATGAGGAGGAACTCGAGCGCTTGGCTAAGGGAGTTTGAAATCCAAAATCGATACAACAAAAAAAGGGACTCAGTGTTGAGTCCCTTCAAATTCGTTGTTGCCTTGGCTTAGGCGTCAGCCTTCTTCCAGGTGCGCTTGGGCGGCTTGGTGACGAGGCCCTTCTTGATGGCCTTGGCGGTGACGCGGATATACTTCACCTCGCCATCGACGATGGCCTTGACGCGCTGCAGGTTTGGCAGGAATCGGCGCTTTACCACCTTGGTAACGTGCATGCCGATGCCGCCCTTTTTCTTGGCCTTGCCGTGACGGCGGATGCGACTCCCGGAAACGGGACCGGTGCCGGTTAATTGACAAACTCTGGACATTTTGTGCCTCCCTTCCTTAAAGGGGCCGCGGACTTTAGCGAAAAAAAACCTTCTGACAAGCCATTTTCCGAGCTTTTTTGGTTCGCGTGGTGACTCGAAAATGGGTGCTGAGGGAGGGAATGGGGGCATGCCCACGCAATGTCAAAGTCAGTCGCCCGGGATTTCCAGCCGGAAGAATTGCGCCTGGCCAAGCGGTACGACGAATGTCGCAGGGCCCCCGTTTGGCGGGGCGTTGAGTTCGCCAGCCGTCTGCCAAGGGCCAAGAACGTTCGGACTTTTCAGCAGCCGATAGTTCCGGTGGGGTGCGGAATAAAAATGAACTGTTAGCTGCTCGCCGGCGGCATCCACTTGGATCGTCCGGATTTCCAATCGGCTTTTGTCATCTTTCGGGCCGGTGCCGGCAATATACTCGGCTTGGTTGCTCATGCCGTCGTTGTCCGGATCGGCGTCAGCGCCGGAGACAAGCGCTTGGCCAAGTTCGGCCGCCGTGAAGTGGGCGTGCTGCCAGTCTGCGAAGGAATCGCCCTCGGCATGGATCACCAACTCCTCCATCGTCTGTGCCTGGCCGTCGTTCGCAATAAAGATGAGCACGTAGGTTCCAGGTTCGCTGAACGACGCAGTGGTTGCGCCTCGGTGGCGTCGCAAATGGCCGATGCGCATGGGTGCGGCGGCACCACGATTGTCATCGATGAGGGTGACCGTGCCAGGTCCCGATTTGAGCTTCCATTGCATGGTCAGCCTGCCCGGTTTTAATGGAAGGGCATCATCAGTCACCTGGACCTCAAGTTTGACGGGTGACGGCCAGGCAAAAGTCAGGTCGTTGAAGGGAAGAACCTTTGGCGGCTGGTTGTCACCTGAGCCTTTGCCTCGCAACTCAAGGTCGAAGCTGATGTCACTCGAGGTTCTGTTGGTTTGATGCACCTCCACGGCAATCACGTTTTTGCCCTCCACCAGCAGGACAGGATCGACGGTAAATGGTTGAAACGCCGATTCCTCCTCTCCTCCGACTGTGAGCGGGGCGAACGTGTTGTACCTGATGTTGCCCTCGGGCATGTTGCTCCTGAGGATTTCCTTTCCGTTCAGGTAGACCACCGCGCCGTCATCCCGCACAAGGGACGCCTCAAGCGAGATCACACCAGTAGGGGTGGTGACTTCGAAGGAATGCCGGAAGTAGGTGGTGACGTGCTTGTTACTGCTGTTGCCGCCATAGCTCAGCTCGGTTTTTTCGCCGTTGTTGCCGTAGCCAAGCTGCGCCGGGCCTGCGCTCCACTTGCTGTCATCGAACAGGCGTGCGTGCCATTTCGTGCCCTGGTTTGAGCCGTTGTCGAGATAGCGCCATTCCGAGCCGGCCGTGATGAAGGTTCGTTCCATTGGGGCACGCTTGATCTCGACAGTTAATTCATCCGAGACAGTGTATTGACCGTCGTCCGCCGTGAGACGGAAGGTGTGTTTCCCAAGATCGAACAACTCAGCGGTGGTTTGCAGTTGGCCACTGTTGGCAAATATCACGGTTATTTGATTATTGACGAAAGACCACCCGGTTTTGACCGTGGGAAAATCCGGGTTCGCATCGTCACTAACCATACCGGACAGGGGAACGGACACCGGAAGAGATTCCGTCTCGATGGTCAGGTCCACCCCGGCCATGATTTGGGGCGGGCGGTTGCCCATGTTCTCCACGCCGGGGGATGGTCCGCCCGGGCTGGATCGCCAATTGGCGTAATCATTGCCATGACGCTTCGGCTTGAGTTTCTCCAGCGACGGACCGTTCCCGTCAGGTTCAGATGGCCAGGGTGGGTTATCGTTGTAGCGTACCGCGTCGATGACAATGTAGGGGACAATTTCACTACCGTCAGGATCCGTGTCCGGTTCGTCCGGCTTCAACAACTCGAGGCGCTCTCCGCTGTCCTGAAGGCTTCCCTGGAACGGCCCCAGAACCGGCACATCGTTCGGGATCGCGTAATGCGAACCAAACTCAGATGGGTCAGCGTTGGTGATGATCAGCAGCCCGCCCGGGTGAATGGATGTGCCTGTTGGAAACTGGAAGTCAATTCCACCCACGCGCCAGGTGTTCTGGGGGTGCTGCGGATCATACAGCAGAACCGAATGTGGGGTGATGTTCTTCAATTCCACGAACTCCGGTCCGGTGCCTTGCGGATGATAATGAATCTCGTTGATGACGACCGGTCCCACTTTAGGGCCGGCGTTGGGGAGGCCCAAACTCGGTCTCGACTGGGCAGGATATTGGGCCTGGCCGTCGGTTGTCACGAGCCTGCCAAAAGTCACACCGTTTTCCGATGCGCCAAAAGTAAATCCATCGGAAAACCCGGTGAGCTTGCCGTCGGGATCGGCGGAAAACAGAAAAACCTGGTCACCATGAGAATCGAGGGCAAACCCGTTGTCATTGGGGTTGAACTGATCCTCGTTGAAAACAACATAGCCTCCCGGTGAAAGGACCGTGCCTGCGGGTATGGCGTATTTCGCAGGCTCACTCCAGTCATCGGTGAGCAGCCAATGGCTGAGGTCCAGGGCGGCGGTGTTGGGATTGTGAATTTCAACGGAGTCCACGGCGGGGGGATCGCTGTGGGCCAGCACCTCGGTGATCCATGCCGGCTTGATGTTAGGTGGCAGATCGTTGCGTCCCGGTGATCCGCCAGGCGTGGCGCAGGCACGCCAGTTATTGGGATCATTCGGGTCGGTGTTTGTATTGGCCAGCCTGGGCACCAGGGAGAAGCCGCTGCCGTCCGCGGTCGAGGGCCAGGGCGGTTGGTCGGAGTAGGTCAGGCTGAGGAAGGGCTTGGCCAATCTGTCGATCAATTCGATTTTTTCCGAGCTGTTCGAGAGGCGCCCGTCGTACACGCCCCCCAGGGTCAGGTCGGGGTATTGTTCATTGAAGGCTTCAGCATTTTCGGCCAGCACGACGAAGGTGCCGGGAGCCAGTTGGAAGTCTTCCGGGAAGGTGAACCGGATTCCTTCGCTGATCTTCACGCCGCTCAGGTTCAGAGTCTCTGTCCCGGTATTTTTCAATTCGAGGAACTCGGAGCGGCCACGGAGCGGGTGGTACATCACCTCGGTGATCAGCAGTTTGTCCAGCGAACCTTCAACGACGAATTGGGCCTCGGCCAAGGCGCTCCATTCATTCTGGTATTTAACCCGGGACTTTACCCGGGCGGTGCCCTCAATGGGGAGAGGCTGGTTGTATCGATTTGCGGATTGGGCCAGGGCGCCACCTGGAAGTCGTGGATCACTTCCGTCCAGCGTAAAGTAAATTACCCCCTTGGACGCCTTAAGTGTTAGCTTGAAACCGGTTGGGATCGATCCGCCGTGTTGACTCAACGTTGGTGCAGCGAGTGTGGGGTAAAGTTTTTGAGATCGCAATTGGCTCAGGACAATGCCGGTCCGTCTCGGGAAATACTGTTGCAGCAGCCGGTTCTTTTCGGCGACCCATTCCTTGTCACGCGTAAAGGGTGTTGACCGTTGGTTGTCCCCCCATCGCGCGGACTCGGCAACGATCGCCTCATCAATGCTGTCGAGCCGGGCCTGATAGCTTGCGGCCGCCTTTTCCGGGGTCAACACTCCGTCGTTGAAAAAGTGTCGGTGAATCCTGTCTCCAAACAACACCTGGTATTCCTTGTTGCGTTTCAGGCTCTGGTGGAAGCCTGTCGGGCTGGCCGCATTGTTTTTTGTGACAGAATTGTCGTTGATTCCCTTGAGCACATGCTCAGCGTCCCAACTATGGAACCGCCAGCGTCCCTCCGGGTTGTTGTGGTTGGAGGAGGCATACCAGTTCTGGTGCGACCAGTCGGTGTTGCCGACGTAGAAGTTGACCAGCATGTAGTCGATAAAGTTGGTGATATCGAGCTGTTGCTGAACTGCGGTATAGGCTGAGGCGCTGGACAGGTTCTTGGAAGTTGCGGAAATGAGGGCGTTGTAGCTGCGGCTGTTCCCGCTGACCACGGTGGATTTGCGGTGCTTCATCACGTCATAATCCTCCTTGCTCCCGCCCAGATAGTGGGCGGCAAAGTGCTCGTCAGGCCGCTCGTGCAGGGTATGAAGGCCCCAGTAAAGGCCGTTGATGTAGACGTGCACATGGATGCCATGTGGGGCATAGCCGCCCATTTGGTTCTGGAGGTCGGCCACAAACTGGTCGCGGGTGTTTTGTCCGCGGCGCCTCTGGTCGCTGGGTCCGGAACCACCGCCGTAGGACCAGACTTGATTGAGTCGGGCGTCCACTACCAGCGTGTCAAACCGGTTCATGGCATCTTCGCCAAAAAGTGGATATTGAAAACTGGAGTCTCCAAACTGCGAGGTGAACTTCAGTCGCATGGAGAGCTTGTCCACCTTCCAGCGTCCGGTGCTGCTGCCCCCGACAATCTGCACAGATCCGTCAGCCTGGATGATGTCCGTTGTATTCGGGTAAATTAACTCCACCGAGGTGGCCTTCTCGACGCCTTCGCCCTTCGGGTAGATACCTTGGCCGGTTTTGAAGAAGTCATCCCGGTTCAGGACGAGCGACAGTGAGGGGATCGACTTGAGCGCACCGGCAACACGACCCTTGTACACCGGATCGTTCACCACTGCCGGATCCATTTCGTAGTCGGCAGGGTGGCCGTTCCATGAGGTGGGAAAGCCGGCTGGTTTGGCCGGTTGCCGGATGATGTCCTCCGCGAACAGGTAGGTGTGTGTGTCCACGTTGCTGGATCGCAGTCCCGACTGAAACGCTGCAGCGCGGAGCGTGGTGGTGGTATTGATTTGGATCGGGCCTTGGTACACCTTCCCATGACTGGAAGTCGGTTTGCTGCCATCGATCGTGTACCTGATTTTCGCGTCCGGCGTTGCGCAGGTGATCGTCGCCCTGAAGGGCGCATCGTAAAAACCCCGGTCGGGGTCGAACTTGGTATCCTGCACAAACCCGGCAAATCCGCTGCCGTTGGCTTTTGCCGGGGTAGGCTTGTCAAAAAACTGAAGCCTGCCGCCGGCGCCCGCTCCGAAGGAGATGTTCTCGCGCTGGCCGGGATACTCCGGCGAGAATTCAGTGGCTGCCGTTGAGCCGTCCGGTTGCACCAATGCCAGATATTCTCCGTCCCCGTTCAGCTTGAAGTTGGTGTGCAGTTCGTTCCCTGCCGTTCGGTCTTTTCCGGAGGCGAACACCACGAGGTATTTCCTTGGGCCAAGGCTTACGTTTGGGAAACGCCATTTGTCGAGCGACTCGGCATCGTCGGTCAGCGACCAGCCGTCCAGCGAGACCGCCTTCGCGCCGGGATTGTAAATCTCGATCCAGTCCGTCGCTTCTCCGTCTCCGTCGGTCAGGCCGCGATTGTTCACCGCCAGGAACTCATTGATCCGCGGCTCGGCAAACACCGGCCGGGCCAGCGCCCACAGGCCAAGCAGGAGTGCCATCGCACAGAAGCGGCGCTTGGCTTTAAGACTGGAGGAGAACCATTTCAACCGGCGCAATGCTACCGCCCAAGGACACGTTTGGCTAGGCGCGGAACCTTTTGTGTTTTATCTGTTTACAGGCGGCCTCTTTGCTTTAGAGTGTCCGTCCCATGAGCAAGTTTCTATTGGTGGCAATGTTGGTGGCTCCGTTGGCGGTGATTGGCGCGGACGAGGCCAAGGGCAAAAAGAATGGCGAGAAGGGCTTCATCAGTCTGTTCGACGGCAAGTCGCTCAACGGCTGGAAGGTCAACAAGGAAAACCCCAAGTCGATCACCGTCAAGGACGGCAACATCGTCATCGACGGTCCGCGCACCCACCTGTTCTACGCCGGGGACGTCGAGAAGCATAATTTCAAGAACTTCGTGCTGCGGGCACAGGTGAAAACTTTTCCGAAGGCCAACTCCGGCATCTATTTCCACACCAAGTACGAGGATTCCGGTTGGCCGTATGCCGGCTTCGAGGCGCAGGTGAACAACACCCACGGCGACCCGAAAAAGTCCGGCGGCCTCTATGCGGTGAAGGATGTCAACCCGGCACCCGCGAAGGATGGCGAGTGGTTTGACTACGAGATTCGCGTCAAGGACAAGAAGGTCATCATCAAGATCAACGGAAAGATCACTTCAAGCTGGAAAGAGGTCCCGAACGCCCCGCATCTCAAGTCGATGCCCGGACGCAAGCTCGGCAGTGGTACCTTTGCGCTGCAGGCCCACGACCCGAAAAGCGTCGTCCACTACCGCAACATCCGCGTCAGGCCGCTCAAGTAACCGCTTGGCCAGGCGGGAGTCGGCCACCCGTGAACATCCTCGACAAGATCGTCGCCCACAAACGCATCGAGCTTGGGCATTTGTCCGACGCTCCGGTGAGCGTCGAGTCTCTGTGTGCCGCCGTTGAACAACACGGCCCGAGGCGCGACTTCATCGGCGGACTGTTGGCTCCACGCCGAGGACGGGTCGGACTTATCGCCGAGGTGAAAAAAGCCTCACCTTCCGAGGGTGTCATCCGCGAGGACTTCGATCCGGTTGCCATCGCCAAAACCTACGAGGACGCCGGGGCAAGCTGCCTGTCGGTGCTGACCGACCGCGAGTTTTTTCAAGGCTCACTCGAATACCTCAGCGCCATCCGCGAGGTGGTTTCGCTGCCGCTGCTGCGCAAGGATTTCATGATCGACGAGCGGCAGTTGCCCGAGGCGGTCGAGCACGGGGCGGACGCCATCCTGCTTATAGCGGCCTGCCTCGACGACCAGATGCTTGGCCATCTGCACCGCTTGGCCACCGGGGCCGGCTTGGCTGCGCTGGTGGAGGTGCACAACGAGGCTGAACTCGATCGCGCACTGGCCATCGACGCACAGCTGATCGGCGTCAATAATCGCGACCTGTCCACATTCACCGTCGATCTCGGCACCACCGAGCGCTTGGCCAAGCGCTCGGCCGCGAGCGGCGGCTCCGAAAAAGTGCTCGTCGCCGAGAGCGGCATCCACACCCGGGCCGACGTCGAGCGTCTTGAAGCGTGCGGCGCTAGAGGCATCCTTGTCGGCACAGCCCTCATGCGCCAACCCGACATTGCGGCCAAGGCCGTCGAGTTGTTGGGCTGAGCTGTGTTGAATCCCTCACCTAGCACTTGGCCAAGCGGGCCTGCGTGGCATCCGCGCAAAACGTGTCCCTCTCACGCCCGGCCCGCGCTTGGCCAAGCGCTGAAACCAGCCAAAACTCCCTGCCCACGGCATTTTGCCAGTGGCATGTGCGGTGCTAGAGGCAAACTCATTTTCCGGGTTCGTGTTTTTCTGTTTGACGCTGTGGGGTAATTCCTTTAGCAAGCGCGGCGACTTCTCTGGAAGTGTACCCTTGGCTTGGGCCGCGTGTTGTTGAACGGATTGGCATGGTTTGCCGTCCAAACTGTTGAAATAAAATGAGTTCCAAATCCTTCCTGACAATTGACATGGGCGCCGGCACCCTGCGTGCCGCCGAGTTCGAGCCCACCGCGGAGGGCGGCGTTCGCCTGCTTCGTTTTGGGGTCAAGGCGATGGGGCTGGAGGGTTCCAGCGAGAGGGCGCGCCCCAAGGCGCTGGAGAAGGCCGCGCAGGAATTGTGGGAGGAGGCCGGCTTCACCGCCAAGCGCGGACTGGTGGCGGCTCCCGGCTTTCAGGTCTTGTCCAAGCCCATCCGCCTGCCGGCGATCGACAAGACGAAGGTGGCGCAATTGATCAAGTTCGAGGCGCAGCAGAACATTCCGTTCCCGCTGGAGGAGGCCGCGTGGGATCACTACACGATGGGGGTGGCCAAGTCGGGCGAGGTCGAGGTGCTGCTCTCCGCTCTCAAGAGCGAGGTGGCCGACGGGATGATCAAGGTGGCCAAGGCGCAGGGCGTGAACGTGGAACTGGTGGACACGGCGCAGGCCGCGCTGGTCAATGCCTTCCGCTACAGCTACGACGATCTTGAGGGTTGCTCGCTGGTGCTGGACATCGGGGCCAAGACGACGCACGCGCTGTTTTTCGAGGGCGAGAAATTTTTCATCCGCACCATCAACATCGGGGCCAACTCGATCACCCAGGAGTTCGCGACGGAAACGAAGATCCGCTTTTCGCAGGCGGAGGAGATCAAGCTGCAGAAGGGGCTGGTCGGCCTGGGTGGTGCGTATGCCGAATCGGAGGATCCGCACGAGGCGGCTCTCTCCAAGATTGCCCGGCAGGTGATGACCCGTCTGCACGTGCAGGTGAACCAGACGCTGCAGTTCTGGCAGAAGCAGCAGGGCGGCAGCAGCCCGGTGCGGGTGTTCCTGCACGGCGGCGCGACCATCATGCCATATTTGCCGGAGTTCCTCGCGGAGAAACTCAGCGTGCCGATCGAGTACTTCAACCCATTCATCGGGGTGGAGATTGACCAGGACACCGTGGACGTCGCCGGATTGGAAAAAGCCGGCCACGCGTTCGGCCAGATCGTCGGCCTGGCCATCCGCGAGGTGGCCAACTGCCCGCTGGAGATGAACCTGATGCCGGGCACGGCCCGTCTGCAGCAGGATTTGGATCGGAAGAAAAAGTACTTTTACGCGGCCGCCGCCTGCCTGGTGGCGGCGGTTTGGTTAGGCGTTTTCTTCAACAAGACCGTCCATAGCGCTCAGCAACAGGAAATTGATGCGTTGAAAAAGTTGGTTGTGAAATACAAAGTGCCCCACAGTAAACTTAAAGCAAAGGTCGATGACCTTAAAAACCAAAAAAAGGAGGCGGACAAGTTTAACGAGTGGATCGGGGAACGTTTCCTCTGGGCGGACGTGCTTCAGGCCCTTCGCCAGTCCATGATCACCACCGAATTCAAGATGCGGTCCTCCATCGGATCACAGGTCGGGGTCTGGGTGGCGGCCTTCAACCAGGTGGACGCTGATGAAATGGATTACGAGGCTGCCTATGGAGGAATGATGGGCATGGGTATGGGCATGGGTATGATGCCCTATGGAGGAATGATGGGTCCGGGAATGGGTATGATGCCCTATGGAGGAATGATGGGTCCGGGAATGGGCATGCCGGCGGGTGGTGCCATGCCGGCGGGAGGTGCTGGCGAACCCGGCAATCCTGCCGGGGGAATGGGGATGAACCCCTATGGAATGGGGATGAACCCCTATGGAGGAATGATGGGAGGCATGGGAATGATGGGCATGGGAGGCATGGGAATGATGGGGGGGGATACCAACAATTTGAGTGTTGTTGGTTCAAAGGACAGGCCGCTCAAGGTGGCCTGCAGGGCGATTGACATGAGGGATGTCGATCGCACAGCGAATAACCGGCTCATCACCGTGTTGGTTCAGGAGGTGAAGAACAGCGGATTGTTTGACTACAACGCAACCAAGCCGAGGGAGCTGGATGAAACGGAGAAGCTGGGGATGGAGGATATCAGCGAGGACAAGGACGATGAGGCCAAGGCCCGACTGAAGACTTACATGTTCGGCTTGGACCTGGTTCTGCGGGAACCCATAGAGTTGTAATCATGGCCGGCAAAATCAACATCAACCCAGAGGCGCTAAAGCGTAACCTTGACGTGATCATCGTCGTTGTTGTTGCCATTGGCCTGATTGGTTATGGCTGGCTCCAGCTGGGTGCCACACAGACGACACGCACTGGTAGCGCCACTATATTGGTAGACCAAACAAAAGATTACAACGCCAAAAAGAAACTGCTCCTTGATGGCATTGGTTTGACCAATTCACTCTCCATCACCACGGATGAATCCCATGGCAATTATGCCCTTGCGGAAAAAGCCGAGGCCGCCTTTGCCGCACACCTGGACAGGGTGCGGAGCAAGTTTACTCCGCTAGAAATTCCGGACGGCATCGAGCTGGATGAAAAGACAGGGGCCATCAAGAGTGTCATGCTCATGCAGGGTGGAACCGATTATGTAGAAACAGATATCGACCAATTAACAGTCAGGGTGGTCAGCCGCAATGGCAAGGGGGCCAAGCTCAAGCCTAATCTCCGGAAACTGGAAAGCGATTCATCCAATTATCGTGTGGAAAACATCACGGTCGAGGATGGTGGTTCCGGCTACACCAAGGGCGACTTGGCAATTCTAATCGAAGGGGGAGGAGGAGCCGTCTACGAGCAACCGAACGCACTCCCGCCTGTTAACGAGAATACTGGTACGGGAGCGGCCTCAACTGATCCTCCGGGGGGTGATCCAACAACCGGGGTGCCTGGCATGATGCCTGGCATGATGCCTGGCTTCGGTGCCAACAGCATGGGTGCCAGCACGGACGAATCCAAGGCGCGGGTTGGGCTGGACAACAACACCTTCCGTAACTTCATGCAGAGCATGGTCTTTGGTCTTCAAAGCCAGTGCAAGGAGCAGCGCATCCGGTTGCCCAAGATCGACGACGAGGACAAGGAGTTCCGGTTCAGTTTTTCCAAGGTCTGGGACCAGTTTGAGTTCAAGTCGTTCGAGCGGGAGATTATGGCCTACCAGCTGGCCGAGATCGATGCGCTTTGCCGCGCCTTGTTCAATGCAAACATCCATGAGATTTACAACCTCAAGCGGCTCAAGGTGGTGGGCCAGGGTGCGGGCCAGATGGAGATGGAGGATGCGTTGGAATACCTGCCCGACGCCAAGTTCAAGATTGAGGACGTGAAAAAGTTCACTGACAACGTTGCCGGCTCGCGTGTCATGCCCTACGAGGTGACTTTTCGTGGTTTCAGCACTGAGCTGTCCAAGGTGCTTGAGGAACTCTACAAGTCGCAGGTCTTTTTCGTGGTGAAAAACATTGCCGTCATTGAGGCGACCGACGTGGCGGATGTCTTTGAGGAGGAACAGAAGGAAATGAGCCTTGGCAACCTGGGTGCTGGGCCAAGGGGCATGCGGGAAATGTACGGCGGCATGGGCGGTGGCCGTGGGTACGGTCCTTTCGGGGGGGGGACAACGCCGTACGGATTTGGCGCGGCTTTTGGGGATGAAAGGAAACGCCACCGACCAGCTTCGCTTCTGCTGGACGAGAGCCCGCTCAAGGTCACCATTAGGGTCAATTCCCTGAAAGTCGTGGCGAAGGAGAAAGACACGAGCGACGCCTTCGCGGCCCTGGCCCAAAACATTGAGGCGGCAAAGGTGAAGGAAGAGGAAGAAGAAGAAGAAATCGGCGTAGACAGCGATGGGGATGGCGTTGACGACTGGACTGAGGAAACGTTGGTCGGTGGCTTTGATCCAAATGATCCTGATGACTTCCCGACCCCGGAGCAGATAAGGGCCGCGAAGGCAGCTGATGCAGCGACCGCTGACCAGTGAAAATCAAACCAAGGATCTTTTTGATTGAACAACTTGAAAATCAGATAAAATT
>Ga0208129_1000507_pt1 | contig 16493 bp, 7 predicted proteins | sample ETNtaG_13_FD_185759 | JGI IMG/M metagenome (GOLD analysis project Ga0208129, IMG submission 185759) | Marine microbial and viral communities from oxygen minimum zone, Eastern Pacific Ocean - ETNP201306PF47B (SPAdes) (version 2) | ecosystem: Environmental > Aquatic > Marine > Oceanic ...
TGAATACGGTCGCTGTGCCAGTGACCGCAGCCTGGATGGTGGCGTCGACGAAATTTTGTTTCCAGGTTTCTGATGATTTGACCTGAGCGGTCATCATGCCGACGGCGATGGCGTCCACCTGCAGCCTGTCAGCAAGCTTTGCCGCGGCATCGCTCAGGGCGGAGTCCCGAACGAATTCGTCTCGCACTTTCCCTTCCTGAACTCGGTCGACAATTTTTGAGAAGGCTCTCTGGATTGACTCGATCTGCTTTGCCAATTCTTTGTCTTCGAGGATGCGTGCGGCGAAACCATTCTGCCGCAGGCTCGATTCCAACTGGGTGGATAATGCCCAGGCAAGCCGGTCAGCCATCTGGCTGTTTTCAACCACGACCATCGGCCGATACGCGACGCTTGAATCAGATACCACCACATTGGCACCGACCTGGGCCGGGATTACCGAGACTGATAAGAGCTTCTCCGTGGAGACCGGCCTCTGGACTGTCTGCGAAGTGGAACAGCCGGCGAGAAGGCAGGGCAGGATCGCGAGGAGCTGTTTCATGTTTTGAGGCTCAGGTAGGTCTGGTGTGGCAGATTTTCAATCGGCCGATTCGGAGACAAAAAGAATGCGCCAAACTTCACTGCACGACGCCCGCGTGGCGCAGGTCTTCGAGGACGAAAGTTTCCACGGGCCGAGTGGTTCGGACGGGAAAGTAGCTGGCTTCGTAAGTGGCAAATGCGCGATTCACCTCGTGGCAATGCTGGCGGAAACTGTCCCTGAGCTGATCGAGCGTGCCGCGCCGAATGGTGAGCGCAAGGAGGTCACTGTTCTCGCTGTCTTCGAGATCGATCTCACCGGAAAGATCCGGATCTTCTTCCCACGGATCGATGATGTGAAACGCGAGCACACCGAAGCCGTTGTAAACCAGGTAACGGAGAGCTTCAGGCAGGCTGCCTTCGGACATGAAATCAGAAATCAGAAAGACCATGCCCGGATGCCCCGTGTGGATGCTGAATGCCTGAAGGGCCCGAACGAAATCCGTCTCACCGCCAGGTCGCAGTTCACCGCAGAATTGCAGGACCTCGCTCGGGCGCAGACGCCTCGACGCGGTTGAGATGGATTCCCGCAGACCGTCGTTCATGGCATGGATAGCGAGGTTGTCGCCCTGCACCAAAGTCACATAGCCGAGAGCCGCGGCCAGTTGCTTTGCGTACTGAAGCTTGCGAATCGTCGTGCCGAAGCTCATGGAGTTACTCACGTCCACGAGCAGGTAGACGTAGAGATTCATCTCGGTCTCGTATGTCTTGAGGTAGATGTTGTCCGTGCGCGCATAGACGTTCCAGTCGACGGCTCGGAAGTCATCGCCGGGCGAGTACTGTTTGTGTTCCGAAAACTCCATGCCCGAGCCTTTGGATTTGCTCACCCGCTGTCCCATCCGGCTGCCCGGGTAAAGACGGGTAGCAATGATCTGAGTTCGATCCAATCGATGCAGAAACCCCTTGGAAAGAAGGTCTTCTGTTTCCTGGGCTTCGTCAGTGTTGGGTGTTGAGTCTGTCATATGACGTATCCGTTTCCTTTCAGCCTGGTCCTTAAAACTCTATTCTTCTTGACTACCGAGCACAGGCGGCCTCACTGAGAACGCTATCGAGCCCATCCCTTCTCCTCAAGCGTTTTGCCCGCGGCTTGTCTCTTATCGATTTTCCTGTCGTCAGGTTCCTGAAATTCTTCGCAGTGGCCTGTTCAAGAATTCAGCTTGTGTTTTCAGGGCCGAAGGCCCGGGAGTTTGCCTAGCCCAGTCCATCGGGCTGGGTATACGAGACGAATGGGGCTGGAGGGGCAAAGCCCCGGCCGTTTGTCTCTCTACAAGCACAAACGATCGGGCCTTTGGCCCTCGCCGAACCATTGCATCACCCCAGCCCGATGGGCTGGGCTAGGCAAACTCCTCGGGCCTTCGGCCCTGATCAAGCTCTCCGCAACAGAAAGAGAAACTACAGTCTAACTTCTTGAACAGCCCACTAGCCAAGCTGGGTAGCTGAACCATCGGTAATCGGTGAGACTTTCGACCTTCCGCGCGCAGTGGCCGCCGGTGGACATAGAGGGATGAGCTGTCGGAGACAGGACTTCTCCAGGCTTCCCCCGCAACTTGGTAAAAGTGCCATGGCCTGTCGGGATGTTAGGATTCGAGAGTCGGCAAATGAATCGCGGGGCCGTGTTTCATTGAAGAAGGATCGTAACGAGGCAACCCCAGGTTCCACTCCCTGTTTCTTTTGAGTGGCTCCGACGGCGTCGAAAACGTTTTCCTGGGAGGAATGGTGACGCCTCTATACTGTGGAGGAGACGAAGACATGGCGAACAATTGTAATGCCAGGTGGGTGGCTGGAGTGATCTCAATTATTGGAGTCTGCAATATGCAAGGAGCGGACAGACCGAGGGAATGGCCATCGGAACGGAGCGTCTATCGCGATGAAGTAACTGGCACTGAAGTATGGCGTTTGACGTCACATCCCGAGGTGGATATCGCCACGCATCGCACCAAGAACTGCTGGTCCCCGGACGGTTCGAAGATTCTGTTCCGTTCGGGGCGCGAGGGGATTCATCACCTGTTTGTGATGCCGGCGGACGGGTCGAAGATCACTCGCCTTGACGACCTGAAGGGCTCAGCCACATACGGCGTTTGGTCGCGATCCGGCAGGGAGGTCGCTTGCACCCGACACGTGCACGATTCCGGATTTGAGATTCATGCCATTGATGTGGAGACCTTTGCCAGCCGTCGCATTGCCGGTCCGTTTGAAGCCAAACTCGGGCCCATGGGTGTCAGCCCGGACGGTCAGAGCATTCTGTTCACCCGCTTCATGCCGCAGCCGGATGGTGAGAAGCAGGACGTCGTCAAGACGTCGCGGGTGAACATGGATGGCTCCGAGCTTTTCACATTCGAGAAGATCTCGAAGCACGGTCACTTCTCGTGGATCCCGGGGCGGATGGACCTGCTCCGTATGAAGTCTTCCCGGCAGCAATTCATCGCCCAACCGGATGGTTCCGGGCTGCGCCTGCTGGCTGAGGGGGGACACGAATGGTTTTCACCCGACGGCCGTGAACTGCTGGTGTGCGATCCGAAGGGAGGCGACACCTCGAAATGGCTGGGCAAGTGTTCGGCGGGAATCTATGACATCGAGACCGGCAAGCGGCGTGACGTTACCACTGAAATCACTTGGCTCGGGACCCATCCAGCAATCAGCCCGGATGGTCGTTCTGTCGCGGTAGACAACGCCAGCCACAGTTACCCCGGCGCGATCCTCATTGTCCCTGCTGGCCGTCCTGGGCCAGTCCGCGTGTTGTGCTATCACCACGCCTCATGGGAGTCCGGCCACATCACCCATCCGACGATGCATTGGAGTCCTGACGGGACCAAGATTGTCTTCGTCTCGGACAAGGATTCTGCGGATAAAAAGAAGGGCGATCTCTATCTGGCCGTCGTCGCGCAGCCCGAAGCCCCCGGGCAGGTCAGAGTCCAGAATAGGGGTGCCGAAGCCGTCGTTACCTGGGACCCCGCGAAGCGACACACGGAAACGAAGGAGTACGTCTTGATGCGAAGCGTGCCCTCGCCCCGTACAAACCGGTCGGGCAGAAAATTGGACCGCACAGGCGTCTTCGAACCGGTCGGCGTTGTTCCGGCCGTGAGCACTCACCTCATTGGCGAGCACATCGATGCGGAGGCGGCGACGCTCACCGTTCGCTCTACCGAAGGATTCCCGAAAAGCGGGCAGTTGCTGATTGCCGGCAATCACTCGATGGCAGCTCCTGAAATCGTGAGCTACACCGGAAAGGCGGCCTCGAGCTTCCTCAACTGCACCCGCGGCGCCAGCGACACCGAGGTGACACCCCATTGGGCCGGAGCGCGCGTGTGGAGTCTGAGCGCCCTTCGCTTCACGGAGAAGCTCCCGTCGACTGACCGCCAATACTACTACACCGTCCGAGCCCGCGAGCACTCCGGCCTCCAAAGCCCGTATTCCCGCATCAGCAACCCCGCGTTCGTCAAGTAGGGGAGCGGGGAACATAGATGCAGCCGGGCCACGCATTCTATTCTTCGTATACCTTGACGTTTTTGCATTCCAGGGAAAACTCCGCGCCTGGTGTCATATTGACTGTGATACCGAGCGCGTAGAAGTCTGAAATGTTTTCGATCTTGGCTCCTTTCCTGTCTCTGGTTTCTCTGAGGTTCAGGGTCGTCCAATCCTGTGTTTTCGCTAATTCCGCCGGATTAGCTGATGGGTTGTATTCGACCTGCAGCTTCTCCCAGTCTTTGGATCGCATCCATGCCTGGATCGTCTTCACACCTTTGCCGTTGAAACGGATTGGCCATTTGGCGGAGATGGGCTTCTCGATTTTTGCGGCATTGCCCATTGCATGGAATCCGACGAGCGCCGGGCCCCTGGCATCGGCAGGATACTTGACCTTGAAGGTGGTCACGCCGTCCTTGGTCGACAGTTGGACGTCGGCATCGGGGACGTGCCTGGCCCAGATCGAGGGGTCGCGCACTTCGTGTTCGAACAGGGGCTCAAGTGGGAACTCCAGAACACCAAACGTCTCGGTCTTGAAGAAGGGCTGCCCCATGGTGGGCGACCAGGCATAGTAGCGCTCGGAGCCGTCGTCGCGCTTGCGGTTGCGGTAGAAATTGACGGCCCAACTGTCTCCGGGCTTCGGGGCGAGCGCTCCCATCGCCGTGAAGGGGAGCTTAATCTCGAACTGGAATCCGTTGCCCATGGGCTTCTCTTTATGCTCTAACGCCATGTCGAACTTCGTGTTCAATTCACGAGAGTGAAGCGGCATGTGGCTGTCCAGGAATTCGCCCCTGGCGTTGAGCATGATCTGGTAGAAGCGTCCCCGCTGGTTCAGTTGTGCCTCGTCGTCGCCGAGTCTGTTCGGGCATAAGAATATTTCGATGGAATCGTGATGGTAAACAGGGCCGTCGCGTTTCAGTGGTTTGGGAGGCAGGACCATTCTGTCAGGCTCGAAGACCCGACCCGCGACGTAGACGTGCCTGTCGTCGTAGGCGGTCATGAACTCGGTACGCAGTTTGGTGTCCTTGCCGGTCATGCTCTCTTTGAGAACGAGGGTGTCGCGACCGGCCCAGTCGTCCAGCGAACCGTCGATGGTGATGGGCCTCTGCACTCGGTCGCACTCGGCCACCTGGGCCACGTTTTCATCGAAGTGTCTGCCCTGGGTGAAGAACTTCTTCGTAGCACCGTTGTACCAGACCATCCGGTCGTGGTAGATGCTGCCATTGGTGGTCTTCTTCAAGGCGCCGCGCAGCAGGGCTTGCAGCTTTGCCCGGACGTTGGTGGGGTAATTCTCAGTCCAGTAGACGCTCTTGGGCATGGATCTGACGGGGCCGGCGCCGTAACGGAGTTTCACGTCCGGCGAATACGACCACTTGACGTTTTCCCAGCGGTCGATGAGGAGGTCGTGGTACGCTTTCATCTCTTTGGCCGCGGGCCCAAACATCAGGGCAGAATACTCGTCAATCACGCCGTCGGGGTCTACGTCGGGGTTCCAGGCGATGGAATGAAACAGGTACAGCATCGTGACATCGTGGGCCAGCACCATGTGCCACTGGTCAAGAACCAGGCCGCCCAGTTTCTCTCGATTCTTGCGGTAGAAATTGGACAGCACGTGGGGCGCCAGATAAGGCATCTCCAGATTCTCGATCCGGATGTGCTGCGGGTAGTGATGATACATGACGACTTCGCCAACTGACCGCTTGTAGAGATCGTCAACCAGGTCTTCGGTGAACTTCAGGTACTTGGGCTCCTTCCAGTACACTTCGGGAACACCATGAAACACCTTTGACAGTATGACGTTCCTGGGCAACTCGATTCCCGCAGGAATTTCCATGGCGCCATACAGGTTGTAGACCACCACCTTGCCGGGCCACTTTTCGGCCGCGTATCCGGCCAACTTTTTCAGGTAGTGAAGTTCCTGAATGTACTTTGGGCGGTATTGGCTGTACTTCGCACTCAGCTTTCTGCACGTCTCGCAGAAGCAGCCCGGGAAGCCGTCGTTGGGAAACCAGTAGATATACCGGTCGTTAGGAGTGCAATGCCGGTAGGTGAACTTCTTGTGCTCTTCTCCGGTGCGGTCCCCGTACCGATACCAGTTGTCGATATCCTTGACATGCTGCCGAAACCCGGCCTCGGAACCGTAGCATCGCTGTGACGACTGATCCCCCTTCTCCCCCATCATCCGGGTTCCGTCCTTGCGCATGGCGAAGTACTCGGGCTTACCGGCGTAAAACTTGTGCCAGTAACAATCGGTATGGTTTCCAATGCTCAATGACGCGCGGCTCCGGCGTCTGAGAGCGTTGTGCACCCAGTTGTACTTCACTGACGGCGCGATGTACATCTTGTCGAACGACTGGTACATTTCGTCGTTCCATTTCCGAAAGCCGAAGACGGGTTCGTCTCTGTACGAGACCGCAGGCACCACGACCTTGCGTTTCTTCAAGTCGGGGATGAAGACGCCGACGCGACCCGGACAATACCAGCGGATGCCGATGAACCGTTCCAGGAAGTCGAGCGAAGCCATCACCGTGCCGCGACTGAAGGAAGACCGTCCCAGACGGATCGTCCGGCGACCGGGGTGGAGATTCTTCTTGAATCCGTATTTGGGGTCGGCCTCTTTGCCGCACAAGGCAATCCCGTTGGCGAAGGAAACGACATTGAACCCGTCGTACTTGAAGTCCTGGGCCTTTTGAGCCGCGGCGGCAGAGAACTCATTCTTCAGTGGCCCGATGTAAATACCGGGACGACCGATTGTGCCGTCGTCATCGACAATCTCGAACGAGCCGCCGGTGGCCAAGTCCAGATATTTCTTCACCAGCGTCGCGCAATCAAGGTAGTAAGCGCTCGACTTGATCGTAATGATTTTGGCCTTTGGCTTTCCGTCCGCGAACAACACCAGGGGGGCCAACTTTTCCTTGAGCGTCAACTTGACGGGCACCAACCCCTTGGATTTCCATGGAGCTTCGTAGACGGTTGTCAGGTGAGGGTTGTCCACATCCTGGTACGGGCTCACGACGTAGTGCTCGTCGTTGAACTCGGGTGTGTCTTTATAGAACTTCCTCTCGTAAGCAGAAGCGCGGTCTGTGCCTGGTGCGACGACCAGATATGCGATTAACGCGAGGCTCAGAACCTGGACGGTCTTCTTTGTCATCATGTTCTCACTTTCCGTGTTCCTTGATCAGATGGAATGACGATTCGTATCGATAGTCGCCGAGAGGCTTGGGCGTTCGTGGGTGGGCACGATCGAGCAAACCGACCCAGTTGCATCCTCCCCGATATCGGGCATCCCCGACCCGCATCCCGATTGCCTCTACGAATTCCTTCTCCTTTGCTCCCACTGTCCAGTCCTTGCGTTCACCAATCTGGTAGGCCTCGCCGAACAAAGGCAGTTGGCAACCGTAGAGTCGTTCCGCACGCCATGGCTCCAGGCCAAGCTGCGTCAGTTCAGGAAAGCGTTCCGGATCCGCTGCTGAGTCGAAGGCGCGGATCAGCGCCCGAGCGAAGATGCCCACGTCCGCGGCCCAATAGCCTTCTTGCAGGATGGGCCACTCGGCGATCACGATCTCGGGCTTGAGCGATCGTATGATCGCTGCCAGTCTTCGCTCGGTGGGTCCGATGCCCTGCCAATTCTGATAGAGGTGACAGATACGATGGGGCTCCCGTCTTCGCCCGCACGGCATGTCGTTCATCGTCCGGGTCCCTCGCATGCCGACTTCCAGACAACCTACATTCATGTTCGTACGCATCATCTCGGCAGAATGGGCCCACAGGTTCAGCGAGTGCCCACCGAACGCGGCAGAGACGTCGTAATCGTCAGCCATGGCCAGCCAGCACGTGGAATTGACGTGATGGCCGTGAGGTGTCCCGTAGAGAAGCCGCGGCTTTTCAGTCTCTCCCGTTACGAGTTGCCAGTTCTGCTCACCGCGACAGGCAATGCAGCCCAACTCACCCACCGCCCAGGCCACGCCTCGCGGGTCGATGCACGCGCCACGAAGAGCAGTGCTCGTGGGGCCGTCCTCGCGGATCCACGTCCTGCCGGCGTCTTGAGTCCAGTATGCGATTGCCCCGGGATCGCCGATCAGGAGGCCTCGCTGTCCGTCAAAGAAACGTATGGCATTGAAATGCATGCTGCCGGTCACAGAGCTGGCAAATCCCAGGTCGACCGACTGCCATGTCAGCCCTCCGTCGAGCGTGTGCATGAACGTTCCCCGATCACCCGCGACCCAACCCTCGCTGTGGTTCAGGAAATGGATGCTCCGTATCAGTGCCCGGATGCCGAACGGCGCGTTCCGCGTTGGCGCTTCCTGACGCCGCCATGTCCGACCACCGTCGGACGTGGCGATGAAGGCACCATATTCTCCTGCTGCCCAGCCGTGGTCCTCGTCCAGAAAGTGGACCGCCGACAGCCACCTCTCCGTCCCAGTATTCGCCAGATGCCGCCAGGACTCACCACCATCGGTGGTCTTTAGGACGACCCCATACTCGCCCACCACATAGCCGACGCGGTTACTGGGGAAGCAGATGTCGCACAGATACACGCCCTGGTCTGAAAAGACAGGTTTCCAATTCTCCCCGCCATCACTCGTCGACAGGATGATTCCGGCATTTCCGTAGATGGCAACGCGCTGGCTGCGGGGGCGCCCTTCTGCGGCAAACCCTTGATGCTCATTCAGAAAGAGAACATCCTCCAACACATGGTCGGTGTTGGACTCTTGAGCACGCCAGGCATTACCACCGTTGTCCGTGTGGAGAATCGTCCCCAGGCCGCCAACAGCCCAGCCCTTTTCCGGCGTGGGAAAGTGCACTCCCAACAGTCCATCCCTCGCCGCGGTCGGCGAAGTTCTCCGCACGATTCCCTCGTCCGTGTCACCGGGAACGGTAACGGCGCCCGCCGTTTTAGCTTGCGGAACCGCACCTTCGAAATTGAGAAAACCCAGTCGCTCCAGCAGTCGGCATCGACCATATCCCGGGGACCACGCACTGATCTCTGACCCTTGGCAATCGGGATCAGACGGGTTGCGTGCCCCGCGGGCGCGCTTGAAGTTGCATCTCCACGTGTCTGTCGCGCGGTCCATGCAATAAAGCACTGCCACGGGTATACCAACGAACACCTGCCAGCGGTCCTCGCCGATTTGCACACGCACGCGAAGCGCAGGATTCCAGCTTTCCATTTCACACACCGCTGAGGCGCCGTACGGATCGTAGTATCGCTTCTGTACGTCACCTCGCGAGTTAATGAGGATGTTGTAGTAGCCTGAGTGACAGACGTCCGCTTCGTCGATGCCCGGCGCCAGCAGGATCTCGACGTAGTCGCCCCAGTCCAGGCCGAAAGCCTCACGTCGATCCAGATAGTTGGCTCGGCGGTTGTTCTCTCCGTATTTGGCCAGTTCCTGTTCCCTGGTGACCACGCGCAGATTTGCCGTGTCGTCGTCGTGGCAGTCGAATCGGACGTACAGAAACTCCCGGTCACAGGCGACACGCACGTCCATTCTCGATGTCGGTTCTACGCCCGTCTGATCGATCCAAAAGTCGCTTATCGTCTCTGCCGCAGACCAAAGGTCATCCTTCAGATCGTCGGTGCCTTCCCGGCACAGCCTGACAGCCACGCTCGGAATGTCCCGCGGCACGATGCGGTCAGCGTATGGCAACTCGGAAGCGATGTAAGCATGCCTCGGCCCCGGATTCTCGAACTCCTCAGGACTCGCGAGAAAACGTCCCTCCCCCAGATCATTGTCGGTCTGTCTAAAGAAGATCGATTCGGCGGAACGAGACCACTCAGGCTCTTCGTCCCCTCTGGCCGGTCGGCGGCGGAAGACATCGACGCCCCAAACGCTGTCGCGAACGGCAAGCGGCTCCAGGTTTCCCAAAGGCACGGTCACGTCCAAGGTCCAGCCAAGGTCATTGTGGGACACATCAGCTTTGGTTCCCGATTCCCAGCAAGGCCAGAAAACGCCCCCATCCCAGGGATCGTAGAACGCACCCACGATCTGGCCGGTCGGGGCAACGGCTATGGTGTAGTAGCTTCCCTCCAGGTGGATGCGCGGCTCCGTCATTCTCTCCGGAGGATCTGCCAGCATGGGCAAGGGATTTCTGACAGACCGCACGGGCGCAAGATACGCAGGGCAGTCACCGGCCACCACGGCGCACAAGGTGATGACCACGCAGTCGTCTGTGAAGATACTCCGCTTGCGGTCACCGACCTCCTGGACCCTCTTCCGAAATTGTTCCGGGCCGCCCTCCCACGCAGCGGTCGTCTTCAGAGCCTCGGTGTTGCCGGACCACAGGATCTCCGCGTCGGGATCGGGCTCTTCCAGTGGAACGAAAGAAACATCCTGCATGTGCGACTCGCAGCACGTAATCCGCAAGTGGAGGCGATCCTTTTCGATGCGGCACGTAACGCGAGTCCGGCACGCTGCCGAGCTACCCTCAGAATCTCGAATGAAGGAATCGACACGCTTCTCGGCCCGATCAACAGCGTCGAGAAGCTCCAGATCCTCCACAGGCCGATTCTGTCGGACCAGACTCGGCGGCTTTTGCAGATTCCACGCCTCCTCATCAATTAACTGACGCAACTCATCGACAGTGATGCCGCACTTCTCTGCCACATTCGGCAGGATGTTAAAGCTCGCCCAATAATGTGTGCGGACAAAGTCGACGAACGGCACGCCATGACGCTGCTGGATCGCCGAACGCTGATGTTCAGCTGCTTTCGCTTTCATCGTCTCAAGTAACCTTGACATGCTTCAATCTGCGATGGCAATCATGCAGTGAATCCCAATCTCCGGAACCGATACCTGCCACGCTCCGGCGATCCCTGTGACCGACAGAGGTGAAGGCTTCGAATGGACGGTCACGAGCGAAACCTCAGGCTTCTCAACCTGATTAACCACTACCCTCACATCCCTGGCGAGTACGACCTTCGGATTCTGAAACTTGTCCTCATAGGAGAACCGGTAATTCACCAAGTGGACCAGGGTTGCCTTTGAGCCCGGCGCCTTCTGCACGCTGATCAGAAGATCCGGTCGAGGAGAATCTATCCTGAATGCTGGTGGCCGGCCGAGAGCCAGAGCAACTGCTTTCAGAAGGTGTTGCGGCGCGCAGGAGGAAATCGGGTCAGGAGTGAACAGCACTCTTCCCTTACCAACTTCAAGGGCTTTCAATTCTTGTGGATGTCCCCCCAGTATGCGCATCCCGTAGATTCGTCCGTATTCGCCGCCGCCCGCTTTGCCGCGAAGCTCTATGCGGCTGCCCTTCTTCAAAGCGACAGAATGAACGCTGCGCATTTTCATGCCGTTGTCATCGTCTGTGAATGACCATCTATCCAGTTCCCTGCCATCGGCCCGCAATGCCAGTTCTGACTGCCCGTCATCTTCATCCAGGTATTTCGTGATGATGGAGTAGTTGCCGGTCGGCCCTTCAAATTCGAGCCATGCCTTGCCCGATTTGGGCACCTTCAGACGGTAACCATGCTCGAGCTCAAAGCCTTCAACCTGAAACTCCTTTGGCCTGTAAGTGAAAGAAAGAGGAACAGGTGCGTTATCCAGAAATTTCGATAGCGACTCGGCATCCGCTGGCGGCGCCATCACATCGCGAACCTGGGGTGACACTCCGGCAATCAGGACGCCACCTCCTTCTTGAGTAAACTTGCTCAGGCCACTTGCGGAAGCGCGGGTTATGACACTGATGTCGTCCAGAATGATCAGATCGAAATCCGACCACTGTCCATCCTCGATATTCCTTTCCGTCAGTACATCTACCGGAAGCCCCGCCTTCATGAACGTGCCTGCCGCGGCATCGAAAGACATCAAATCCATGCCCAGGATGGAAGGGCCGCGCGTCTCACGATTCCAGTTGTAAAGGTACCCGATCCGTGAGCCCGGCCTGGTGGATCTGAAGTACTGCGGATGGTCTCGCTTGAACGTGCGGTATGGCTTCAGCGCATCCGCGATCGCCTTGCGTTGGGGCTCTTCGTAGCGGGTCACGGTGCCGCCCATACTGACGCCGTAGTTGCAGATGTAATTGCCTCCGCAGGCGAGGGCCTCCGCCGCGCCTAGCGAGTACTCCAGGGGAAGCGGAGCGGTCACGTAGTTGTAGCGTTTGCCCGGCTCATGCCACTTCTTCTTTCCTCTGGCCAGCCGGACCTTGGGCGGCGGATAGGCCAGCACGCCTGTGGGCTTCCCGCGGGAAGCGGCAAGGCCCGCCTTGTAGGGGGCAATCTGCCTGCCGAACGGCGGGTGTGCAAACGCCTCAGTGAAGACGATGTCCGTGATATCTCTGGCGATCAGGGAATAGCAGAGATTATTCGCAGTAATGTACATGGGCGGCTTCTTTTTTTGGGCAAACTCTCGCAACGTCGCGAAGAAACGCTCGGCAGCATCGAGTCGGAACTGCTTCGCAGCTTCGACCACCTGAAGGTCTTTCTCGTCTGGCAGAGGCAGCCCCGCTTTCCTTCCGATTTTCTCGGCGGAGTAGGACCGGAACTTATCTTTGCATGTCTGGCAATAACAGGGCCAGACCATCGGGTTGTCGAAGAAGATGGTCTCGTTGCCCTGCGAGGCCAGCCGGTCCATGAGCGACTTGATGTAATCGAGCCACTCCTTCCTGTTGTAACACCCCGCGTGACGATCCGAATTGTTATAGATGACCAGATGCTCGTCCTTGGGCGTACGGATGGTGGCCTGCTCGATCTGCGGGTGAGATTTAAAGAGCAGCTTCCAATAAATCGTTCGGCTGCAGATGTACATCATGTGATGTCTGCCGGAGTCTCTGACTTTCTTATCCGCGCCGTTCCGGAACCCGCCTCCCTGAATGAGCGATTCTCCGACGTCGATCATGTACTCGATATCGGCCGGGTACATGCCGGTGTAATTGATCGCCCATCGGAGACTGCCGCGATGAAGCCAGCCCGGAAGCTCCGGATGTTTGATCCAGATGCTCTCGCCAAAGGTGAGTGGAATGAAGATGAGTGAGAAGAGGATCAGTTTTTTGATCATGATGAAGCTCGGGCGGCTGAGTCGTGGGAGGTTCTTGCCATTCGTGGTAGATCCTCGATTGTGGTCGAAGGCAGAATCATCTCGCCAGAATACCAAGTTAAACCGGCTCGAGATTTACTTCGGGCAGCCAGGATGACAGTTCTTCTTTGATGGCTCTCGCACTCGATTCGTTTGAAAGGTCTCTGACTTCTGTCGCATCACTTTCGTGGTCGTAGAGTTCTTCGTCACCGTTGTGGTAGCGGATGTATCTCCAGCGGTCGGAGCGCACCGCGTGATTGTTGTGGCCCCAGGTCGTAATCGCAGGGCACGATCGTTGGGCCGATGGATCCTGCAATTGCGGCAACAGGGATTCACCTTCAAGTCCGTTCACATGAGACAGCCCGCAAACGTCGATGAGCGTCGGATAAATATCGACGAGGCTGACAGCGCGCTCGCATTTCCCTCGCTGTCCGGGAGAAGCGATCATGAGCGGGATGCGGGTGGATTCCTCCCAGAGCGTGAACTTCTCCCATTGCTCTTTTTCTCCGAGGTGCATGCCATGGTCGGCCCATAAAACGACGACGGTGTTTTCTGCGTTGGGGCCGCGGTCGAGGGCTTCGAGGAGACGCCCAATCATCGCGTCCGCGAAGCTGATGCTCGCAAGGTATGCCTGGATGGCAGAGGCCCAGAGATCGTTATCCAGTATCCATTGGTGCCACGAACGCCGTACATGCCTGACCGCGGCAGGCGAACATCGATCGAGAAAACCCGTGCGCTCATCGGGCACCTGGATCTCTTCGATCGGATAGAGATCGAAATACTCACGCGGGACAAACCACGGAATGTGCGGACGGTAAAGCCCGGTGCCATGAAAGAATGGTCGTTCGTGCTCCGCCATGAGCAGGCCCGATGCCCAATCGACAACCTTGCTGTCGGCCATCTCCTCGTCGTCGATTTCCAGAGGCCCCCAATCGAAAAAGAAAGACGGACGATTCTCTGAGTCGGGTGCGACCCGCGGCGTCCATGTCGTATTGCCAATCTCATTCACTTCAGCGTGGATGTCCTCCGGCCAGTGTGACGCGGGCATTGGGTCGTTGGCGTCCGGAAAATAATCGTCCCAGAGTGAGGGGTGGTTCTGCTGCGCGCCGTAGCTGTCTTTGATCCAGGAGAGCGCGTGAAAGATCTTGCCTCCGCCGAAGACCTCGTAACCGTTGTTCCGGAAGTGTTCGGGGATAGTGACCGCGTTGGCAAGTGCCGGAGACTGCCGCCAGTTGTGACCGTTGCCGTAGACGCCGGATGTCGAAGGCCGGATGCCGGTCATCACCGCCGTCCGGGAAGGATTGCACACCGGCGCAGCGCAATGTGCGTTGCTGAACAGAACGCCACGATCGGCCAACCGATCCAGGTTTGGTGTGTGCGTCTCTCCGGAATAACCGCCGAGGCAATGGACCCAGTCGTTAAGGTCGTCGAAAGCAATGAAGAGGACGTTGGGCGATGGCATGAATTACTCGCATCCGATGCGGATACTGTCAATGGGTTGGCCTGTCGAGTGCAGGCGCCCTGACGATTCAGATTTTACTCCATTCGTATCTGCTACGGATACGCATCTGGGCCCCGTGGAGGCGATAAGGCGTATCCGTAACAGATCTTACTCCGGCACTTCGATGCTGAATTGCAGCACCACCATGTTGGGATGCCGGAATCGACTCTCGATTTTCTGCGAGGCAGAAACGGCGATGCGGGAGCTTTCTGCCTTTTCCCGGGAACGCACATAGCGGTAAAAGCCTGCGTAGTTCAACGAAAATCTGTCCAGCAACTGGCCTGAATATTTGCCCGGCTTCAGGGCACCGGCTGGCGTGGCAAACAGCCAAGTCTGCTTCTGCGGAGGCGAGAGCTTTACCTGTCCGGCTGGCTCGAGTTTCAGCCTCTTTCCATTCAGATCGAGACGAAGAAGCGAAGCCAGCTTCTGGCCGAAGGACGTGAAGAAGATCTCTCGCTCCTGCTCTTCTACTGTCCCATTCATGTTCTTGTCCATCTCAAAGATCTGCATCATGGCCGCCCGAGGTGGGAGTGAAATCTGGTAGCGGAGCCACAGCCGCCCATCCTCAACCCACATCTCCGCCTCCCGATCTATGTGGTCGACAGGAGGCTCGTGGGCTGGCACGGAAGCGGCCATCAAGAGGACCAGGCTAAGTGCGATCAAGTCTTCGGGCCGTTTGCCTCTTGCTTTCATCTTCCCGGCAACTTCGACCCCGCTTCGACTCGCTTGTTCTGAGCTCATCTGCACTTCATGGCTCCTGTTGTCTGTTCAGTCCTGCCAAAGTCTCATCAAGCAACTCCTCGAGCCTCAGTGTCTCGAGTCCAGAGCTGAATATGGATCGTAACGTCGGATTCTGTGAGAGTTCTTTCAGCCTTGACTGGTACTTTGACGGGCCTGCTTCTTTGGCCGCGGCCACTCCTCCCCTGAGAACAGCGTAGTCTGAGGATGAGAGAGCCTTTCCAATTATCGAGTGGTCGCGCTTCAGTTCGGTGAGCATGAACAGCATTGAGACTTTCGTGCCCGGTGTACTTGCATCGAAAACCCGGTCGACCTCCTCAGAGCTACCACCCTCCTTTAGCCGATAGAGGGCCATGATGAGGAAGGCCTCCAACTGGTCGGAACGGTCGGCAATGAGGTCCGAAGCCCGGGCTGAATCATCTGAACTCTTGAGGGCCTTTTTCTTCTCTCGCAGGAAACGGCGCACATCAGGACGGTCGTACGCTCCCAACGCCCAGATGGCCTCGATCCTAAGATGAAATTTCTGTCGAGTGTCCGTGCACAATTCGGCCAGCCGCGCGTGGGCGCCTGGTATTGATGTCAGGCTGCATATGCGGACGAGTTGTCTGAGGACGATCTCCTGACGCTCCCTCGTGAGTTGCTCGAGGAGGGCGCTTTGAGCGGCCGCTCCTCCGATATTCTCGAGGGCAAGAACTGTCCGGATTCGCATCAGGACACTTCCATCACCCAGCCACTTGACCAGTATGGGAACCGCTTTCCCTGTCTTCAGCCTTCCGAGGGCATCGATCAGAGACGGATCGGGATGAGCTGCTTCTCTTGCCAGGGAAATGCACTTGGATGAGATTGCAGCGTCTGGCTTTTCAGGAATCGCCTGAATCGCTGCCTGCATGATCTCATGCTGCGGCTCGTCAAGGGCCTTCAGGATGAGGGCTTCACGCTGGGGCCATCGGACCCCATGAAGAGTCTGAAGGACGGCGACTCTAACCTGCATGTCGTTGCTCCGGTCATATAGCTTTACGACTGCCAACCCCATTTCTTCATCTGCGAGAAAGTTCGCACCCGATCGGGCGAGGGCGGCCTGAACGCTCGGCATCTGTTCGGTCTCAAAGGCTTTGAGATACGCAGCTCTTGCCTTGGGACTGAGGTTCTTTTTGGCGGCGAGAACTGCGCTGAGCCTTACCTCAGGCTTCTCATGTGACAGGCCCTTC